>Ga0209225_1000300_pt1 | contig 59175 bp, 60 predicted proteins | sample WasSprMetagenome_FD_184732 | JGI IMG/M metagenome (GOLD analysis project Ga0209225, IMG submission 184732) | Sulfidic aquatic microbial communities from Washburn Spring, Yellowstone National Park, USA - WS (SPAdes) (version 3) | ecosystem: Environmental > Aquatic > Thermal springs > Hot (42-90C)... | reverse complement strand
CTTTTGAGGATCGGCAGGGGGAGCAATACTAGCGCGGCGTAGGCGAAGAAGCAAGCACGATATAAATCCCTCCAGGAACCCCCCGATCCGATAACCCAGCCGCCGAATAATGGACCCATGAAGGCGCCGATCCCGATGAAGGCATGGAGAGCGTTCAGGGCGAGGCCCTTCCTGGGGCCGTAGAGGGACACCATCAAGGGCGTCATGGAGGATTCCACGAAGCCCACCCCCATCCCGCCCAGGAAGAGCGCCGGGGAGGCCATGAGGGCGGAGGTCGAGGAGGATATCAGGGCCATCGCGAGCGCCAAGATGGCCAAACTCGCCCAGGCCATAAACATACCCCCATATCGATCCGAGAGGTTTCCCCCTATTGGGGAAAGTAGGAAGCCCAGGCTCCAAGAGCTCGCCACCATGCCCATGGCCCCCAACGCGAGCCCGTACTCTCTGCCCAAGAAGGGGAGGCAAAAGCCGAGCTCCGATTGCGAGACCCCGGCCAAGGCCATGCCGGCTAGGCAGAAGGCCGTTATAAATGCCCTGGGGATCCGAACGCCCTCGCTCAATGCGATCCCAGCCCTCGAAATCCCCGGTTTGCGCCCGCTGCATTTTAAAAGGTATCGCCTAGGATCTTAGGGATATCGGAGGGCCGTCGAGGGCTGGACATGAATGGTAAAAAAGGGGAGATTAGGGAGAGGATCTGGGCCCTGATGGAGCGCGAGGGGGTCTCGAGGCCCCCGCTCCCGATAAGGCATAGGATACCGAACTTCATAGGCGCTGAGAGGGCGGCTGAGAGATTGCGGGATATCCGGGCCTTTCAGGAGGCGAGGGTCGTCAAGGTAAACCCGGATTCGCCGCAATTGCCCGTCAGGAAGCTGGCGCTCTCGAGTGGGAAGCTCCTGATAATGCCGACCCCACGCCTCAGGAGGGGGTTCCTGCTCATAGATCCCGAGCGCTTGTCGAGCGGCGCCATCAGGGAGGCCGCCAGCATCAAGGGGGCCTTCAAATATGGGGAGGAGCTCGATTTGAACGGCGCGCCCAGGATAGACTTCGTGGTGGCCGGATCGGTGGCCGTCGCCCCGGATGGATCGAGGCTGGGGAAGGGCGGCGGATATAGCGAGATCGAATACGGGATCCTCAGGGAGCTCGGCCTAGTCGATGAGGACACGCCCATAGCCACGACTGTTCATGAGGTTCAAATAGTGGAGGAAATCCCGATGGAGGATCACGACCTGGCCGTCGATTACATAGCCACCCCAGCGAGGCTCATCGAAACCAGCAGGATCCGCCCAAGGCCGAAGGGCATAATGTGGGACGAATTGCCAAGCGAGGTCATCAGGGGGATCCCATTGCTCCTGCGCCTCAAGTCCGGGCGCGGCGTGAAGGGCATTGGGTGAGGGAAGCGCCCGAGATCTCAAGGGGATGTCGCGAATGGGGCCAGGAACCTGATGAGGGGAAACGCCAACAGCATAATCGTGTAGATTAGGAAGAGGCGATCCGATGGCCCCCACCTCTTAAACGTTGCCTTCTTCTCAAAGGATCCGAATCCTCTCATCTCCAATACCCTGCCGACGACGTCGGCGCGCTCGATGGCGTTCATCGTTATTGGGATCAACGCCATGGATAGCGCCCTGATCCTTCCCAAGAAGCCCCTTTCCACGCTTTCGTATGCCCTGACACGCATGGCATCCATCACCCTCCTCATATCCGCCAGGTAAACGGGCATGAAGTTGAAGGCCAAGGCCATCATCAGGGAGTATTTCTGCGGGAGGCCGAGCCAGCTCATGGCTTCTATCAGGTCATTGGTTGGGGTCGTGGCGATCATCGCGAATACCGGGAGCGTCAATATCAATAAACGGAGTATGCTGATCGCCCCGCTCAGGATGCCTTCCTTGGTTATTATCAATCCCCCAAAGTATGGGGGGATGCTCGGGATCAGGGCGAAGGCGGCCTCGCCCCCAACGGTGAGGCATTGTATCGAGCCTATCGCCAATATGATCAGCCAGAAACCCCTCAATTGCCTGAATAATGGGCCCGCGATCCCCCCTAGGATGGCCACGAATATTACGGATGCCAACGTCAGGGTTAGCACCGGGAAGTCTATGAAGAGCAAGCCCACTGCACTACAGGATATGGCCCAGAAGAGCTTCAGCCTCGGGTCCAGGCGGCTAAGGGGACCCCTTTTCCCTCCGATGTATTGGAGCATGGATGCGCAGAACCCTCCTGAGCTCCTCCATCATCTCCTCCACGGAGATCACGTCCGGCCTGATGCCCATGGGCGCGCAACTTTGGGCCAGCTCGGTTATCTGGGGCGGGGCCAAGCCGCACCTCCTCAATAACTCCCCATTCGCGAAGAGGCGCCTGGTTGGGGCATCGGCCAAGATCCTCCCTTCGTCTAGCAATATGGTCCTTTCGGCGTAAGCGGCGACGTTCCTCATATCATGCGTAACCAGGATCACGGTCTTTCCCGAATTGTTCAATTTCTTCACGGCCTCCATTATCATCTTGGAATCCCTATAATCCTGCCCGGTGGTGGGCTCATCCAGGATCAGGATGCTGGGATCCATGGCTGCGATGGCCGCGACCGAGACCTTTTGCTTATCCCCCCTTGATAGGAATCTCGGGTAGACGTCCCTTACGTCCTGAAGGGCGAAGTCCCTCAAAGTCCCCTCCACGATCCTTTGGATTTCCCCCTCCTCGAGGCCGAGGTTCCTCAGGGCGAAGGCCAATTCCTCCTCGACGGATTTGCAGAAGAGTTGATCGTCTGGGTTCTGGAATATGAACCCCACCTCCCTCGCGATCCTGGAAACCTTCTCCCTTCGAGTATCCATCCCCTTGACGATCACCCTCCCCTTAGTCGGCTTGAGGAGCCCCACCAGGAGGCGCATTAGGGTCGATTTCCCGGACCCGTTCCTCCCAATGATGGCCAAGAACTCCCCCCTTTCGACTTCGAAGCTGATCCCCCTCAGGACGTAATCGCTTCCGTAATATGAGAACCAAACGTCCTCGACTTCTATCTCGGAGCCCATCTCCCATCGAACCCGAGCTCGATCAGGAGGTCCTTCGCCTCTTGAACAGTGAGCGGCAAGCCTTTCAGTGGAATCCCCTCTTCCTCGAGCTTGAGCGCGAGCTGGGCTACCTGCGGAAGCCTAAGGCCGAGGCGATCGAATAATTCCCGCCTCGAGAAAACCGATCGGGGATCCCCCTCGAGTTGGATCCCCCCGTCCGCCAACACGGCGATCCTCGTGGCGTATTTCGCGAGCAGCTCAACCTCATGGGTGACGAATATTATCGTTCTCCCGGCCGAATGGAGCCCGGCCGCTAAGCCGAAGATATCCCTGACCGAGATCGGATCCAAATCGGAGGTGGCCTCGTCGAAGACTATTATATCGGGTCGCCCGGCGATCGCCGCCGCTATGGCTATCTTCTGCTTCTCCCCCCCGGAGCACGTTTGCGGCACCCTCCCCCTGAGATGGGATATCCCGAGCCTCAGCAGGCATTCGTCCACGATCTCCCCGATCTCCTCCTCGCCGAACCCGCGGCTCCTCAAGCCGAATGCTATTTCGTCCTCCACCGATGACGTTATCAACTGGGAATCCGGGTCCTGGAAGACTATTCCAACGTGGCGCGAAAGCTCCGCTATGGTCTTGGCCCTAGTATCCTCCCCCATGACCCTTACCTCCCCCCTCATCTCGCCCTGGGCGTAATGCGGTATGAGGCCATTTAGGCACATGCAAAGCGTCGTCTTCCCGGCCCCGGTGGGCCCGAGGATCCCTAGGAACTCCCCGGCCTCAACGCTCAGGTTTATCCCCTTTAGCACGAACCCCTTGGCCGTCGGGTACTTGTACCAAAGATCCCTTATCTCTATGGCGTATCCCAATACTCAAACCCGATCGGGCGCGGTCAGGATGCTTCGTCCCTCGATTCGGCTATGAACCCATACCTCACCAGGCCCGGCCTCAGCGCCTCATATAGTATTGGCGATATTATCACGTTGGCGATAACCGTCGGTAGATATATGGCCATGAAGGACGCGGAGGCATAGGCCAGGAAGGTGATCCTCCCGGCCAATATCCCCTTCGTCACGGGCATGGCGGTGTTCGCGAGGCCGGAGAGGTGCAGTATCCCGTAGTAAGCTGGGATTATGAAGAGCAGGAAGCTTATGGTGGTGGCTATCCCGACTATTAAGGAGACCTTGAGCGGGCTGAGTTTCCGCTCGTTGCCCTTGAAGGCATCGGTCAGCAACTTCGCGGAAACGAGGCCCGAGAAATGGGATGGTATGTTGGCCAATGGGAAGGGGGCCGCCGTGGCCACCATCAGAACTATGCCGTTCACTATGCCCACCAACGATGCCTCGGCCAAGCCCATCGGTATGAGCAAGGCTATGAGGCAGTAAATGGCTATGGAGACTGCCATTTGAATGCCGCCGGTGAATACCACGGTGAACCTCAGCAGGAAATGAACCACGCCGGCCAGCGCCAGAAACATGCCGCAGAGCGCGATCTCCCTAGGCTTCAAAAGGGATCACCCCCGCAGTCTCGCTCATATCGGCGGATTGCCTGGCCTCCTTAAGTCCGAAACGAGATCTTTTTCTCAAATCGGACATATTGCATCCCTGTGGGGCCATTTTGGATATTGGAGGTTATATATAACCCTTTCTTGTATAAAATTATACATAAAAGATAAAATGAGGAGGGCTAGCAATAAGAGGGCGATGGAGGCCGGACCGCGCGGGGCTCAACCCCTCGATGATTTGGGCGAGGCCGAGAGGGCTCTTAAAAGCGGAAATCTGACGATAGCGGCGGTCAAGGGCGGGAGGCTGATCTTCTCAACGAGCGTCCCGGGCCTGAGGGCGATATTCTCGGCCCTGGGGGCCCTTGGTGGCGAGTTCCCCGGCTCATCCGTAGCGGATAAGGTCGTCGGCAGGGCGGCTGCTCTGCTCTATGCCCATTATGGGGCTAGGGCCGTGTTCGGGGCGACCATGAGCGAGGGGGCCGCCGCCGTGCTAAGGGAAAGGGGAATAGGGGTTAGATTCGATAGGCTCGTTCCCGAGATCAGGGGAAGGGATGGAGTTGGGATGTGCCCCTTCGAGAGGGCCGTGATGGGCATAAGGGATCCCGGTGAGGCCGTTCGGGAGATCTCGAGGCTCTTGTTCGATCCCCCCGCATCGGCCCGTGAGGGTTGACTATTGGATGAGGGTCGCGATGGGAGGGCTCGCGATCGCATTCGAGGGGCCCCTCGCCGATCAGGGGATCCTCACCAACCATTTGCCCTCGAACCTATCCTCCAGCCCGTATCTCTTCAGGGCCTGCCAAAGTATGGTGCATATGAGTTGATCATAGGTCATGCCCGCGGCCCTGGCTGCCTTGGGGAAACAGGAATGCGCATCCGGGTTCGGGATCAAACCGGGCAGCGGGTTGACCTCCATCACTCGGGGCACCCCCTCCCTATCCATCCTCATGTCTATTCGGCATAGGTCCCTGCAACCGAGGGCCTTGAAGGCCCTTATGGATATCCGCCTTATCTCCTCTTCCACCTCCTTTGGGATCTCCGGGGGGCAGCGGAATATATCGACCGGGTTCCCCGGGACATCCCAGACCCATTTGGCCTCATAGGAGTACAGGGGGTTGGCCCCGGCGGGCAATTTATCGAGGAGTATCTCAACGATCGGCAAGACCGTGGGGTCCCCGTTCCCGATGATTCCGACCGTGAACTCCCGCCCGGGGAGGAATTCCTCCGCTATCGCTGGCTGTTTGTAAACCCTCAGGATCCTGAATATCTGCCTCCTCAAACTCGGCTCATCCCTGACGAGGGAATCGTTCCTTATCCCCTTGCTCGACCCCTCGCATAGGGGCTTAACGACCAATGGGAACTCGAGCCCATCGTCGAGTTCCTCGTCCCCCCTCTCGAAGACTTGGAAGGCGGGCGATGGAACCCCGCTAGCGCTTAGGACCCGATGCGTCAGCGCCTTGTTCAGGGATATGGCCAGCGCCAAGGGCCCGGATCCCGTGTAGGGTATATCGAGCATCTCGAGCATCGCGGGTATGTGGGACTCCCTGCTCTCCCCGCGCAAGCCCTCGGCTATGTTGAACACTATATCCGGCCTGCAGCGGGCCAGCGCCTCATAGGCCCGCTCATCCGCTTCTATCCTTATTACCTCACAACCCGCTTTTCGAAGGGCGCCCGCTATGCCTTCAACCGTTTCCTCCTCATCGAACTCCACGTAGAAATCCTCCGGCAGGCCCTCGGAGGGGTTCGGCCTCCTCCTAAGGTTGTAGGTGAGGCCAACCCTCAGCGGCATTTCGGCCTCTTCCCATCCGGGCTCCGGCTTTTGATGGCCCCCTCCATTTGGGGGGCTTTGGGATACGAGTATATCTCCCCCTTATAGTTCCTCATGATCAAGCTATCCCCATCGGCCCTCAGGACGTATTCCGGCTGAATGGGTATCTTGCCCCCTCCGCCCGGCGCATCGATAACGTATCTCGGGACCGCTAGGCCGGAGGTATGGCCTATCAGGGCCTCGAGTATCTTGATCCCGACCTCGACCTCGGTTCGGAAGTGATGGGTCCCCTTGACCAAATCCATCTGGAAAAGGTAATAGGGCCTGACGCGGATCCTCAGGAGCTTCTGAACCAAATCCTTCATTATGGCGGGGTCGTCGTTCACGCCCTTAAGGAGCACCGATTGGTTCCCCAATGGGATCCCGGCGTCGGCCAAGAGCCCGCAAGCCCTCTCGCTCTCCTCCGTTATCTCCCTCGGATGGTTGAAATGGACGTTGATGTAAAGCGGGTGATATTTCTTGAGCATCTTGGCAAGCTTCGGCGTAACCCTTTGGGGCAATGTGACGGGGATCCGGGATCCGATCCTCAATATCTCTACGTGCGGTATCGCCCTCAGGCGCCTTAATATTCGCTCTATCTCCGCATCGGGCAACATGAGGGGATCGCCGCCGGATATGATGACATCGCGAATGGAGGGGTGCCTCTCGATGTACCTTATCTGCTCGGCTATGACCGCTCTTGAGAGCTCCACCTCCTGCCTCCCAACCCTCCTCTTCCTTGTGCAGAACCTGCAATAGGTCGCGCAGCTATTGGAGACGGCCATCAAAACCCTATCGGGATACCTATGGATCAGGCCCGGGACTGGGCTTTGCCCCTCCTCGTTCAACGGATCATCGAAGCCATAGGGGTCTTGGAGCTCGAGCGGGCTTGGGACGCATTGCTTCCATATCGGATCGCCGACCTCCTCTATGAGGTCGAAATAATACTTGGAAATCCTCATTGGATATATGGCCGTTACGGCCCTGAGGGCCTCGATATCGATCTCGAACCTACCCGCGATTTGCTCGGGCTCGGTTATGCTTTGGGAGAGAAGTCGTTCCCATTCTTCGGCCATTTTAGCTCATGTACTCTCCGTAGCACCAGAATCGTGCTACCGGACGTATCATGGTGCTTGTGGGCACTTACGCCCGGAACCGATATTTAAGCTTTAAGCCTTTCTTATCTGGATCCCTCGGGCCGATATCGGGCCCTCGCTAATAAAGGCCGGGCCAGGAAGGCCATGGAGGGAGGCGCTGAATCGGGGCCGCTTTGCCAGGTTTATTTGATATTGTGGGGCTGGGGAGGGCCTACGGTATTTGGCCATGGCGGCCCCAATTCATGGGATCCAAGAAACCCCGTTTAGGCCCCCTGAACCGCTTCGAGGCCCATTAAATGTGGTGCGGGGGGAGGGATTTGAACCCTTCCGTCGGGCTTGGCCCGATCTCGAACCCCTTCGGGACAGGCGCCTCAGGCCTGCGCCTCCAAGGGCCGCCCGCCCTCTTTGACCTGGCTTGGCAACCCCCGCTGGGATCCATCGATATTTCCGCAAAGGGGGAAATTTATACATTTGCCGCCCGAGCCCTTGCCCCGACCCCCCTAAAGCCAGTTCGGGGCGACGAACGGCCATAAGCCCCCCATTCGATGAGGCCAACTCGCCTTAAGGCCGATCGCGGCCCCCTTGGGCCGTCGGCGATCGAGCCGAAGGAAAACCTCATATTGATGCTCTCGGGAATTTTAATGAGGAAACTTCGGCTATGGGCGTGGATCTATCGGATCTTTTGCCGAAGAGGAGGCTGGATATAAGGGACCTTTCGGGGAAGGCCATCGCCATAGATGCCCACAACGCCCTCTACCAATTCCTGGCCATAATAAGGGGGGAATCCGGCGAGCCCCTGATGGATCGGCGCGGCAACATCACCAGCCATTTGAGCGGCCTTCTGTATAGGACGTCGAACCTAGTAGAGATGGGGATAAAGCCCGCCTATGTCTTCGACGGGAAGCCGCCGGAGCTCAAGGAGGCGGAGATAAAGCGAAGAAGGGAGATCAAGGAGGAGGCCATATCTAAATACGAGGAGGCCCTGAGGGCCGGGGATTTGGCGGAGGCTAGGAAATACGCCCAGATGACATCCCAGCTTAAGGGCCCCATGATCGATGATGCCAAAAGGCTGCTTACGGCCATGGGGATCCCCTGGGTCCAAGCGCCCTCCGAGGGCGAAGCCCAGGCGGCCTATATGGCCATAAGGGGCGACGTTTGGGCGACGGCCTCCCAGGATCACGATTCCCTGCTCTTCGGGACGCCGAGGCTCGTGAGGAATTTGGCGATCACCGGCAGGAGGAAGCTCCCGGGGAAGGAACTATACATAGAGGTGGAGCCCGAGCTGATAGAGCTCTCGAGGGTCCTCTCCGAACTCGGCATAGATAGGGAAAGCCTAGTTGAGATAGGGATACTGGTTGGGACGGACTTCAACCCCGATGGCATAAAGGGGGTTGGGCCGAAGAGGGCCCTTAAGCTCATCAAGGAATCGGGGGGGATCGATGGCGCCTTGGAGAAGCTGGGCGTTCGCCCGAACTTCGATCCGCGCGAGATAAAGAGGATCTTCCTGGAGCCTGAGGTCACCTCGGATTATAAGCTGGAATGGAGGGAGCCGGATGAGGGGCAAGTCATAGGCTTCCTATGCGGGGAGAGGGATTTCTCGGAGGGGAGGGTTAGGAACGCATTGGAGAGGATGAAGGCGGGGATCAGGAGGACGGCGGCCACGAGAACCCTCGATTCGTTTTTTGGGTAGAGGGCATATTTTCTATATACCCGAGGGCTGGAAATATATTCCATATTTACCTTCTATTACATCGTTATGATTCAACCGTGGAAATGTTTTTCTAATACCCCCTTGGAATAAAAGGGCTCCATAAATCCGGAAAGCGCAGAAGGGAACATGGCCATGAGGGGGATGGTCGTTCCGAAGGACTCCTTGGGGGAGCTCGTATCCAAGCTCTCGGATCGATACAAAATATTTGGCCCAAAGAGGAAGGGGACGGAATGGATATTCGACGAAGTAGAATCGGCCGATGAGATGGACTTGCGCTATTCAACGACGATATTGCCGCCGCGGAAGTTCTTCCTCCCCACATCGGAGCGCCTCTTCTCCTTTCGGATGGATGGAAGGGTCGAGGAGCCCGAGGAGCCGGACATCCCCGCGCTGATATTCGGGATACATTCCTGCGATCTCAATGCCCTGTTGTTATTGGATGCGGTCTTCTCGAGCGGACAATTCCCTCTACCGAGCTATGTTAAAAGAAGGGAGCGCACGGCGCTCGTGGCGCTGACTTGTACGGAGGTCGGCGATCATTGCTTTTGCGAATCGATGGGAACCGGTCCATCCCCGGCTGGGGGGTACGACGTCCTCTTAACGGATCTGGGGGGAGAATATCTGATGGAATCGGGCTCCAGGAGGGGAGATGAGATTCTGGCCCTCGCGAGGGGGAGGGAGGCCTCGAAGGGCGATTTCGATCGTAAGGCCGAGGCCATAGAGCGGGCGAAGTCCAAGTTCAAGAGGAGGGTGGATCTGAGGGATATCGATGAACTCTTCCTCAAAAATTTGGATAACCCGATATGGGAGCGGCTGGGGGAGAAGGATCTGGCCTGCGGGCTCTGCGTCAACTCCTGCCCGACGTGCTTCTGCTTCGACGTAAGGGACAAGCTCGATTTCCCAATGGACAGCGGGGTGAGGTATAAGGAATGGGACGCATGCGTATTGCTCGAGTTCTCCCAGGTGGCCCTGGGCGGGAACTTCAGGCGCGATAGGTCCGCGAGGATCAGGCAATTCATAGGCCACAACCTCGGATGGGGCGGCGCATCCCAGTTCAGGGAGTTCAGGGGAAAGGCCAAGTGCGTCGGATGCGGGCGGTGCATAAGGTATTGCCCGGCCGGCATAGACCTGACGGAGGTCTTGAAGGAGTTGAGGGGGGCATGAGGCTGGAAAATCCCTATTTGGCGGAGGAATGCGTCATTAAAGGGTCGAGGAGGCAAACGCCGGACGTTTACACCTATGCGATCTCCTACCCGAGGGGATCGCGCAGATTGCGGACGCCCTTCATGCCCGGGCAATTCATAATGATATCGGTCCTCGGCATCGGAGAAGCGCCCTTCTCCTTCAGCGCTTGGGACGATGAGAAGGCGATCTTCGAGACGACGATCAGGACTGTTGGGAACGTCACATCGGCCATCATGAGGAGGGGGGAAGGCCAGAGGATCTGGGTCCGGGGCCCATATGGCAGGGGCTGGCCGATGGAGGAGGCGAGGGGGAAGGATATACTCATAGTGGCAGGGGGTATAGGGATGGCCCCTCTGAGGCCCGTCATAGAAATGGTGGCGAGGAATAGGAGGAGTTACGGGGGGCTAGAGATATTATACGGAGCGAAGACCCCGGAGGATTTGCTCTTCGCCGATGAGTTCGACTCCTGGAGGAGCATTCCGGGCGCGGAGCTCCTGTTAACAGTCGATTCGGTTCCAAGGGGGACGAAATGGGATCATGGCGTGGGCGTGGTGACAACGCTTTTCGATAAGATTCGAACCGAGCCAAACGACTCCATAGTTATGATGTGCGGCCCGGAGATAATGATGAAGTTCGCGGTAAAAGGGCTCTTGGCCATGGGATTCAGGCCGGAGGACATTTACCTATCCCTGGAGAGGAGGATGGAGTGCGGCGTAGCCCAATGCGGCCATTGCCAAATCGGGCCCAAATTCGTTTGCAAGGACGGCCCGGTCTTCTCCTACTCGGAGCTAAGGGGATTGCCGGACCTCTTGGCGTGAGGTGGGATCATGAAGCCCAAATTGGCCGTCGTTAAGATGACCGGTTGCGCGGGCTGTCAAATGGAGGTCCTCCGGATAGAGGATAAGCTCTTGGATTTAACGGGGGCCGTTGAGATCGCCTATTTCTACATGGCCACGAGCGCCAATAGGCATGGGCCCTATGATATAGTCCTCGTGGAGGGCTCCGTTTCGACCCCCAGGGAACTCAGGGAATTGAAGGAGCTCAGGGATGGGGCGAAGCTATTGATTGCGCTTGGGGATTGCGCTTGCAGCGGTTGCCTCCCCTCCATAGTAAATTGGGTGCCGCCGGAGGAATCGGCTAAGGTATACGAGCGATTCCTCGAGATTCACTCGCGAAAGGAATCGTTCCAAAGGGTATCCCCCCTCTCGGCCCATGTGCGAGTGGACTTGGAGCTAAGGGGATGCCCCCCGAATAGGGACGCGATCCTCGAAGCCCTCAAGGGGGCCCTGTTGGGCATAAGGCCCTTCCTAAGGGAGCATCCCGTTTGCGTGGAATGCAAGTTGAAGGAGAACGCATGCCTCCTCGTTTGCGAGGGCAGGCCTTGCATGGGGCCGGTGACGGCGGCGGGTTGCGGCGCCGCGTGCCCATCTAACGGCAGGGTTTGCGAGGGGTGCTATGGCCCGATGAGCGATGCGAACGCGAGCTCATTGGCGGAAATATTCGCTAGGAGATGCGGCCTTTCCCAGGAGGATATCGTCCGAAAATTCAGGAAATACGCTGGGCTTATGCCGGCCTTCTCCAAGGAGGCGGGTGGGAAGATATGAGCGAGGTAATGGAGATAAGGGTCGATTATGTGGCCAGAGTGGAGGGACAAGCTGAGATCCTCGTAAAGGTGGTGGGCGATAGGGTTGAGGAGGCCAAATTGGCCGTCTTCGAGCCGCCGCGCTTCTTCGAGGCCTTCATGGTTGGGAGGAAATGCGGGGAGGCCCATGAGATAGCCTCCCGCATATGCGGCATCTGCCACGTTCCCCATCAGGTCGCGGCCTTGGAGGCCGTGGAGGACGGATTGGGAATCGAGCCTGATGAACAAACGAGGGCCCTGAGGAAATTATTGAATTATGCAAACCACATATCGAGCCATGCGCTGAGCGTTTACTTCCTCTCCGTTCCAGACTATTTCGGGAAACCTGATGTCATCTCGATGGCGAGCGAGCATCCGGATCTCGTCAGGAACGCTATAAGGTTGAAAAAGGTTGGGGATGATATAACGGAGAGGTTCGGCGGGAGGGCGATACATCCAGTAACGCTGGTCGTGAACGGATTCACGAGGATCCCGACCAAGGCCGATCTTGAATGGGCGAAGAAGGAGTTGCTCAATGTAAAGGGGTTCGCGATGGAGGGCGTCGACTTCATTGCCGGGTTGGATGTGCCGGATTTCGAGAGGAAATGCGAGCACATCGCCCTATCGCAACCTGATCAATACGCCATAAACGAAGGTCGCCTCATATCCACGGAGGGCCTGGATATACCCCCAAGGGAATATAGGGATCACATCGAGGAAACGCATACTGATTACTCTTGGACGAAGCGATCGATCGTGAGGGGCCGCGATTCGTTCTTGGTTGGCCCCTTGGCCAGGGTCAACCTCAACTTCGATAGGCTTTCCGATGATGCGAAGGAGGCGGCGAGGAGGAGCGGGTTCAAGCCACCGGTCTTCAATCCATTCATGGCGGTGCTCGCTAGGGCCATAGAGCTCGTTAATGCTATAGACGATAGCGTCTCCATAATCGAAAACCTCAAGCTGGATAAGGGCCCAGTCAGGGAGGATTCCTTTGAGGTCAAGGCCGGCGAGGGCTTCGCGATAGTCGAGGCCCCTAGGGGCATCCTCTACCATAACTACGCATTCGACGCGAGGGGCATCATGCAAAAGGCCGATGTGGTGACGCCGACCGCCCATAATTCGAGGAACATAGAGAGGGATCTGGAGGCCCTGGCCCCGAAATTGCGGGATCTATCCCCGGAGGAGGCCGTTCTCATGTGCGAGATGCTCGTGAGGGCCTACGATCCCTGCATATCTTGCTCGGTCCATTTACTCAATGCCAAGTAGGGTGCGGTCCGAAGGACGCGAAGGGAAGACCGCGAGCCAGCGGATTCGTTCAGCGAACTGGAGGCCGATAACGTTAAATCGATCCTCGGCCGGTTAGTATTGGGATGGCCATGGTCAGCCCTAGGATCGTTAGGCCGGAGGAGGTCCCGGAGATCGTTTGGCCCGGCGGCGGGAGGGGGCGGAGGATGGTGCACCCGGACGTAGTCGGATCGAAGAAATTGGTCCTCGGGATAATTCGAGCCGAGCCCGGGAAATCCCCCCATAGATGGCATACCCATACTCGGGATAAGGGGGAGGGGTTCGAGGTAGAATACCCCCCGGACTTCGAAGAGGCCTACGCGGTGATCAAGGGCAAAGGGACGCTCTTCTGGCGCGAGGGCGGAAGGGAGATGAGCGCGCCGGTCCGAGAGGGCGATGTGATATACTTCCCCATCGGGGTGGCGGAGAGCCAATTGGTGAATACGGGGGATGAGGACCTGGTGATAGTATTCGCTACGACCCCGCCCGTTAAGATTGTGAAATGAAAGCGCTTGGAATCAACTCCTCCAACCGTACTTCCCGCGCATCGGGACGAAGGCAACCCCCCCGAGGTTCTCCTTGGTGATCTTGCCATCCGCCCCCTTGACTACCTTTATTAGGTCCTGGCCGAAGTAGAGCCCCCCAACCGGGATCAGCATGACGCCGTTGGGCTTAAGTTGATCGATCAGCGGCCCCGGGATCTCCGGCGCGGCGCTTGTGACTATGATGATATCGAATTTGCGATCGTCCAATCCCCCGGAGGCGTCCGCGTGGACTACGGTAACCCTATCGGCATATCCGGCCCTTTCCACGTTCCTCTTCGCATATTCCGCCAGCTCCTTTATTATCTCCGCCGCCCACACATGTCCCCACGCCTCCCTCGGGGCCCCCGTCGGGGCAACTATCTCGGCGTAAACGCAGCTCATATAGCCGCAACCCGCGCCCACCTCCAAGACCTCATCGCCCAGGTCCATGCCGCTGCATTCGCAAAATATCGCGGTCATGTGCAGGGCGCTCGTCGTTTGGCCATACCCTATCGGTAACGGCGCATCAACGTAGGCGTCCTCGCGGACCTCCTCGGGGAGGAAGAGCTCCCTTGGAACCCTCCGGAACGCCTCTATTACCTCCCTCCTTCTCAGCAGGCCCTGCCTCACCAGGGCCTCGATGGCCCGCTCCCTCCTCAGGGCCATCTCCTCCTCCGACAAATCCAGCGGCACCGATATGGTTTTGATCCCCCGGGGTTTATAATATTCCCGGGGGATCGGGTTTGCCAAGGGCGTTCGAGTTCTTGGAGGCCTTCGGCCACCCGAATATAAGAGCCACCCACGGGACCACCTTGGCGATTACCAAGGACGAGCGGCTCTCGGTGAGGGGGGATTGCATAATAGGCGTGAGGGCCAATAAATCCGTATCGGAGCTCTCCGAGGCCTTCAAATCGATCGCCAGATCGCCCGGGTCCAGGATGACGATGGTCTTGGAGGCGCGAGGGTTTAGGGAGGTCGTTCGAGGCTTCGGGGATCCTGGATTGACCTTCGAGGACTTGAAGGATTTGGTGGCCAGGAAGAGCTCATTCAAATGCCCGAGGACCCTCATGATACGATCCGATAAGGCAGCTGGGGAGTTATCCCGGAGACTCATCAGAGCGCTCCAAGATCCGAGCTCAAGATTGAGGGCCATATTGATAGCCGAATCCGGCCCTTGAGAAAGACCAATATATGGCGCTTGATATTAATATTGGCCAAACTTGGGGATTTGGCCATGGTCAAGTGGCATAGGAGGGAGGAATTATCCGGGAAGGAAGTCATAGACCAAGATGCCAAGAGGATCGGCACCGTGAAGGATTTGGCGTATTCTGAGGACGGCAAGCTGGCGCTCTTGGTCCAAAGGGAGGGGGGAGAGGAGGGGTTCCTGCCCTTCGGAAACGTGGAAAAGATAGGCGACGTAATATTCGTGAAATCCCCCGCGAGCATAGAACCGATCCCAATGAAAACGTGCCCGAGCTGCAAGCTAAAGGTTCCGGAGGACGCCAAGTTCTGCCCAAGATGCGGGAAGAGGTTCGAGGGGAAGTGAATGGGGGAGGCCCCTATGGGGGAGGATGGCGGGGTCGTTAGGATAAACGTATTCATAACCAGCATTTCCGGGGAGAGGCTATGGGATATCGACAGGCCCCTCCCGCCCCAAGTCCAGATACTCGTGAATATAAACATGCTGGACATTGAGCAAAAGTCCACATCCGCGCTCGAGGTCCCGTTCCTGCTTTCGGTGAATTTCTCCCCGGCTATAGCCTCGGTGAACATCAAGGGGAAGGCCAAGGTCATGGGGGATGCGGAATCCCTGAAGAAGGTCATGGAGGATTATTCCCAAAGGAGGCCCCCGCCCCCCCAATTGATACAGGCCATATCGAACACGGCGATGGCGGAGGCCGTATTGATCAGCAGGAGCCTGGGGATACCCCCGCCCCTCCCTCCCCTCCCGCAGCCGCCGGGGGATCATAGGCCCAGTTTGGACATGAAGTATACATCCTGAGCGGGCGAGCCGGCCCGATCTCAATTTAAATCTTTCGGAAAAAGGTTTTAAGAGCCTTCGCCCCGGTCTTTAACGAGGACCCGGATATGACATCCTTGTTGGATGTCGCCCTAAGGCTGGGGATATACGTACCATTGGAGGCGGAGGAATACGTCAAATCGGAGCTCGCCAAAATATTCGACGTCTCCAATGAGAGGGAGATGAACGAGGCTCTCGAGTACCATTGCGCGGAGAACCCATCCGAGCTAAGGAGGGTTTTGAGATCCATCCTGAGGGAGTGGAGGAGGACCAGGATGGGCGACTTGGTCAACTTGAGCGTTTCCCCTCCAGTGGCCCAGGTTTCGAAATCGCCCTCCAACGCGCCGAATTTCGACGAGGGCTCCGATGCAGAATCCCTCCTCTTCGACGTGATAGAACATGGCCCGTATATATCCATCGTGGCCGAACTTCCCGGCGTGAAGCGCAACGAGCTCGATATACAGCTATTGGAGGAATCGCTCTACATAAAGGTCAACTCGAAGAACCTCAAGTTGAGGAGATATGTGGCACTGCCTGACAAGGTGGATCGCGAGCCGATCGAAGTTTCGCTGAAGAATGGGGTCCTTTACATTCGCCTCAGGAGAAAGCAATAGACCCCCCTCAATTTTTGCAATTCCCCGGGGCGAAAATGGGCCACAATTTATGAGGGGATCGAGGAACCCGCCCCCTGGGGGGAGTGGGACCCCATTGGGCGGGGTCAACGCAGTGGTTTACAACGATGGCATCGTCAACTACGATTTCGGCCCGGGCCATCCATTCAGAGGGGATCGCTTCAGGAGGTTCATGAGCGCTTTCCGAGGCGCTGGCTTGGCATCGGACCCTAGGTTCGAAGTGATCCATGCGGAGCCCGCCGGGGAAGAGGACCTATTGCTAGCCCACAGCGAGGAGTTGATAAGGCGCATCGAGAGGGGGGAATCACGGGACCCGGATACGCCATTAAGGCCGGGGATTTACGAGGCGGCCAAGATCGCGGTTGGGGCCTCGATGCGGGCCGGGGAGCTGGTCTTCCGGGGATCGCATCGGGTGGCGTTCGGCTTGGGAGGGGGGCTACATCACGCGAGTCGCGATAGGGAGGCCGGGTTCTGCGTGTTCAACGACGTCGCCATATGCGCCCTGAGCCTCCTCGAGAGGCTTGGCGCCAAGAGGATACTCATATTGGATATGGACGCGCACGCGGGCGATGGGACGGCAGAGATATTCTACAGGGATCCCAGGGTTCTACTGGTGGATCTGCATCAGGACCCGAGGACCCTCTATCCCTTCAAGGGCTTCCCCTGGGAAGTGGGGGAGGGCGAGGGGGAGGGCTTCACCGTGAACGTCCCATTGCCGCCCGGCTCATCCATAATGGCGTATGAATACGCCCTCCGCGAGATATTCGAGCCGCTTGCGGAGGAGTTCTCGCCCGATATAATAATCAGGAACGGGGGGTCCGATCCCCATTTCGCGGATGGCTTGGCCAACCTCGGCCTTACTGCAATGGACTTCAAGGCGCTCTGCAGGATCATCAAATCGGTGGCCGATCGTGTTTGTCATGGGAGGGTCGTGGATTTGATCGCGAGCGGCTACAACCCGGAGGTGCTCCCGAGCTGCTGGCTCGCGATAGTTAGCGGTTCGTCTGGGGCGGACTTCCCCATAGATGAACCCCTGCCCCCGCCGCCTTGGCTCAGGAGGGATTCCGGCTTGGAGGGCGTGAAGAGGGTCGTCGCGGAGTTGAAGCGAATACTCTCCGATTATTGGGGGGCCTTCGATTAATCGCGCTAGTTATTCGGCGCGGCCGTTGAAGAGCTCGCGCAATATCCTCGAGGCCACGGCGTGCGCCGCCGCCTCGGCCTTTTGGCTCAGGCGATCGCAGAACCCCTCAGGGTCCCTTATCGCGATCGCGTAGATCTTGACCTTGGATGGCATAGAGCTCTCGAGGATCGATCTGTATAGCCCATAGGACGAGGCGAAGTCGGCCGCATGGGCATTGAGCGGCTCGCCACCCGCCCCGAGGTCCTCCGGCGCGAGCTCGATTATCTCCCCTTCCTCGATCCCGGGACCGGCCGATATCGAATCGATGATGATGGCTTCATCGAATCCGATCAATTCCTCCATGAGCCCGAGATTGCCGGAGCAAACTTCCTTCAACTCGACATATACATTTCCAAGATGGCGGACGCCTCCCCCCAGCTCGCCCTTTATGATCTCCAGGGCCCGCGGGCCGGCCCCATCATCGCCCAATATGGGGTTCCCGACCCCGAGTATGGCTATCCTTCTCCCGTTGCGCTCCTTCCCCCGCAACCTCAGGGCCTCGAGATCTCCTTGAGCAACGTCCCTCGGCTATCGAATATGCTCACCTTCAAGGGCAATTGCCCCGGCAGCGCGTGCGTCGCGCAAGCGAGGCATGGATCGTAGGCCCTGAATGCCATCTCCACCTCGTTGAGCAAGCCCTCGTCGATTGAGCCGGATTTTATCAAATCCCGAGCGGCATTCCTCACGCTCATGCAAATTACGGAATTGTTATGAGTCGTTGGAACTATAAGGTTCAATTCCCTTATCCTCCCATCTCCGTTTGATGTATAATCGTGGATGAGCGTGCCCCTCGGCGCCTCCACTGCGCCGACCCCCCTTCCCCTCGGGCTCCCGGGGATATTCCTGATATCCCCATCCGTTATGCTCGGATCCTTTATCAATTCCATCAACCTCTCGGCCGCGTATAGCGTTTCGATGACCCTGGCCCAATGATAGGCGAAGGTCGAATGGCAGGGCTTATCCAGCACCTCGAACATCTCCTCGAAGGCGCCCTGGGCTTTTGGGGTTGGGATCTTCTCGATGACGTTCAACCTGGCCAATGGGCCCACCCTATAGACCCCGCTCCCCTTGCCATCTCTCAAACCCCTCCATCCGAGGGCCTTCAGGAAGGTGAACTTCGAGTACGTCCAGGGCTCGACGTGCTCGGATATGTGATCCAAGTAATCCTTCGGCTCGAATAGCCCTATGGTCCTCCCCTCCGGGTCGACCGCCTTCAGCATCCCGCTGAGCAGGGAAAGCGAATCGCCGTCGCCAACCATCGCGAGCGAGTTGACCCGATTGACGTTTTTATCCTCGAGGATCATTTTGGAATATTTATCATCGCCCAATAGGGCCTTCTTGAATAATTCCAATGTGGCCTCCGAGAATTCCAAGAGATACTTGGCTCCCTCCTCGATCTTCGCCCTCTCATCCTCGCCTATCGGCTTGGAGACCCCTCCGGGCAAGCAGAATACGGGATGGGTCGATCTGCCGCCCACGATCTCCTGTATCTCATGGGAATACTTGAATGCCCTCAGGAGCCTTCCCCCGAGCTCCTTGCCCACCCTATTCAAGAGGCCCACGACGTTCCTCTCGGCTGGCGGGGCTCGTGGGCCCGGGATGAAATCGGGGAGCGCCAATAGATAGAAGTGCAGGAGATGGTCATGGACGAAGAACGCGGAATAGCCCATCTCCCTGATCTTCTTGGCCGCCTCTGTCGGCTCCACGCCATAGACGGCATCCGCGGCCTTCGCCGAAGCCAAATGATGGGCCCAAGGGCAAACCCCGCAGATCCTCGGCGTTATCCTGGGCATCTCCTCCACCAACCTCCCCTTGCAAAATTCCTCGAAGCCCCTGAGCTCTAGTATTTGGAAGAATGCGTCCTTCACGGCCCCCTTCTCATCCAAGAATATGCTTATCCTGGCGTGGCCTTCGAGCCTGCTAGCCGGATATATCTCTATCTCCCTTCCCGATTTCATCTCCTTTTCACACCTCCCCCCACTTCCTGCGCAGGATTGAAGAGGATAAGCTGAATAGATAGAAAAGGCCCACGGGATCCGCGATCCCATCCATCAACTTTGCGACCTCCTCCTCGGCCATCTTCTCCTCCCCCTCCAATCCCAATATCGATGCTATCGTGCTGAGCATCTTCGCCCCTTGGTCCCTAATGCCATCCGGGGGGCCCATGCAGCCCTCGCACCTCATATTGGCCTTGATGCATTTTGCGCCGCAGCCCGCCCTAGTGGCCGGGCCCATGCAGAGGATCCCCTGATCCAGGAGGCACTTCTCGGGATCGGGGATTATCTCATGGGGCCTCACGATCCTCGCTATGGCCTTCCCCTCCCTCTTCCTCGGGCATTCGTCGCAAAGGTTCTTGCCCGGGCCTATGATGGAGCCCTTGGGCGGGAGATTGCCGGATAATATGGCTTCGAAGGAATCCCTCACCTGGGAGGTTTGCGGGGGGCATCCCGGGATCAAGTAATCCACTTCCACCACCCCGCTCAGGGGCAGGGCGAGATCCAACCTCCTCGGCACCCGCATCCTATATCCATCCACGATAACCTCGCCCTGAGGCTTGATACCATTGGGGTTCTCCGTGCTCGGCGTTCCATAGACCGTTTCGAGCAATTGTTCCCTATTGGTGAGGTTCCCCAAGCCCGGTATCCCGCCGAAGCATGCGCAGGATCCGAAGGCCACGAGTAATTTGGATTTTCGCCTGAGCAGCTTCGCGATCTCCGCGTTCTCCTCGTTCACTATCGATCCATGGTAAAGGCAGAGGTCTATCGATCCATCCGCCATTGCCTCCAGATCCTTAAGCTTGAGATCGGCTGCGGTTGGCCAGAATACTATGTTCGCCGAGCTCAGGATCTTTGGAAGATCCTCTGCCAAATCCACTATGGTTACGTCGCATCCCGAGCAGGTGGCGCCCAAGCCGATCGCCAAATTCAATTTATTCCCCTCCGCCAACCCGCATCGCCCTGATCGGATTCGGCCCCAACCTCCTGAGTTGTTCGGTGAAATCCCTCACGATCTCGGCGAACCTCTGCCCCTCCGATGCGGATGCCCACTCAAGCCTCACCCTATCGGGATTGATGCCGAGCTCCCTGAGGAGCTTCCGGAGGAGGTAGTAGCGCCTCCTGGCTTTCAGGTTACCGCTTTGATAATGGCAATCGGATGGCGGATGGCAACCGGCTATCAGGACGCCGTCGTATCCCTCCCTTAGGGCCTCCAGGACGAAGCTTGGCTCGACCCTCCCGGAGCACATGACCCTGATGCATCTGATATTCGGCGGATACTCCATTCTGCTCATCCCGGCTAGGTCGGCCGCCGCATAGGAGCACCAATTGCACAGGAACCCTAATATCTTGGGCTCGAACCAAGAACCGCCTTCAGCCATTTCCAATACACCTACCTCGCGGCCGAGCTTATCATCGAGAGGATTTGCTCCTCCGTGAACATCCTGGGCTTCGCGGCTCCTGAGGGGCACGCGGCTACGCATGTGCCGCAACCCTTGCAAAGAACCTCATCCACCTCGGCCACAGTCTTCTCCCCCTTCCTCTTCAGCTCCAATGCCCTATACGGACAGAGCTTAACGCAAACCCCGCAACCCCCGCATCGATCCTCATCTATTATTGGGCTGAGCGGCTCCACTTCCACCCGGCCCATGCTGAGCGGTATCAGCGCCCTAGCGGCGGCGCCGCTGGCTTGGGCTACGGCATCCGGGATATCCTTCGGGTACTGGGCGGATCCGGCCAGATATATGCCATCGACCACGGCATCGTTTGGCCTCAGCTTCGGATGGGCCTCCATCAGGAAACCGTCCGTGCTCCTGGGTATGCCCAGTATTTTGCTGATGGTTTCGGTGTCCGCCCTCGGGACTTGGCCGACCGAAAGGACGACTAGGTCGAAGGAATCCTCCAACGCGGTACCCAGCAACGTGTCCTCATATCTCAATATGAGCTCCTTGGTTTTCGGATCCTCCCTTATGCTCGAGACCTTCCCCCTTATGAACCTCACGCCCGCCTCTTGGCTCCTGAGGTAAAACTCCTCGTACCCCTTTCCGAAGGCCCTTATATCCATGTAGAATATATATACCTCGGCCTCGGGGTTCTGTTCCTTTATTATCAATGAATCCTTTATGGCATACATACAACAAACCCTGGAGCAATATATATTGAACCTCGCATCCCTGGATCCAACGCATTGTATGAAGGCCACCTTCCTCGGCGGCTTGCCTGTAGATGGCCTGAGGATCGCGCCGCCCGTCGGGCCCATCGGATCGGTCATGCGCTCCAGCATGGGCCCCGTCACGACGTCCTTATACCTCCCGAACCCATATTCTTCCAAGGGCGTCGGATCGAAGGGATCGTATCCAATGGCGACCACGATGCTCCCGACCTTCAACTCTATGATCTCCTCCTTTTGATTGAAGTTTATCGCCTTTGCTTCGCAAACCCTTTCGCAAACCCTGCAAATCCCCCTTTTGAGATAGAGGCAATTCTCCCCATCTATGGAATAGGCTAATGGGACGGCGTTGGGTGAAGTTATGTAGATGGCCTTCCTGGAGCTCATTCCAAAATCGATCTCGTTTGGCACCCTCACGGGGCATTTTTGGGCGCAGAGCCCGCAGGCCGTGCACTTCTCCTCGTCTACGTATCTGGGCCTCTTCCTTATCCTCACCTTGAAATTCCCGAGGGATCCCGAGGCCTCTATCAACTCGGAATTGGTCAGCAGCTTGATCCTCGGGTGCCGCGCCACGCTGACCATCTTCGGCGTTAATATGCAGGCCGCGCAATCCATCGTCGGGAAGACCTTGGACCATTGCCCCATCCTCCCGCCGAGGCTCGGGCCCTTCTCCACCAAGTATACTTGATAGCCGTTATCCGCTATATCCAGCGCGGCTTGGATCCCGGCTATCCCGCCGCCTATCACCAATGCGCTCCTGGAAACCTCCACGGATTTGGTCTCCAGGGGCATCAGCCACTTGGCCTTGGCGACGGCCATCTTGACGAGGTCCTTCGCCTTCTCCGTGGCCCTCTTGGGATCCGAGCGATGGACCCAAGAGCATTGCTCCCTTATGTTGGCTATTTCCAATAAATAGGGATTCAGCCCCGCCTTCCTCAGGGTTTCCCTGAACGTTAATTCGTGGACCTTCGGCGAGCAGGCCGCGACGACGACCCTGTTTATGCCAAGCTCCCTTATGTCGTTCGATATCATCTCCTGCCCTACATCGTCGCACATGTGGAGGTACTCCCTCGCGACCTCCACGCCGGGGAGCTTGGAGGCGAAATCGGCCACCTCTTTCACGTTGACGACATCGGCTATGTTCTTGCCGCAATGGCAAACGTATACGCCTATCTTCAAATCTTCTTGGGGATCGGGCATCAAAACCACCCCTTTCAAGAAAGCTTTTCCAATATCCGATCGGCCCTAACGAAATTCATATCCACGCCCAGCTCATGCGGGCTATATCCCATGGCCAAGCCAAGGGCTTGGACGTAGTGGAGGACCGGTATATCGTAGGGCTGCAGGCCGTATAGCTTTTGCAACTCGATCTGCCCCCTATCGAATTGGAGGTGGCAAAAGGGGCAAACGTTCAATATGAAATCGGCGCCGGCCTCCTTGGCGCTGAGGAGCTTTCTATTCAACATCCTCAGGGAAACGTCCAAGATCGCGGAGCGGACCCCGCCGCCAGCCCCACAGCATGCCATCTTGTCCTCCCATTCCACGCTCTCGGCGCCCAGGGCCTCGGTCAGCTCATCGAGGAAGGTCGGCCTCTCGGCGCTGCCGACCCACTCCCTGAGTACCTTGGGCTTTATCAGATGGCAGCCATAATGGACCGCGGCCTTCAAATTCAGGGGCTTGGTGACGGCCTTCTTTATGCCATCGGCCGTCACCTCCTTCATCAGGACCTCGGCCAAGTGCCTTACGCCAATGGAGCCTTTGAAAGCCTTCCCAATCTCCTTGAGTTTGGAGTTCACGGAATCCCTCAACGCCCTATCGGCCTTGAGGCTATGGTTCGCTTCCGCCAACGTCCCATAGCAGCCATTGCAGAAGGTGAGCACTTCCAAGCCCATCTCCTCGGCGATGCAGAGGTTCCTGGCCGCCATGGCCAACCACGCGGGGCGGCTAAAGGATTTCACAACTCCGGGCGCGGGGCAGCATGAGGCGCCGTTCATATCGACCAGCTCTATGCCGATCCTCGGGAGGACCTTCCTGGCGGCGGCCTCTATCCCGGGATATCTATTCGGGATCAAACAGCCGAGGAAAAAAGCATATTTCTTCCCCAAAGTCAAGCGCCCCCAACTCAGGCGGATGCCGCCTTTTGAGGCTGAGCCCTTTCTATCAACCCGCAGAATCCGGTCTCCTTTAGGATCTGCTGGACATCGAGGAGGGCCCCCTCATATTGATGGACCGTCGGCGGGAGCTCGCTGAGCCCCAGGTCCTTGCGCCTCTCCCTCGTGACCTGGTCTATGGGGACCGCGTGGCCCGTCTTTATCAAATTGATCGAGACCATCTTATGGGGATCCAGCATCCACCCATTTTCGACGGCCATGTTTCGCATCGTGAGTATCGCGTTGACGACGTCTATCTTGCGAGGGCACCTCTCAACGCATGTATAACAGGTGGTGCAAAGCCATAATTCGATGCTCCTGAGGACCTCCTCCTTATACCCCATCGACGCCTTCCTTATAATCCTCCTGGAGTTATATGCGGTGATCCTGCCCGAGGGGCAGGAGGCGACGCAATTCCCGCATTGTATGCATTTATTGATGTTCTCCCCACTCGCCCTTATTATCTCCTCAGCGAACTGAAGCGAGGGAGGGGGGGCCTCCTCCAAATGCTCCAAGGGGGTCTTGGCCTTCTCCACCTCGGGCCCCTTCCCCCCCTCCTCGGATTTCAACCATTCCCGTATCGCCTCCTCTAGGGCCAAACTCATGCTGCCTTTCTTCATGCCGAACCTCTTGGCCACTTTCTCCCTGAAGGCCCTCTCCAGCTCGTCGTCCATCATTACGTCTATTCTGCCCATGGGCGATAATTATCTTCACATATACACATATAAACTTTTGTGAAAAAGATTATTGTTGTAAAGGTGAGCTTCACAAATTCAACAATGTTCTTATCCTCGCTTCGCACTTCAATAAATCCTTCCTCAGGCGCTCGAGGTCCGCCTTGGAAATGTCATCGCCTGAGGAAGACCTTTCCCTTATGAACTCCAATACGCCATCCAAGGCCCCGAAAAGATCCGGATCATCGATTCCCAGGCCCATAAGGCAATTTTTGATCGCTTTAACATCGATTGCGATTTCATATGGGCTAGAATCGCGATATAGCGCTTGAGCCAAGCTCCAACCGAGCAAAAAGGCACATTTCAGGTTAGACGTCTCAATAGCACCTCATAAGTTCAGGATATCGAGCCTCCTGCCCCTCTTATCGGTCATTTCATGGCATATGACCGACGAATCCGACGTCCCCCTGAAGCCGATCGCCAATATCTCATCCCCCTCCTCTATGAGCGCGAAGCCATCGTATACTATGGAGAACTCCCCGGAATCCGCGATCAACGTGAACGTCGTCCTAAGGCCGGAGGGGGTTCTATAGGTTATGATGGGTCCCTTGACCCTGCCGCGGACCCTTATCCCCCCCGCCTTGGATCCGTTCAACCTCCGCCCGCTCCCTCGGATCCCGGCTCATGGGGCTCAACCCTGCATAGCCCATCCCTCTCCACAGCGCTGTCTATGGCGGCCTCGGCTATGGAGAGGGATATCTCGCCGATCCTGTGGAGGGCCAAAACTATTTGCCTCAGTTCCCCGAATCCGTGGTATATGTTCTCCAGTGGCAGATCGTCGATTATGTCGTAAGCTTCCTTCGAAAAATCCTCGAATAGGTTTATCGCGGCATTGGCCAGCTTGCTATCATAATTGAACGCGCTCTTCATGACCATGTCGCAAATGCCCTTTATCTTCTCGTTGTAGTTCAATATGCGGGTTTTGATCCTATCGCTCACCCATCCCCCGGAGGACTCCATCCTTATGACGTTCTCCGCTATCTTATTCGCCCAATCCGCCATCCTCTCCAGGACGTTTGCTATGAGGGCTATTCGAAGTATGCTCTCGGATTCGTATATACCAATCCTTTGGGAAATCGCCGGGCTCGATTGGGCTTGGTTCAAAAGCCTGAGGATGAGGGCATATATCCTATTGGCCTCGCGCTCCCGCCTCTGGGCATCCCTCGCCAGTTCGATATTGGAATCGATCAGGGCTTTGAGCGAATCGCTCAACATGGTGGAGAAGAGGGAGTAGAGGCGGTGGATCACCACGTCCATCGGGAATAGCGCGGGGTTTATGGAGCATTGGAGGATCACGCTGGTCGACGTCTCCTCTATTATGCTGAGCCCGATCAACTTGAACTCGGCCTCCCTTATGGCCTCAAGGCCTTCGCCATCGATCCTACTGGATGAAAGCACCTTTATGGCATCGAATCCCCTGACGTAGCCCGCCGTTATCAGCCTCCCGATGAGGCCCTTATCTCGGCAGCGGTCGTAATTTATGACGAGTGCGTTTGAGGGAGTTCTCTCAGCGGACTCGGAGCTTTGTAGTATCCTGAGCGAGCCATCCCTCTCCGGGGAGAGGAAAACGAGGTCCCCCTTCTTCAGCCCGACCCTCTTCACCCAGCTGGCGGGCAGGGAAACCGTTAGCGTGGATCGCCCAACCAATTGTACCCTGCGCCTCTCCATTCTGGATACGCCGGGCGCGAACCCAAATCCTTTTACTTACTCTATTTACCGGAATATACCCTAAACAGGTCAAATATAAGATTTGCGAGATCTATTTACTGCCCCGAGCGAAAATGGATGGAGAAAGGAGTTTGATTTGTGAGGGCGCTTGCGATTGGAGGTCCTGCGATAGGAATTGCCCAAAAGCCGAGATCTGGAGCGAATTGTTCAAGGCCAGCGGCGAGATCAATTCCCTAAATAGGAAGAGGATCCTCGATTCGGCTGCGAATTGCCTTGGGGAAATCGTCGGGCTCGGGGCATGCGCCATAAAGGCCTTGGGGGATGAGGGCGCGCCGCCGCTGATCGCGGTGCATGGCATGAGGGAGGAGGATCTGAAATCCCTCGCGCCCGGGGCTGAGGAGGAAGCGATCCGACAGAGAAAATGTGCTATATTCGACCTCATGGGATCGCCATTCGCCGTGGTCCCGATTAGCTTCAGGGGGAGGGCCCTCGGCATAATTTACGCCAAATTAGGGCCCGGGTCCCCGGGGGCGGCTCTGCCATTCATAAGGGCCATGGCCGATTGCATCGGCGCCGCGCTGGAGAACGAGAGGAGATATCGAATAGCGATAGGGAATTGGCATGAGGCCGTGAAGGAATTGTGGTCCAAGATGGACGTTTGGAAGTCCTCGAAGGAGTTGCCCGCGATCAGCAAGGGAGTTTGATCCAATTAATCGTCGGGGGATCCGGCGATGCGTCCCAATAAGTTGAGGCTCGCGGATCTGGAAAGGATGGGGGACCTCAGGGAGCTCATCAGGGAATTAACCGAGCTAGATAGGATAATAGAGGGGTATAGGGATGAGCCCGGGTCCCTAATGCTGACCATAAGGAGAATCCAGGACCTCTTTGGATACGTCCCGCTATCGGCTTTAAGGAGGTTATCGGAAAGGTCCAAGATTCCATTGAGCGAATTGATCGGCATAGTCAGCTTCTATAGCTTCTTCTCGACCGTCCCGAAGGGGGAGCATACGATCAAGGTTTGCATGGGGACCTCTTGCTATGTAAAGGGAGGGGAGAGCATACTGAACTTCCTCAGGAAGGAGCTCGAATTGGAGCCCGGTGGGACCAGCAGGGATGGGAAGTTCTCCTTGGAGGCGGTGCGTTGCTTGGGTTGCTGCGGCCTATCGCCGGTAGTGGCCATAGATGATAAGGTGTATACTCGGGTTAGCCCGAATAAGATGAGGGGGGTCTTGAGGGAATATGCTTAAGGCCGCGATCCAAGATAGGTTTCTCTCCTCCCCAGAAGACCTCAAGAGGCTCAGGGACGATATCCTGAGAAAGGCCTCATCGGATAGGAGGATTAAGGTAAAGGTCCACCTGGGGACGTGCGGCATCTCCGCCGGCGCGCTCGAGGTTTGGAAGAGGTTCCAGGAGGAGATAGCGGCCAGGCGGCTCGAGGACAACGTCGCCCTCTCGAAGGCCGGCTGCATAGGCATGTGCAGCATGGAGCCGAACGTGACGGTGATCGCGCCCTCTGGGGAAGCCGTGACGTATAAGGAGGTCACCCCGGATAAGGTCCCCAGGATAATAGAGGAGCATTTGATCAACGGCAATCCGATCAATGAATACCTATTGGATCCGAACGACCCCTTCGTCAAGTTCCAGGTCAGGAGGGTGATGAGGAACCAGGATATAGACCCCATGAACATAGAGGATTACATAGCCCGCGATGGATATTTGGCTCTCGCGAAGGCCATAACCGAAATGACCCCTGAGGACGTTATAAACGAGATCGATAGATCGGGGCTAAGGGGGCGAGGCGGGGCCGGGTTCAGGACCGGGCTGAAGTGGAAGTTCGCGAGGGCCGCATATGGGGATCAAAAGTACGTGGTTTGCAACGCCGACGAGGGCGATCCCGGGGCCTATATGAATCGAGCGGTGTTGGAGGCTAATCCGCATTCCGTGATAGAGGGCATGGCGATAGCCGGCTACGCCATAGGGGCCAATAAGGGCTACATCTACGTCAGGGCCGAGTACCCCTTGGCCGTGGAGACGTTGGAGCACGCCATAAATCAGGCCAGGCGGTACGGCCTCTTGGGCAAGGGCATACTCGGGACGAAGTTCGATTTCGACGTCGAGATTTGCCTCGGGGCCGGTGCGTTCGTCTGCGGCGAGGAGACGGCCCTGTTGGCGTCGTTGATGGGGAAGAGGGGATCCCCGAGGCCAAGGCCCCCATTCCCAGCGCAAAAGGGGCTCTTGGATAAGCCGACCGTTATCAACAACGTAGAAACCCTATCGATAACGCCGGCGATAATCCTATACGGGGCCCAATGGTTCAGGGAGGTGGGCAGCGAGAGGAGCCCCGGGACTAAGACCTTCTGCCTCGTCGGAAAGGCGGCGAAGAGCGGCATAGTCGAAGTGCCCCTCGGCACACCGTTGGGGACCCTCGTGCTCGACATCGCTGGCGGGCCGAAGGGCGGAAAGAAGTTCAAGGCCGTTTTGATAGGCGGCCCCTCCGGCGGATGCCTATCCGCCGAGCATCTGAATACGCCGGTCGAATACGAAACGATGGATGCGCTTGGCGCGATAATGGGGTCAGGCGGACTGGTGGTCCTCGATGAGGACGATTGCATGGTTGATATAGCGAGGTTCTTCCTCGAGTTCACCAAGGATGAGTCCTGCGGCAAATGCACCCCATGCAGGGCCGGGATACCGCAGATGTTGCGGTTGCTGGATAAGATCAGGCGGGGCGAGGGCACGCTGGAGGATTTGGACCTCTTGGAGGATCTGGCCCTGATGATAAAGGCGACATCGCTCTGCGGCCTCGGCCAAACGGCGCCGAACCCCGTCCTGACGACCCTGAGGTACTTCAGGGACGAGTACTTGGCCCATATCCTCGAGAAGAAGTGCCCCGCGGCCGTTTGCCAAGCCCTGTTCGAATCACCATGCCAACACGTGTGCCCGATGGGACTCGATGTGCCCGGGTATATAGCGCTGATAAAGGAAGGTAGGTTTGAGGATGCCTACCGCCTGATAAAGGAGGAGTTGCCCTTCCCATCAGTTTGCGGGAGGGTTTGCCACGCGCCCTGCGAGAGGAAATGCCGGCGGAGCCAAATAGACGAGCCGCTCGCCATAAGGCATCTGAAGAGGTTCGTTGCAGACTATGCGTTGGAGCATGGGATCGAATATAACCCCAAGGCCAAGGAGGGGAAGGGGGAGAAAGTGGCCATAATAGGGGCGGGCCCAGCTGGCTTGACGTGCGCTTATTATCTGGCGATAGAGGGCCATAAGCCGGTCGTCTTCGAGGCCCTCGAGGCCCCCGGCGGGCTTCTGAAGTGGGGAATCCCGGAGTACCGGCTTCCCAAGGAAATCCTACAAAAGGAGATCCGAGAACTGGAGAAGCTGGGCGTTGAAATAAGAACGAAATCTAAGGTGGAAGATATCGATAAGCTGTTCTCCGAGGGCTATAGGGCTATATTCGTCGCCGCCGGAGCCCATAGGGGCATCAAGCTCGGGATCCCCGGGGAGGACCTGCAGGGGGTCTACGATGCGCTCGACTTCCTCAAACGCGTGAACTCCGGAGAGGACGTTAAGGTCGGGAAGAGGGTTGCCGTGATAGGGGGCGGGAACGCCGCGATCGACTCGGCTAGGGTGGCCCTCAGGAAGGGCGCCGAGGTCCACCTCTTCTATAGGCGGGAGAGGAAGGATATGCCGGCGATAGAGGAGGAGATAGCCGCCGCCGAGGAGGAGGGGGTCAAATTCCACTTCCTGACCACCCCGGTGGAGATAATCGGGAAGGGCGGGAAGGTCAGGGCCATCAAGTTGGTCAGAATGCGCTTGGGGGAGTTCGATAGGAGCGCTAGGAGGAAGGCCGAGCCGATCGAGGGATCGGAATTCACAGTCGAGGTGGACGCGGTCATAGAGGCTGTCGGCCAAGCTCCGGATTTGGCGTTCTTGGAGAGGGCCGGGGTGAAATTGACGAAAGGCGGATTGATCTCGGTGGATCCGAGGACCCTGGCGACGAGCCGCAAGGGCGTCTTCGCTGGCGGGGACGCGGTTACGGGCCCGGCGACGGTCACGGAGGCGATGGCGGCTGGCAAGAGGGCCGCCTTCTCGATAAAGGCCTTCTTGGAGGGCAAGGGGGCCATCCCTGAGATGAAGCGCGCGGCCGAGGGGATCGAAATCCCATCGGTGCCCCCTCCCGAGGAGGAGATAGCCGAGAAGCCCAGGGCGGAGCCGAGCAGGATACCGCTCGAGAGGAGGGTTAGGACGTTCGAGGAGGTCGTGAAGAATTACGATCGGGAGAGGGCCATCGAGGAGGCGGGCAGATGCTTGAGGTGCGATCTTCAAACGGGGTGATTGGTAAATGAAGGAGATACGTTTGAAAATAGATGGAAGGGAAGTGAAGGGCAAGGAGGGCGATACGGTCCTCGATGTATGCTTGGCCAATGGGATAGAGGTCCCGACCCTCTGCAACCTGAAATGCCTGACGCCCGTTGGGGCGTGTAGGCTCTGCGTCATCGAGATAGAAGGCGAGAAGAAGCTGAACACGGCCTGCACCTATCCGGCTCGGGAGGGCTTGGTGGTAAGGACCAATACCGAGAGCCTTAATAAGTATCGGAAGAGGATGCTCGAGTTCCTATTCGCGGAGAGGAACCATTATTGCATGTTCTGTGAGAAGAGCGGGGATTGCGAGCTCCAGAACCTCGCCTACAAGTTCCAGGTGTACAACGTCCCGCTCGATATGCTCAACCCGAAGCTCCCGATGGATTCCAGCCATGAGTATTTAACGATCGAACACAACCGCTGCGTTCTATGCAGCAGGTGCATAAGGGCTTGCGATGAAATAGTGGGCCTACACGTCCTGGATTTCTCCAAGAGGGGGAGCAGAACCATGGTAACGGCCGGGTTGGGGGACCCCTTGAAGGGCTCGCCATGCATCGCTTGCGGGCTATGCATGCAGGTGTGCCCCACTGGGGCCATATTCGATAAGTTTTCATCCTATAAATTCAAGCGGAAGGATTGCGAGAAGATCTCGACCGTCTGCCAGGAATGCGGCCTGCTATGCCCGATCGACGCCTATACCAAAAACGGCAACTTGGTGAGGATAGAGGGCTCGAACCTTGATGACTTCAGGGTCCAATTGTGCAGGCTCGGGAGGTTCGACGTAATCTACGGCAAGCCGCCCAGGATCCTGAGGCCAATGGTGCGGGAAGGCGGGGAACTAAGGGAGCGCTCAATGGATGAGGCGCTGAAGCTCGTCGCCGATAGGATGAGGGGGAATTTCCCCAACGTGATATGCGTCGCCTCCGCGAAGTACCCCAACGAGATCTTGGAGCTCTTCAAGAGGTTCGCGACCGATGTGCTTGGCACGATGTACCTGGATTCGTTCGACGGGGAATGGAGCAGGGCGATATCCAGGAGCTCGCAGGGATCTTGGGTGGAGCTCGGGCATTTCGTCGAGGAGGAGTCCGGATATTCCATAGGCCTATCCAAGGCCCCGTATGGGTCATGGGAGGACGCCGAATGCGGATTCAATGACATCCAAAGGGCCGATTGCCTGATCTCGGTCGAGCTTGGGTTCAAGGTGCAAAACCCGATCCATTCCCAAATAAGGAGGGCCGTTAAGGGGGGAGCCAAGCTGATAATCGTGAACCCGGGGGACGACCCCCTCGGGGAATGGGCCAGCATCTTCCTCAAGCCCAGTAGGGGCTCGGAGGCGATCCTTGTGGAGGCTATATCTAGGGCCGCAAGGGGGCGCGCGGTCGATTTGGAGGACGTCGCCAGGGAATGCGGCGTAGCGCCTGAGGCCCTGCGATCCGCCGTCGAGATCCTGAGGGCATCCAAGAGGTGCATCGCGATCTATGGGGCCGGGTTGGTTAAGGTTGGGGGCTCGAGGGCCGTGAGCGCGCTCTTCGAGATCGCCAAGGAGAAGGAGAGGGTGAACGGCAGGTTCGGCATAATCTCGATCAAGCCGAGCTCGAATACCCTGGGGGCCTGGCGCCTCATGGTGACGAGCGCCGAGGGAATCCCCAGCCAGAAGGGCAAGGGCCCGAGGATCGTATACGCCCTGATAGGCGATGACGATTCCATCGACGCCAAATTCCTTTCGAACCTCAAGCCGGATTTCCTGGTGGTCCAAAGCGCTTATCGATCCCCGGCGACCTCGATGGCCGACGTGGTCATCCCCGCGACCACTTGGCTGGAGAGGGGCGGCGAATTGATAGGCCAGGATGGCAGGAGGCATCTGGCCAGGAAGGTCCTGGAGCCCCCCGCGGGAGTAGTTGGGGAGGCGGAGGTTATCGCCGAGCTCTCCAAGAGGATGGGGAAGGAGATCCCGATCCCGCGGGCGGAGGGGATCGGCGTGGAGGTCAAGGGCAGGTGAGGCGATAGAGATGGGGAAGGCGAGGATTTCCACCCTATGGCTCTCCGGATGCTCCGGATGCCATATGTCGCTCCTGGATTTGGATGAGGCCCTGGTGGAGCTGCTCTCTGGGAAGGTGGAGATAGTGAAATCGCCGCCTCTAACCGACGTGAAGGAGCACACCCCAGTCGACGTCGGGATCGTGGAGGGGGCCGTGGCAACCGAGGAGGATGAAGAGGAGCTGAGGAAGTTCAGGGATAATTGCAAGATCTTGGTGGCCATAGGGGATTGCGCTTGCTTCGGCGGCATTACCTCCTATCGAAACCTATTCGATAAGGACGAAGTCCTATCCAGGGTCTTCGTCGAAACCGAGAGCGTCGTGGACGGCAAGGTCCCAGCATCCAGGTATGTGCCCAAGATCCTGGACAAGGTTAAGGCCGTGGGCCACATCGTAAAGGTCGAGGCCCACATCCCCGGCTGCCCCCCGAGCCCGAGGGCCCTGTTATACGCCCTGAAGGAACTATTGGAGGGGAGGATTCCGATCCTGCCCAGCGATATGGCGAGCTTCGAATGAGGAGGTGTCGTTGATTTGGATAGGGAAGTCGAAACCGAAATGGGTGGGATGCGATCCGCGAGCTCGGGCGGCGGGGAGAGGGAGATAAGGATCCCGGTGACGAGGATCGAGGGCCACGGCAAGGTAACGATAGTGCTGGATAGGGATGGGAATGTGGCCGATGCCAGGTTCCACGTGGTGCAGATCAGGGGCTTCGAGAAGTTCTGCGAGGGTCGGCTCCTATGGGAGATGCCGGTCATAACCTCCAGGATCTGCGGCATATGCCCCGTCAGCCATAGCTTGGCCTCGGCGAAGGCATGCGACGCCGCATTGGGCGCGGAAATCCCGAGCCCGGCGAAGAAGCTCCGCCTCCTGTTGCACATGGGGCAGGTGATCCAATCCCATGCCTTGAGCCTCTTCTACCTCTCACTGCCCGATCTATTGCTCGGGTTCGATTACGAGGTCGAGAAGCGCAACATAGTTGGCTTGCTCGAGAGCAAGCCCGAATTGGCGAAGAGGGGGGTGGGCCTGCGCAAGTTCGGGCAGGAGGTAATAGAGGCCCTGGCCGGCAGGAGGGTCCATCCCACGTTCGCGATCCCCGGGGGGGTCAACGGGGCGCTCTCGCAGGAGAAGCGCGATAAGTTGATGGCGCAGATCGACGGCGTCATAGAAAGCGCAAAGTCCACGGTCGAGCTGGTGAAGGACATTTGCATGAGGCAGGATGATCGGATCCCGATAAAGATGTACAATATGGGTTTGATCGGCCGGAACGGCGAATTGGAGCTATACGACGGCGAGCTCAGGATAAAGGATCCAAGGGGCAACGTGGTGGAGGATGGGTTCAATCCATCGGATTATCTAATGATCATAGGGGAGAGGGTCGAGGATTGGTCGTATCTCAAGTTCCCATACTATAGGTGGGCCGGGTTTCCGAAGGGCTCGCTCAGGGTTGGGCCCCTGGGGAGGCTCAACGTGGCCGATGGGATCCCAACGCCGCTAGCCGATGGGGAGTTCAGGGAGTTCAAGGGGGTTGGGGAGAACGGAATAGTGGATGGCACCATGTTCTACCACTACGCAAGGGCCATAGAGATGCTCCACGCCGCGGAGAAGGCGAAGGAGCTCCTGCAGGACGATGAGATATGCTCAAAGGAGATCTGGGCCGAGGCCAAGGAGATAAGGAACTCGGAGGGCATCGGCGTCATAGAGGCCCCCAGGGGCACGCTCATCCATCATTATTGGGTCAACGGGGACGGAACCATAAGGAAGGCGAACCTGATCGTCGCCACGGTCTTCAATAACATGGGCATGAACCTGGCCATAAGGGAGGTCGCATCGAAGAGGATAAGGGGCGGTAGATTCGATGAGGGCATATTGAACCGGGTTGAGCACGCGATTAGGTGCTTCGACCCCTGCCTCTCCTGCTCGACCCACGCGATCGGGCAGATGCCCCTCTCGATCCAGATCATCTCCGAGGACGGGGAGGTCCTGGGGGAGATCCGAAGGGATTAGGGATCGATTCCCGGGCTGGGATCGAATGTGGCGAGGATCGGGGTCTTCATATGCCATTGCGGCCATAATATAGCCGGAGTGATCGACGTAGGGAGGGTCGTCGAGGCGGCCAAGCGGATGCCCGGCGTCGCATACGCCGGGGATTACATATATTGTTGCAGCGACCCCGGGCAGGCGTTCATTCGCCAAGCCATAAAGGAGAATCGGTTGACGAGGGTCGTCGTCGGCGCATGCTCCCCGAGGATGCACGAGAAGACCTTCCAAGAGGTCCTGGCCTCGGCGGGGTTGAACCCGTTCCTACTGGAGATGGCGAACCTCAGGGAGCATTGCTCCTGGGTCCACAGCGAGGCGAAGGAGGAGGCCACGGAGAAGGCCATAGACTTGATAAGGATGGCGGTCGCGAAGGCATCGAGGGCGGAGCCCCTCTTCGCCAAGCCGATACCGATCACCAAGCGCGCCCTCGTGGTCGGCGGCGGGATAGCCGGGATCCAAGCCGCGCTGGACATCGCCAACGCGGGCTTCGAGGTCGTGCTCGTCGAGAGGGAGCCGACGATAGGGGGGAAGATGGCCAAGTTCGATAAGACCTTCCCGACGCTCGATTGCGCATCCTGCATCCTAACCCCGAGGATGGTCGAGGTGGCGAAGCACCCCAATATTCGCCTCATGACGTATGCCGAGGTGGAGGAGGTCAAGGGATACGCCGGGAACTTCGAGGTGAGGATCAGGCAGAAAGCCAGGAAGGTGGATCATTCAAAATGCACCGGTTGCGGGACGTGCTGGCAAAAATGCCCTACGAAGGTCCCATCCGAGTTCGATTTGGGGCTCGGGAAGAGGACGGCCATTTACATACCGTTCCCGCAGGCGGTTCCGCCGAAGCCGGTCATAGATACCGCGAATTGCCGCTACATGGCCTATTTGGAGTTCGTTAGGAGCGGGAGGGAGGGGAAGCCCCCACCCCAATGCCGGATCTGCGAAAGGCTCTGCCCGACCGGCGCCATAAATTGGGATGAGGAGGACGCGATCATAACGGAGAGGTTCGGGGCCATAGTCGTGGCCACCGGATACGACTTATTCGACCCATCCCAAATACCCCAATATGGCTATGGCCGATTGGACAACGTGATCACGAGCCTCGAGTTCGAGAGGATCCTCAACGCCTCCGGCCCCACGGGCGGGAGGATATTGCTCAAGGACGGGAGGGAGCCGAAGCGCGTGGCCATAGTCCATTGCGTCGGAAGCAGGGACTTGAATTACAACGAATATTGCTCCAAGGTCTGCTGTATGTACTCCATGAAATACGCCCACCTCATAAAGGAGAGGATACCGGATGCGGAGGTATACGAGTTCTACATAGATGTCAGGAGCGCCGGGAAGGGATTCGAGGAATTTTACAACAGGGTCCTGGATGAGGGGGTGAGGTTCGTTAGGGGAAAGGTCGCGGAGATATTCAAGGGGAAGGACGGGCTATCGGTTAGGTTCGAGGATACCCTAACCGGCGGCAGGCACGTCCTATCGGTCGATATGGTCATATTGGCCTGCGGGCTGGTTCCACAAAGGGATGCGGAGGAGGTCGCCAGGATCTTCAAGTTGAGCAGGAGCCCCGATGGCTTCTTCTTGGAGAAGCACCCGAAGCTGGATCCGGTGAACACGCACGCGGATGGCGTATTCCTCGCGGGCGCTTGCATCGGGCCATGCGACATCCCGGACGCCGTGGCCAGGGGGAGCGCCGCGGCCGCGAAGGCCATCGGGCTCCTGAGCCGCGATGAGATCCTATCCGAGCCTATGACGGCGATCGTCGATATTTCCAAATGCTCCGGCTGCATGCTTTGCGAGGAGATATGCCCCTTCGATGCCATAGAGCCGCAGGTCGTTAGGGGGAAGAGGGTCGCGAGGGTCAAGGAGGAGCTATGCAAGGGCTGTGGATCCTGCGCGGCCGCATGCCGATCCGGGGCGATAAACCTCAGGGGATTCACGCATCAACAGCTCCTGGCTGAGGTGGAGGCGTTATGAGCGATCGCGAACCGAGGGTGGTGGGGTTCCTATGCAATTGGTGCTCCTATGCCGGCGCCGATTTGGCCGGGACGAGCCGGATGCAATATCCCCCGAACATACGAATCATAAGGGTCCCATGCTCCGGGAGGGTGGATCCGCTCTTGGTGATCAAGGCATTCGAGCGTGGCGCGGATGGCGTGCTGGTCTCGGGTTGCCATCCCGGGGATTGCCATTATACGCAGGGGAATTACTACGCCCGGAGGCGGCTCGCGATCCTTCGCGATCTATTGGAGTTCCTGGGCATCGAGAGGGATCGATTCAGGATAGAATGGGTATCGGCGGCGGAGGGACAGAGGTTCGCGCAAATAGTGGCCGATTTCGTCAAGAAATTGAAGGAGTTGGGGCCGAGGCGATGATCGAGGAGATAAGGGCCAAGGCGGCCGATCTGCTGAGGTCCGGGGAGGTCAAATGCTTCATAGGGTATGAGAGGGCGAGCGATGGCCTGACGGCCCGGCCTTTCTTCGCATATTCGGCGGATGAGGCCGATAGGCTGATCTTCGATGGGACCTGCGTTCACAACCTGGCCCGATATCTGCCCGATATGAGGGGGAAGCGCGTCGGGATATTGGCCAAGCCCTGCGACTCGAGGTCCATAAACGTACTCATCCGGGAGGGCCAAGTGGAGAGGGAGGAGGTTTACATAGTGGGGGTGGTTTGCGATGGCGTTTATAGGACGACCTGGGGCAAGCCGAGCCTGGAGCTGCAACCCCGCTGCCTATATTGCTCCAAGCGCACCCCGGTCGTTTACGATTACCTGATCGGGCAGCCGCCGCCCGCCCCCGAGTCGCGGCACCCCGCCTCCATATCCGAGGTCGAGGCCCTGGAGCGGAAGCCGGCGGCGGAGAGGTGGGAGTTTTGGAGGTCGCACTTCGCTCGGTGCATACGCTGCAACGCCTGCAGGCAGATATGCCCGGCCTGCTATTGCCCGCAATGCTTCTCGGATCAGCTCGATCCGCTTTGGACCGGCATAAGGATAGGCCTCCCCCAGAACTGGGTTTGGAACGTGGGGAGGGCGCTCCACTTGGCCGGCAGATGCGTCGATTGCGAGGAATGCCAGCGCGCTTGCCCCATGGGGATACCATTGGCGATCCTGAATAGGAAGCTGGCATCGAGGGTCAAGGAGCTCTTCGGGTTCGAGGCCGGCATGGATCCGCGAGCTCCGTTCCCCTTCGCGACCTTCGAGAATGAGGAGGAAATCCTATGAAGTTCCTATCCAATGGGAACCTCCGCGGATGGCTCGAATCCCTGATGGGTATGGGATCCCTCATAGCCCCGGTCGATCTCGAGCCCGGGCTCACGCTCTTCTCCCAAGTCCGGGACCCCGGCGAAGTAAACCTAGAATACGAGATAACGCCGATCCCGCCCAAGGACCTCTTCTTCCCATCCTCGGAGGCGCTGTTCAGGTTCTCCCCAAGCCGCGGCTACGAGATCCCCAGGATCGAGGGGGAAACGTTCCTCCTCGGGGTGCACCCATGCGATGCCCTGGGGATACGCCTGATGGATTTCCCGTTCCTATCGCCGCCCGCCGATCCGAGGTATGAGGAGAGGAGGCGTAGGACGACCATAATAGGCCTCGGGTGCGTTAAGGCGCGCCCGGAGTGCTTCTGCACGAGCTTCGGCATCGGGCCCTTGGATCCATCCAACGCGGACGCGTTCCTGGTGCCAGTCCCCGGGGGCTTCTTGGTGGAGGCGAAAACGGGGAAGGGGGCCAGGGCATTGGCCTCGGCGAAGCTCGAGGAGGCATCGATCCCGATCCCGAAGCCGCCGGAGGTATCCGCGATCGATGTGGAGGCTGTTAGGAAGGTCGCGCTTTCGCTATTCGATTCCCCATACTGGGGGCGGCTCGCGGATAGATGCCTCAGCTGCAAGGTCTGCGCCTACGTATGCCCGTCCTGCTATTGCTTCGATATAAGGGACTACCCCACCCGGGACGGGGCCGAGAGGGTCAGGAGCTGGGATAGCTGCCAATCCCCCCTATTCACGCGCCAAGCCAGCGGCTACGACCCTCGCCAAACGAAGGCCTCGAGGCTCCGGAACAGGTTCTATCATAAGTTCTCGTATTTCCCGGACGAGTTCGGGGCCTTTGGATGCACGGGATGCGGGAGATGCGTGAGATATTGCCCCGTTAACATAGACATAAGGGAGACTTTATCGGCGATATTGAGGGGTGAGGCGAGGATTGCCTAGCGGATCCGATCCGTTCCTGCCGCTCCTGGCCGAGATATCCGAGGTAAGGGATCTAACGCCGGACATCAAGCTCTTCAAGCTGAACCTCAGGGAGGGGAGGATCGATTATAGGCCCGGGCAATTCGCCATTATCTCGGCCTTCGGGGTTGGCGAGGCGCCGTTCACATTCGCCTCCCTCCCCGAGGAGGGGCTGGAGTTCGCGATAAGGAAGATGGGGACCGTCACGAGCGCCCTCCACGACCTTGGGCCGGGCGATTTGGTGGGCATCAGGGGCCCCTATGGGAACGCGTTCCCACTGGAGGAGTACAAGGGGAAGGACATAATCATAATAGGAGGGGGGATAGGGATCGCGCCCCTCAGGCCCTTGATCCATTGGTTCATTAAGCGCAAGGGCGATTATGGGGATCTCTTGATAATTTACGGCGCCAGGACCCCGAGGGATTTCGCATTCTCCCACGAATTCGAGGATTGGGCGAGGGGGGCGAGGCTGGAGTTGGCCATAGACCCGCCCGGGGCCCCGGAGTGGAAGGGGAGGGTGGCCCTGGTGCCAGCGGTCGTCAAGGAGCTCAAGCCATCCCCGAGGGGCTCGATCGCGATCACCTGCGGCCCTCCGATAATGATCCATTACGTCATACAGGAACTCAAGGCGCTCGGCTTCTCCCCGGGCCAAATAGTTACGACGCTGGAGGCCAAGATGAAGTGCGGCATGGGGAAGTGCATGAGGTGCAACGTTGGCAATAAATACGTTTGCAAGGACGGCCCCGTATTCACGGTGGAGCAGATCTCGCAGCTCCTCGAGGAGTTCTAGGATCGCCGGGGAAGCCAAAAATTCCCGAAGCGCCGCTCGCGAACCCCCAAATGGTGGCCGGGGGGTTTTCTAAGGGCCCGCCCCGAGCCCAAGGGGGAGCCTCGGCGAATGCGGCCCGGGTCATCATTGCGCATGGTGGGGATCGCCCCGCTCCCATTAAATGGCGACCTTGGGAGCGAGGGGGCCGCTTTAAGATTCGAGGCTGGGTAACGCGCGGGCTATTGGCGCCGGTCGCTCCGATGATGGGCATCGGGGGGCGGGGCCCCATCCCCTGGCCCCCAGATGACGATCCCCTCCCCTTCGATCCCCTTCAACGCGCCCTTCCCCTTCAGCCCTTCGTACTCAGATCTGGTATAAACCAAAATCTCGGCCTGGGGGATCCCAAAGGCATCCCAGCATATGCCATAATCCCCATCCCTCTTTGGGTCCTCATAGACCACCAGAAGGTCCACGTCGCTGGCGGCCGTATGCCTCCCCTTCGCGTAGGATCCGAAAAGGATCACGAGCCTCAAGGGCAGGGATTTCGAGATGGCCTCCGCCCCCCTCCTTATGCGCTCGATCAACGCCTTCAAGTCAAATTCTGGATAGCAGACCTTCACAATATTCGACGATCGCCCTCGCAAACCCGATCAACCTCTTGGCATCCCCCTCCGTATATGCCTCATATGGGGCCCCCTCTGGATGGACGTTCGGATATCTGGTGGGGATATGGGCCCTATCCAGCTCCTTGGCCATGTCCATTATGGCCTTATCGGGCTCGAGCCCCTTGGGCAGCCTTTGCAACAGGCCCGCGACGGAATGCCCGTATGCCTCCCCTCCCAATTTTTGGAAAACGGCTTTGACGGCCTTCTCGGACGCTTGCTGGGAGAGGAAACAGCTCCATTCGTAAAAGCCCCCTTTCAATTCATACTCGGCGTTCTCCAAATCCCTCTTGGCTTGCTTGATCCAATCCGCGCTCCTTTCCACCAACCCTCCTACCCCGGGGCTCGGGGCTCCAGCCCGATCCCCCCAAACGCCGAGCGGCCTCAAAGAATTTTGAGGTCGGGGCCTATTTAAATGCGCTGAGGGCAGGGCCCTAGGTGGGCCAGGGGTAATCGCTAGGCGGGTGAGATCGGGCATCAGGCGCGGGCCCGATCCCCCGCCGGCCCTTGGCCTCGATCGCAGCCCTGACGGCGTTTGCGATGTCCTCGGCCTTGGGTATGATGGCCTCCTCGAGGCCCCCGCTCGGTATCGGGACGTCGAAGGCCGCCACCCGCCTTATCGGCGCATCGAGGGCGTCTATCGCCTCCTCCGCCGCGATCGCAGCCACCTCGGCCCCGAACCCGCCGGTCCTGCAGGCCTCCTCGGCTATTATTAGCCTCCCGGTCTTCCTCACCGATCCCAATATGGCGCCCCTATCCAGGGGCGATAGGGTCCTGGGGTCTATGACCTCGACCGATATGCCCTCGCCGGCGAGCTCCGCGGCCGCCTCCAGGGCCCTATGGACCATCAGGGACGTCGCGACTATGGTGGCATCGGAGCCCTCGCGCTTCACATCCGCCCTCCCGAGGGGTATCAGGTACTCGCCCTCCGGGACGGGCCCCCTCATGCGATATAGCATCTTGTGCTCGAAGAATATGACCGGGTTATCGTCCCTTATCGAGGCCTTCAGGAGGCCCTTCGCATCGTATGGGGTCGATGGCGCGACGACCTTGAGGCCCGGGAAATGGGCGAAGACCCACTCCGGGCTCTGGGAGTGATGGCATCCCATGCCAAAGCCCGAGCCCTGCGGGGCCCTTATCACCAATGGGACGTTGGCCTGGCCCGCGATCATATACCTCCATTTGGCCACTTGGTTCACTATAGAGTCCATTGCGCAGAAGAGGAAATCGGCGAACATTATCTCGGCGACGGGCCTCATGCCCGTAATGGCGGCCCCCAAGGCGGCCCCCACGATCGCCGCCTCCGAGATGGGCGCGTTCCTGACCCTTTCGCTCCCGAACTCCTCCCTAAGGCCCGCCGTCACGCCGAAGAGCCCATAGTTGATGCTCTCACCGATTAGGAAGACCCTCTCGTCCCTGGCCATCTCCTCCCTGAGGGCCTCGCGGATGGCCTCCGCGTAGGTTATCTCCCTGGAGCTCATACCGCCCACCTCATGCGTATACGTCCTCGAGGGCCACCCGCGGCCCCGGCTCCGGGCTCCCGAGCGCGAACCTTTCGGCCTCCTCCACCTTGGCCCTGACCCGCTCCTCTATCAAATCGAGCTCCTCAGCCGGAATCCCCTTGGAGATCGCATATTCCCTGAGCCCCCTTATCGGGCACCTGGCCCTCCAGGCCTCGACCTCCTCAACGCTCCTATAGCCCCCATAATGATGCTCATCCCCCGCGAAATGGCCGTACCATCGATAGGTCTTGCATTCCAATAGGCTCGGGCCATCGCCCCTCCTGGCCCTCGCCACGGCCCTCCTGGCGGCCTCGTATACGGCCAATACGTCCTGCCCATCGACGACCTCGCCCGGCATCCCATACGCCGATGCCCTATCAGCTATGTTGGCGACGGACGTGGACTTCTTCGTGGGCATTGATATCGCGTACATATTGTGCTCGCAAACGAAGACTACGGGCAGCTTCCAAATCGATGCGAAGTTAAGGCCCTCGTGGAACGAGCCCCCGTTCGAGGCGCCATCCCCGAAGAAGCAGAGGACCACCCTGTCCTGGCGCATCATCTTTATGCCCAACGCCGCCCCCGCCGCGATCGGGATATTGGACCCGACTATCCCGTTGGCCCCGAGGATCCCCCTATCGAAATCGCATATGTGCATCGAGCCCCCCTTCCCCTTGCAATACCCCGTATATCTCCCAAGGAGCTCGGCCATCATGGGCTTGAGGTCGCAGCCCTTGGCTATGCAATGGCCGTGGCCCCTATGGGTGCTCGTTATGAGGTCATCGGCCCTGAGGGCCGAGCAGGCCCCAACGGCCACGGCCTCCTCCCCGATGTATAAATGGGCCAGGCCCGGGAAGACCCCCCTGGCGTTCAGCTCCGCGACCTTCTCCTCGAAGCGCCTTATGGTCACCATCTTCCTATACATTTCGAGGAGCTTTTCCCTGTCTAACTCCAAATACAACCCCCCAGGGGGCTTATGGGGCCCCGATTTATAGGGTTTTCCACGGCGAAGGGGGGCCGTATTTAGCTAAGGGCATCCGGCATTTATAGATTAATAATTTCACGCAAGGTCCATCAGCCCAGGCCTCGGCGGGCAAGGCAGATGGGGTGCTCGCTGGATTCCCTTGGAGGAAAAAAAGACGGGGGGTTAAGCGATCACGCGAATTTGAATTTATAGAACCCTATCAAGGCCAAGACTATCGCGAATAGCCACATGGCCACGTTCCATACCCAAAGCGCCAATCCCTCGAAGAGGTATAGCAAAGGACCCGCGTGGAGGAACATATAAATCGCCACCAATACGGCGAACGTCCACCCCTCTTTGGTCCTCGGGAGGAGCCCAAGGGAGGGCAACCCGAATTCCTTGGCCAGGAATCCATGGAATTTATCCACCTTCTCCTTCGATGGGGGATTGGTTGCAAGGGATACGAGGGCGCAAACGATTACGTTCGCGATTAGCCCCCATCCCGCGGAATGTATCCCGAATGGGTATCTCCAAACCCAATAGGTGAGGTTCACCACGATTATGCCCACGAGCAATCCCAATCCGGCTCCAAGCTTCGTGATTCTCGGGGATCTTGTTATGGCGAACAGGGTTGGGATCATTTGGGTCCCATGGGCCACCCCCAGCGCTCCTAGGAATGTTATAAATTCGTACAGCCCTCTCACGAACACCATCAATATTGCCATTATTAGTATTAGCACTATAATTGCCCTGGAAATTTGTATCTGCCTCTTCTCAGGGATTTCCTTCCCATATGTTGGCAAGATTATATCCCTCACCACTATTCCGCTTGTTTGTAGCAAGTTCATATCGGCTGTGGAGTTCATGGCCGCCATGGTGGCTATGCCGAATAAAGCTGCCATGAACGGCGGGGTCAGCGTTGTTACCGCCACAAGGGGCAGCGTATCGGGGGCCGTTAACTTCGGGAATAACAACCTCCCCCCAGTCCCTATTATTGGGTATCCAACGAAGAAGAGGAACGATGCAACGACTATCATCAAGAGCCCGACCACCCTGATCGCCCTCCGATCCCTTGAGCCCGCGTAGATCATGCTCACTTGCGGGGATGTATATATCCCAAGATTTGCGAAGGCCATGGTGATTATGTAGGGAACCCCGAACAAAACCATTCCCGGAGGAACCTTGAAATAGGCAGGAGGAAGCTCCGACAACGCCCTATTCCATAGGGTGGTGAGCCCTCCAACGGCCCAGAGGATTGCGACCATTACCATGGCCACTCCAAAGAGCAAAAGGATCCCTTGGATTATATCCGTCCAAACGGTCGATCTAAACCCCCCGGCTATGACGTAATAGGCCACTATTATGGCCATGATTATTGCTCCGGCCTCTGGATATATCAACCCGCCGCTGAAATGCCTGAAAATGATCGCGCCGCCAACTAGCTGAATCGTTACATATCCAACGGCAAATAAAACCGCGCAGATCCCTATCAGTATCCTTATCCACTTAGATTCGAAATAATCCCCTGCCATTTCCCCAATTGTAATATAATGATATTTATGTGAAAGGAGCCACAATGGCTTATAGAATAACATCAATGGAAAGAGCACCTGAATGGTCATATGAACGAGATAACAAGTATATGGCAAACCATAGGTATATTGCCCTCCCGGATGCCCCAACATCGTCCAAGCGCTTAGCATCGTAGCCATTCCGGCGATGCCGACTACGATCGGACCCAGCGCTCCACCGGCCAAGAAATAATCCATGGCCGTCGGGGTAGTCTTTTTATAGCCGATATAGCCCAAATAGGCGAGAAGGGCCCAATATATTATGGCTCCAAGAAGGAAGGCCATCGCCAACGCTTCCATTTTCCTTCCCTCAAGGAAATTTCATTAATTATTCAGGTGTTAATAAAGATTTTGAAAAAAGGCATTATTAACGGGGTCGCTCTACGGCTCAATGAAGTAAGCCATGGAAATTGCGAAAACGGACCAATGGCGAGGACCCACCCCAAGACCCCCCGCATAACGACATCGGGATCGCAAACCTAACGGGCGCCAAGGAAGGGAGAAATGGCTCAACCCTCCGCAACCGGCGATAATGGGCTTCGCTTTGGCGAGGGGTTCTGAAACTGATCCATCGCCGGATGGCCCTCCTCGGAGATGGCCGAGCGCAGCCAGCTTGCTTTTGAGCATTTGTTAAGCATCCGATCTCGGGGGGCCGATGGGCCCCTCGGGGGGCTTGGCGGTCCCTGCGATGCAGCGATCGATGTTCCCGATGATGTGGGGGATCTTGTGGATCGGGACGCTCACGATCAACTCCCCGGGATCGTATCCCTCCGCCCTCCTCGCGGCTATGTCGCCAAGGGAGACGTTCAAATTGCCCGTCATCAGGGGATAGGTGATCGCGCTCCAGCAAAGGGCCCCTCCCAAATTGGCCTTCGGCAGCGATCCATCGTCGAAGCCGGCCAGGGCCACGATCCTGCAGGCCTGCTCGGGGTTGCAGAGGAAGAGGACCAGATCGGGCGCGGATTCGGCCCTCTCAAGGGGATGGAAGGCCACGAACTTGGCCAGCCCGAAGGGCGGCGGCGCCTCCTTCCTTACGCCATGCGTCATTCGCCTCGCGACCGCCAACGAGGAGAATAGCCTTTCCTCATATACCAAAAAGGCCTCCAGCCCTTCGCGCGCCGGCCCAAGCCCCAGGTGATATATCCCCCCCTTGCAATCGCAATTCTCGCTGGTCAGGTTGATCGATCTCCCATCCCTCGCGGCCAATATCGCCCCGCAGGCGCGATACCTCCCGTCCTCCGCGCCCGGGATCGGCGAATTGGAATACGCGATCGCCACGGGGCTGCCCTTGAGCCCCAAGGCCTCCCTCAGCATTCGCGAGCACGCCGCCCAATCAAGCGCGGGATCCATCGGTCTCCCCCGCAATCCTATTGGATGCCCGCGAATAAAAAGGGCCCGCTCATGGCCCCCGGACCGGGGCCCGAGCGGCCCGGGCCTCACGCCAGACCTCACACCCGAACCCCGCCGATGCCATGAGGGCCCCCGGGATCCCCAAAGCTTATTTCGCGGGCGGGCGTTTCCCAGGGCATGCGCTACGGCGCCATGAATTTTCCAGCGCGCCCGGTCCTGGCCGAGCTCGAGGCCATAATCGGGATGGGGTTCGACTTCGTCGAGCTGGCGATCGATCCCCCGGAGGCCACCCCGGAGAAGCTCCTGGCGAACCGGGATTCGATATTGGGGGCGCTCTCGGCCCATGGGATGGGGGCGATCGCGCACCTGCCCTGCTTCGTCAGGACCGCGGACCTCTACGACTCCATAAGGCTGGCGTCGAGGATGGAGGTCTTCAAGGCCATAGACGCCCTCCCGGAGCTGGGCATAAGGATCGCGAACCTCCACCCGAGCTACGTATCCAGGATGGCCAGGCACATGGGCGATTACGGCCGGCGCCTCGGGATCGAGTTCCTTAGATCGGCCCTTGAGAGGGCCGAGGAAAACGGGGTGGAGATAACTATCGAGAACATGTGCCCCTCCGATGGCTGGCTATCGGAGCCGGAGGAGTTCGAGGAGGTCCTCAGGGCCTTCCCGAGGGCGGGGCTCACGCTGGACTTGGGGCACGCGAACCTCTTGGCGCCGAGGAATAGATCCATGGAGTTCCTCAGGCGCTTCGCGGGCAGGATCCGCCATTTGCACGTCCACGACAACTTCGGCCTATCGGATGAGCACCTGCCGCCGCTTTGCGGGAACGTGGACTTCGCCGGCATATTCTCGGCCATAAAGCGATCGGGCTACGATGGGACGATGACCTTGGAGGTATTCTCCAGGGATAGGGATTACCTGGGGCTGGCGCTGAGGAAGGCTAGGGCGCTCTGGGAATCGGCTTGAGCCCTCCCCGGGGATAGCTTTATCCGATCCGGACGCCCCGTGGTCCGGATCGGAGGGGCTTCGCGATTGTTGACCAGGGAGGAGGCCCTTCGGATACTGGAGGGGAACGTTAGGAGGAGGAATATATTCCTCCACATGCTGGCCGTCGAGGCCATAATGAGGGCGTTGGCGAGGAGGCTCGGGGGGGATGAGGAGCTTTGGGGCCTGACCGGGCTATTGCACGACGTGGATTTCGAGAGGACCTGCGACGATTTCGAGCGCCATGGGCTGGAGGCCGCGGCCATATTGGGGGATTCGGTCCCAAAGGAGGTCCTCGACGCCATAAGAGCCCATAACTCCAAGATAGGGGAGCCGAGGACCCCCATGGAGAACGCCCTGGTCGCCAGCGACGCCGCATCGGGCTTGATAATAGCCTCAGCCCTGGTGATGCCCTCGAGGAAGCTCTCCGAGGTGACCTTGGAGGGCTTGATCAGGAAGTTCAAGGACAGGGATTTCGCCAGGGGGGCCGATAGGGGGAGGATATTGTTCTGCGAAAGGCTCGGGCTATCGAGGGATGAGTTCCTCCGGATCGCCCTCGATGCCCTGAAGTCGATCGCCCCATCCCTCGGATTATGAGCGGTCGGGCCCGCGCGGGAAGCTTTTATCAATGGGGCGCGCCCCATTGAACCGGGGGCGCGGGCTCGCGGGAGCCTCCGCCCCCGGGGCCCTTGGAATGGGCGATGGAGGAAGCGATTTGAGGTTCAGGATAAGGAGGGGGGACCTCGAGATAGAGCTCGAGGGGGATTTCGAATACGTGAGGGGGAAGTTCGAGGAGCTCTTGGGCATGGTGATAGCCCAATCCCCGATCCCCGGCCCCGAGGGGGCCAGGGCGGGCGTATCCCCGGAGCTAGATGGCATAGTGGAGCTCGGCCAGGACGGGAGGCCCAGGCTCACTGTCCCGGTCGAGAACCTGACTGCCAAGGAGGCGATAGCCCTGCTCCTTTATTCGATGCACCCGAACCGCTTGTCCGATGAGGAGTTGAGCTCCATATTATCGTCCAGCTGGAAGACGACCGGCACGGACGCCGTCAGGGCCAGGGCGAGCGAGCTGAGGAGGGAGGGGAAGCTCGTGGCGGAGAGGGGCGAGTATTGCCTCTCCGGCGCCGGGCTGCAATGGGTTAGGAACGAGATAATCCCGAGGCTCAGGGGCTCCGCCCCTTGAGCCATTCCAGCCTCCTCCTGCCCTTATCCGTCAGGGAATATCGATAAAGCCCTTTGCGCCTCCGCCTGGAGAGGAGCCCCTGCCTATAATACCTCAGCAGGGCCATTTGGAGGGCCTTCTCGGAGATCGCGGCGCCCTCCCCCCGCAGGCGCTCCATCAGGCCCAGGCTGGTCTCCTCCCCCAGCTCGGAGAGGGCCCGGAGGATCATCTCCTTCAGCTGGTTATACCTCAACCCCCGGAGGATTCGCCGGCCCGGGCTTTAAATATGAGGTTTCGGGACTTTTCGCGATTTTCCCAAAATCCCAATAGATTGGCGAAATGGAAGGAAAGTAACATCTTGATTTTCCATCGGCTCCTTCCCTTCCCTTGGACCAAAATGGATTTCGTAATTTGTCTCATTCGTTGCCCGTCTAGATGTTACTTATATTGATTGGGATTTGATGGGAAAATTTAAAAATAACCTCGTGGTTCGCTGTAGTGAAAAGTGTGGGGGATGGGCGAGGAAGACTGGGTAGAGGTGACGGTCAGGTACAAGGGCTTGGAGAAGACCGTCAGGGGGGATCCGAACGCGGTGGTGAGCGAGCTCATGGCATTCTTCGCGAGCCTCATGCCGGGCCTGGAGGTCCTGTCCAAGATCTCCCTATCGGTGGACGTGGAGGCATTGCTGAGGGACTGCGAGGGCGTAATAGCGCTCACGCCGGAGGGCTTGGTCGTAACGGCGCCGGTCGATTTCCTCCCGGACAGGGAACTGATCCTCTTCCACTTGGCCATTGCGAGGCTGGCCAACGCCCTCGGGAAGGCGGAGGGGCCGGAGCTGACCTCGAGCGAATTGGCCAGCAGGATAAAGCGGAGCCCCGGGACGATAGCCGGGAGGGTGAGCGAGCTATGCTCGGAGGGGTTGGCCGAGAGGGTCGGGAAGGGGGAGTACAGGGCGACGACTTACGGCCTCGATCACTTCAGGAGGGCCATATTGCCGAAGGTGAAGCAGAGGGCCGGCGGGTGATCGAAGTGGAGGGCGATGGGGCCTTGAAGGTGACGATCGAGTGGAGGGGGATCCGCCACGAGGCGGAGGGGGAAGTGGACGAGGTGGTGAGGGAGGTATTGAGGTTCCTCAAGGGCGTTTGCCCGACCTACGAGCTGGCCTCCAAGCTCCTCTTCGCGCCGGATTACGCGCAGCTTATGGATTCGCTCTCGAAGTTCCTGAACATAACGCAGGACGGGGACATGGTCCTCCTCAAGTCCTATATGCCCGCGGATCAATCCATGGGCCTGGTCCTCCTATGCGCCCACGTGCTCTCCAAGCTCGGGATGAGGGAGGACGACGAGATGTCGATAGAGGAGCTGAAGAGGCTCACGGGGAAATCGGATAAGACGGTCAGGAACGCGCTCACGCAGATGACGAAGGACGGGACCGTGGAGCGGACCGGGCGGGGGAGCTATAGGATCACGAACTTGGGCATCATGCGGATGAAGGAGATGTTGGAATCGGGCCAGGAGGGGATGTGACCGGAGGGGGGAAGGCGGGCTTGGGAACGCGCCCATTTGGAGGCGCGGCGGCGGGAGTTTGAGGCTCCCAGGAGGAGGGGTGAAATGGTCCACCGCGCCCAGGATATAGTAGGCAATGGGGAAATAAGTAATTTACTGTTGAGGGGGCCGAGGGCCCCCATCCCGGACGCCCTCATGAGGCTCAGCTTCGATAGCCTCGAGCGGCTATCGCCGATGAGGGGGGTCCTCGGCGAGGGCCTCGAGGCGCCCGAGGAGCCCCCCTTGGAGATCGGGGCCCCCACGGCCCCAGTGGAGCCCATAAGGGTCGCCCCGAGGGAGTGCGATTCCCCGATAGCGGCCGTAGACGTATCCGCCTCCAAGGTCGGGGAGACCAGGGAGGGGATCGTGGTGGCCCTGAGGGGGGCCGTCGTATGGAGGATCGGCCGCTCCCATCGCTACCTGAGGTACGGCCCGCTCCCGTTCCACATAGCCGAGGGCTCGGCCGATCCGATGCTGGGCCTCATGGAGGCCCCGGGGGGCGAAGACCTCGAGCAGCCCCAATCGGGCTTGATTCAAATAACGGCGCGATTGAGGAACCTCATGGAGCGATGGCTCCAGGAATCGATCTGCTCCTCGTTCAGGGATTCCATAATACTCTTCGATGGCTCCCTCACGGCCGGGACCCCGGATAACCCGGCGGGGGCCCTGAGGAGGATATTGGAGGAGGCGAGGGGGAACGGGAACTCTGTCCTGGCCTTCTCGAAGGCCACGAGGCTCCTATACAACGGCCGGAGCGTCCTCGAGCTGGCCAGGGGGGCCGATCCGCCCTACGTGATCGATATAGACGAGCTGATCTCCAGGGCCTTCCCATCGCATCCGATAAAGCTCCTCGGGAGGGTTTACGTATCGAGGCTATCCCGGGATGGCCCGGCGTTCAGGCTAGATGCCGATAGGGGGATCGGCCCGGATGGGGCCCTCGACGCCATATCGAAGCTCCTGGGATCCGATATAGCGAGCGCCGGATACCCCGAATGCCTCAAGCTGGCCCATATATTGAGCGCCTTCACGGCGAACGAGATCGTGGGGATACAGAGGTTCCTATCGGGTCATAGGGGGATACAGCTCATCCAGAGGCCGAACCTGAGGAGGATCCTCTTCGGCCCATTCGGGGGCTGGGGCGGGGCGGCTTGAGATGAAGTTCTACAAGAAGGAGGGGAACACGGCCCACGTAATAGCCTTCCCGGACGAGGAGGCGGAGAGGGGGGATTACCTACTCATAGAGGATCGGGAGAGCGGGAGGGGGCTGATCGCGCAGGTGATCGATGTCCAATTCGTCAACCTGCCGGGCATCCTCGAGGACCTCCTCAGGGATACGATGACCGCCGGATCGGTCGAGGGGGAGGACGAGGACCCCTTCGGGGTCTCCTCGCAGGTCGCCTATTTGAAGGATGCTAGGCTATTGGTTTGCAAGATAAGGGGGGCCATCGAGGGGGGGAGGCTATTGGCCCATGCGCCGTGGCTCCCATCGAGGATAGGGTCGATCGTCAGGAGGATATCGATCGAGGAGCTATTGTGCGATGGGGATCCGAAGAGGCCGATAAGGCTGGGGAGGACGAAATCCGGGAAGGGGGTCGTCATAGACGCGAAGGGGCTCGATGGGAAGCTGAACATAATAATGGGGAGGAAGGGGACCGGGAAATCGCATTTCTCGAAGCTCTTGCTATTGAACCTAGTGAAATACGGGGCCCCATGCCTGGTCTTCGATATAAACGGGGAATACGTGAACCTCGGCAGGGATTGGGACGGCCGCCCGAACGAGTTCGGCGATAGGATAATGGTCCTGAGGCCGGGCGCCCAGAGGTTCGATGTTAGGAGCGTGGGCCTGAGGGCCATGATGGATATCCTGCTCCACGCCCTCGATCTGCCTCCGACCTCGGCGAAGGTCTTCGCGAGCATGTGGAAGGAGCTGGCCGCGAGGGACGCCCTCAGCCTCGGCTCGATCGGGACCGCCATCCAATGCTGGAGCTGCCACGAGAGCGTTCGGGAGGCCCTCGCCTCCAGGTATCACTCCCTCGTCGAATCGGGCGTATTCGGGGACGAGGGCTGCATGGATTTCGGCGAGATCGCCAAGTGGCTCGGGGACGGGAACGCGGTCGTGGTGAATATGAGGAACAAATCATCGCTCTCGCGTAGGATAATCGTGGAGCTATTCCTCGGGAAGCTGACCGAGCTCCTATCCGCCGGGGCCCTGAGGGCCGTATTCCTATTCGCCGAGGAGGCGCACCTATACCTGGGGGATACCTATTGGGACGACGTCGTCACGAGGATGAGGCACTTGGGGATATTCGCCACCTTCATCACAAACCAGCCAGAGACCATAAGGGAGGGGATCTATAGGCAGGCCGATAATATATTCCTCTTCAACTTCGCCAACGACCACGACCTGGAGTTCGTTTCCAAGACGGCGAAGCTCGACGCCGATAGCGTCAAGCTCCTCGTGAGCGGGCTCCCGGAGAGGCATTGCCTAACCATAGGGGAGGCCGTCAGGAACTTCCCGCTGATATTCGAGGTGGAGAGGCTATCGGCGGATACCCTCGGCCAAACCAGGTATTTCTTTAACGATTGACGGCCCCAATTGTGGCGATGGCCCATGCGGGACGGGAGGGGCGAGAGGAGGGCCGTGAGGGCGGAGGAGGTCGAATGGGAGGCGAGGGGCGTGAAATCGATAGCCTTCAGGGATCGGTTCCTCTCGAGGGCCCTGCCGGGGCAATTCGCGATGATCTGGATCCCGGGGGTCGATGAGATCCCGATGAGCGTCTCCAGGATCGGGCCCGGGGAATGGGCATCGATAACCGTGAAGGGGGTCGGGGAGGCGACCGGGGCCCTGCTGGGGATCGAGGCGGGGGATCGGATTTGGGTCAGGGGGCCGTATGGGACGCATTACGAATTCGAGGGCTCCCGGAGGCCCCTGCTGGTGGCAGGCGGGATCGGGGCCGCGTCCCTGATGCCCTTGGCCGAGGCGATGGCGGCGGGGGACAGGATCCCGACGATGGTGATGGGGGGGAGGTCCATCGGCGAGATCCCCCTTATCCGGAGGGCCGAGGCGCTCGAGGCCTCCGGGCGATTGAGGCTCGTCCTGGCGACTGAGGACGGCTCGGCGGGGGTTAGGGGATTGGCGTCGGAGGCGGCGGAGCGCCTCCTGGGTGAGGGCGATCACGACTCCATCTTCGCCTGCGGCCCCGAGCCGATGATCGCCGCCCTGCTCGGGATCGCGGGGCGGATTGGGATCCCCCTCCAAGCCAGCTTGGAGAGGATGATGAAATGCGGGGTCGGCATATGCGGCAGCTGCTCCATCGATGGCCTCAGGGTATGCCGGGATGGCCCGGTCTTCGGGATGGGGGCGCTCATGGGGATGGCTGACCTCGGGAGGGTCCGGATGGACGAGAGCGGGGCGAAGGTCCCGGTGAGCGCCCGGGGCGCCGCCGGGGAGGGCGGATCCCCCAATGCCGGGCGGCCCGGGGGCGGGCGTGGCCAAGGAAACCCTTTTAAGCCCCAAGCCCGGAATGGGCCGATGGGGTGATGGGCCATCCCAACCCACGGATCCATAACTAAGGCCGGGAAGGTCAGGTCCCAAACTCCGAAGATCCAGGGGCGCGAGAGGAGGTCCCCGATCCCGAGGGTCAGGGTTAGATCCCTGGTCAGGAAGAGGCTGATCCTCGGGAGGAAGCCGGGCCAGAATTGGGGGATCGGCTAGGCCCGCCCCGATCCGCTTCACCCGATCCGCCGCGCCCGTAGCCTCCTCAGGGCATCGAGCTTCTCCCTATCCCCGAGCCTCGATTCCTCTATGGCCCTGCTGAGGAACCCTATGGCCTCATCCATGGCCCTTTTATCGACGGGGAACGGGACCCCGTCCTTCCCGCCGAAGGCGAACGAGAACCTGGCCGGATCCCTCCAGCTGGGCGCAGCGCCGTATATGAGCTCGGCTATCAGGGCCAACCCCCTGACAGTCGAGGGCCCTATCCCCCTTATGGCCAATAGCTCCTCGTAATCCCTGGGCTGGATCTCGTAGGCCGCCTCCAGGGCCTCCCAATCCATCCTCCTCGGGACCCTGTATTCCACCAGGGGCCCCGGCATCGGCCCGGGTCGAGGGGCCCCTGGGATCCACCCATCGATCCTGGCCTGGGCCCCGTGGGGCAATGAGGCCAAGAGCCTCCTGAGCCTCTTGGCGCCCTCCTTCGATAGATCGCAGGAAGCCCTCCTGGCCTCCTCGCTGGCCCCCGCAGTCATATCGAGGACCCTCCCGTGGAGGGCTTGGGCCGCGATGCCCCTATGGGGCTCGCGGACGAAGCTCTCGAGGCCCTCGGAGATCCAATGATACCTCCTGGCCATCCCGGTGGCCGGGTTCATCCCCTGCTGCACGACGGCCCATTCCAGATCCTCGCCCACGAAGAGCGAATGATGGTATAGCGCATAGCCGTCCTGAACGGCCGCGTTATCGACCTTCGCGGCCATCCTGCTGGCGTATTTGAGGCGGGCGACCTCCTCGCATGAGAGGCCCATGGCCGATCCGAGGGCATCGAGCTCCTCCGGGGCCGCCTTCGCATATCTGCCCTTCCCGCCGACGGCCTTGACGCCCGCGTCGATCGAATTCAGCGCCGCCTTCAGGGCGTAGCAGGTGGTGGTCGTGGATCCGCTGCTATCCCAATCGAACCCGAGCGCGTTCGAGCAGGCCTGGAAGAAGAGGGGGTCGGATATCCGGGCCAATATCTCCCGGCTGCCGTATTCGTCGTATATGGCCCGGAAGATCCCCTTCGCCAGGGCTATCATCCGGGCCAATAGCCAGCCCGGGGCCTCGCCCCGATGGAGCCTAAGCTCCGCCAGGCCCGCCCGCCTCATGGCCCCCGCTTCCGAGTTCATCTTTACGAAGAACCTTTTTTATGTTTGCTATTCGATGGTCGCGCCGCCGATCGGGAGATCTCAAGGGCCAAGGAAATCTTTAAAAATCAAGTCCAGAACAAATCACCAGGGTGGTGGGTCATTCTAAAAATATCCTCACATCCGATAAAGGGGCCTCGTTGGGCATCCAGGCCTTTGAAGACCAAGATTTTGATCTTATTATTGATTCTTGGCCTTGGCCAAGTTCTCATATATCCCAGCGAATCCTGTGCAAGTAGCAATACTGAGGGGGCTGTGGTGAATACTGTGGTGAAGAGAAGTACTGTGGTCAAAATAGGCTTTCTCCCACTCCATCCTGCTAATGGCACAATTCTTAGGCCAGGGGAATATTTCAACATAACAATTTACGTAAGGTATGATGCAAACAAAATGGCACATGTGAGGATCTCGGTCGTCGACTTAGAATCATCAAGAGAGATTGGTTTCTTTGATGATTATATTGAGAGGGGATATGGTGTTGAAAAACTTATAATGATTAAGCTGATGGCTCCGAAAAAGGAAGGGCCTTGGAATTTATCGCTCATCGCGTCATGCGAAGGCGTGAACGTCCCGAAATGGATTTGGAACATGACCTATTTCGTAAAAAGGCAAGAAATTACTGTGGTGACGACTGTTACGACAAGCGCAAGCAGCACCGTCACCACGACCTCGGAAACGGTGCTTACCTCCATCATCTCTTCTTTCACAACTATCACCATTGCTGAGAGTGGAAAGGAACGTGATCGTATTGACGTCCTCCTATTCATCGCGGCGATAGTTGCAGTTGGCATTGGCGGCTATTTGATTGGAAAAAGGCTGGGAGTGATTCAGAGGAATGGGTGAGTCTATAGCTTCGATCCAGCTTTTTTCAAAACGCCACCATCCTTTTATTGGGGGCCTCTCGCAATCCCAGCTGGACTCGCCTTGACGATGGTGGTGTCCCGGGCTAAATGGAAGAAGAGGTTGTAGAAAGAATCATAGGGAAGGCCCTGGCCAGCGGAGCCCCCATCCAGGAGGTCAAGCTCAGGGTCTCCAAGGAGCTCGGCTTGGCGAGGGTCCCGAGGAACTCGGACCTACTGCGGCTCGCCCCGCCGGGGCTCGGGGATGCGATCGCCGGGAGGCTGATGCTCAAGAGGACCAGGAGCCTATCTGGAGTGAACGTCGTAGCCGTCATGGCCAAGCCCTGGCCCTGCCCCCACGGGAGGTGCGCCTATTGCCCCTCGGTGCCAGGCGTCCCGATGAGCTATACGGGCAGGGAGCCATCGGCCATGAGGGGGATCCAGAACGATTTCGATCCATTCCTGCAGGTCCGCAATAGGATCGAGCAATTGGAGCGGATAGGCCACAGGGTCGGGAAGGTGGAGCTGATAATACAGGGGGGCACGTTCCCGGCGATGCCGCGGGATTATCAGGAGAGCTTCGTGAGGGATTGCCTCGACGCCCTCGCCGGATCAAGGTCCGGGTCCCTCGAGGAGGCGAAGGCCAGGGCGGAGGAGGCCCGGATCAAGAACGTGGGCCTGACGGTCGAGACGAGGCCCGATTGGGCCAGGGAGGCCGATGTGGATTGGATGCTCCATTTGGGCGTCACGAGGGTTGAGCTGGGGATCCAAACGCTCTTCGACGATATATACGAGCTCGTCGGGCGGGGGCATGGGGTCGAGGACGTCGTCAGGGCCATGAGGGTCCTGAAGGACGCGGGGATGAAGGTCGTCGCCCACATGATGCCCGGCCTCCCCGGATCGGATTTCGAAAGGGATCTCGAGGCATTCAGGCTCCTCTTCGAGGACCCAAGGTTCAAGCCGGATATGCTGAAGATATACCCGACCCTGGTGCTCGAGGGGACGAGGCTCCACGAGATGTGGCTGAGGGGCGAATACGAGCCGCTCACGACAGAGGAGGCGATCGAGCTCATAGCCGAGGTCAAGGCCATGACCCCGCGATACGTCAGGATAATGAGGATCCAAAGGGATATACCGTCCCATTTGATAATCGCGGGCGTCAAGAAGAGCAACCTGCGCCAGCTCGTCCTCGAGAGGCTCCGGGCCGAGGGGAGGCGATGCGAATGCATAAGGTGCCGCGAGGTGGGGCTCAGGGGGATCGCGGCCGACCCCGGCTCGGCGGAGATATCGGCCCTCAGGTACGAGGCGTCCGGGGGGATCGAGGTCTTCATATCGGCCGAGGTCCCGAGCAGCGACGCGCTAATAGGCTGCCTGAGGCTGAGGATACCCTCCGAGGGGGCCCATAGGAGGGAGATCGCCTCGAAGAGGAGCGCCATCATAAGGGAGCTCCACGTCTACGGCCCGGCCCTCCCCGTTGGCGAGCGCGAGGATCGGGCCGCTTGGCAGCACAGGGGGTTCGGAAGGGCGCTCGTGGCCGAGGCCGAGAGGATCGCCAGGGAGGAGTTCGACGCCGAGAAGATCCTGGTCACGAGCGCCATAGGAACCAAGCCTTATTACAAGAGGCTCGGCTACGATTACGATGGCCCGTATATGAGCAAGGAGTTGGGTTGATTCGGATATGGCTGAGGATCTATCCGGGTACGCCGGCTCGGCCCTCGAGGCGCTCCGGGGGGCCGGGGCCAGGCCGGGCGATAGGATAAGGATAAGGCGGGATGGGGGGGTCTACGAGGGCGTATTGATCCCCAGGCCGGGGTTCGGGGATCCCGAATCCATAATCGTCAAGCTGCCCAACGGGTATAACATAGGCATCAGGGCCAAGCCCGGGATCGAGGTCGAGGTCCTGGAGAGGGGGGAGAGGCCCGGGTATAGGAGGGCCCCGATCCCGCCCTTGGGGGAGGGCCTCCCGAGGATAGCCCTCCTGGGGACCGGGGGGACCATAGCCAGCAGGGTCGATTATAGGACCGGGGCCGTCGAACCGGCCCTATCGGCCGAGGACCTCTACGCGGCCGTCCCGGAGCTCTCGGGGATCGCGAGGGTCGAGGCCGACGTCCTCTTCAGCGAGTTCAGCGAGAACCTGGAGGCCCGCCATTGGAGGGAGATGGCCATCGGGGCCGCCAAGAGGTTGGAATCGGGCGCCGAGGGCGTCGTGATAGCCCATGGGACCGATACCATGGGGTATTCGGCTGCGGCGCTCAGCTTCGCCCTCAGGGGGCTCCCGGCGCCCGTGATCCTCGTCGGGGCCCAAAGGTCCTCCGATAGGCCGAGCTCTGATGCGGCGACGAACCTCATCGGCGCCGCCATATTCGCCTCCAGGGGGCCGTTCGCCGAGGTCGCGGTCGCGATGCACGAGGGCGTATCGGATGGGCCCATAGCCGCCCACAGGGGCACGAGGGTCAGGAAATGCCACACGAGCCGCAGGGACGCCTTCAAATCCATCAATTCCCAGCCCCTGGCCAGGTGCGACGTCCGATCCGGGCGGATCGAGATGCTCGTCGAGGATTATAGGAGGAGGGGGGAGGGGGCGCTCGAGGTCAGGCCGGACTTCGATGAGAGGGCCCTGCTGCTCAAGTATTACCCGAGCATGGATCCCTCCATAGTGGATTGGGCCGTGGACGAGGGCTATAGGGGAATAGTATTCGAGGGGACGGGCCTCGGCCACGTCTCCAAGAAGTTCAGCGGCCCGATAAGGAGGGCCGTGGAGGAGGGCGTGGTGGTTTGCATGGCCTCGCAATGCCTCTGGGGGAGGGTTAATATGAACGTATATTCCACGGGCCGCGATCTATTGGCCGCGGGCGCCATCCCGCTGGGGGACATGCTGCCCGAGACGGCCCTGGTGAAGCTCATGTGGGCCCTCGGGCAAACGGGCGATCCCGGGGAGGTCAGGGCCATAATGGCGGCGAACCTGGCGGGCGAGATGTCCGGCAGGACGCTGTATTGGGGTTGAGGGCCTTGGGGATGGATTACGGGGCCCTGGGCCTCAGGGTTGGGCTGGAGATACATAGGCAATTGGATACGGCGCATAAGCTATTTTGCGAATGCCCGACGAGGCTCTCCGGGCGCGGGGCCGAGATAGAGTTCGCGAGGGGCTTCAGGCCGACCCAAAGCGAATTGGGCGAGGTCGATCCGGCGGCGCTTTACGAGTTCCGGAAGGGCAGGATGGCGCTCTACGAGGCCGATAGGGGGACCTCCTGCCTCGTGGAGATGGACGAGGAGCCCCCGCATTCGCTGAACAGGGAGGCTGTTGAGATCGGCTTGGCTGTGGCCCTCATGCTCGGGTCGAGGCCGGTGGATGAGATCCACGTCATGAGGAAGGTCGTCATAGACGGATCGAATACCACTGGGTTCCAAAGGACCTGCGCGATCGCCCTCGGGGGGAGCCTGAAGGTCCGGGGCAAGGAGATCCCGATAGAGCAGATATGCCTCGAGGAGGACGCCGCCAGGAAGGTGGGCGATCGGGATGGGGGCCCGATCTTCGCCATAGATAGGCTGGGGATACCGCTGATAGAGATCTCGACCGCCCCGGTCATCGAATCGCCGGAGGAGGCGAGGGAGGTCGCGGAGCGGATAGGATCGATCCTCAGGGCGACTGGGAGGGTGAAGAGGGGGATCGGGACCATACGCCAGGATTTGAACGTATCGATATCCGGCGGGGGGCTCGTGGAGGTCAAGGGCGTCCAGGAGCTGGGCCTGCTGGATAGGGTCGTGGAGTTCGAGGCCATGAGGATGGCCGGGCTGATGAGGATAAGGGATGAGCTGCGCGGGAGGGGCTTGGGGCCGGATCGGCTCTCCGATGCGCCCATCGACGTCTCCAGGGCCTTCGCAGCGACGGCCTCGAGGGTCGTGAGGAGGGCCCTGGATCGGGGCGGGGCCGTCATGGCGCTGAGGCTCCGGGGCTTCTCGGGGCTATTGGGCAGGGAGCT
>Ga0209225_1000298_pt1 | contig 59381 bp, 48 predicted proteins | sample WasSprMetagenome_FD_184732 | JGI IMG/M metagenome (GOLD analysis project Ga0209225, IMG submission 184732) | Sulfidic aquatic microbial communities from Washburn Spring, Yellowstone National Park, USA - WS (SPAdes) (version 3) | ecosystem: Environmental > Aquatic > Thermal springs > Hot (42-90C)... | reverse complement strand
GAGACCAGCTCGTGGTTGCATCGGCAAACAACTTTCCACCGCTCTTCTGAAAATCCCTGAGCTTATCCACAATTTCTTTAGGAAGAGGGTGCCTAATCCCCACAAGGAAAAGCGCTTTTCTCCCCTTTAATCCGTCCTCCTTTAACTCCCATTCGTGGATCAAATCAACGGTGTATCCAGCACGACGGATGGCGTGATAGAGGGCAAAACACTCATAAGCATAATCCCTCGGGATGCGGTAGATCTCGCTATTCGAGACTTCCCCAGCTTCCTTAAGACGCATAGCAGCCTCGGTGAACGAATATAGGACCCCGATCGGATGGCGGGCAGGCAAAGTAGAGAGGATAAAATCTCCGAATTTCCTAATCCTTTCGAAAGATGGTTTAAGGTTCTCGGCGCTCTGGAAATTGAGGTGCCAAAGCATTCCCACGCCATCCATAACGGCATAATTTGTGACCATCTCGGCAAGCGAAACCTCATCCGGGCTGTTTGGGGTGAAATAAGTCGTATTGGAGGCGAAATGAAAACGCTTATCCCTTCTTCCCACTTTCTCAAGCGCGAAGTGCCAAGATTGCTCAGCCACTCCTCGCCAAAACATAAAGGAATGGGTCGTGGGAACATCGTTTAACCTTTGAAGGAATGGATTTGTCCCATCGTTTATCGCAAATGAGGCATAGATATCCTGTCCCCAAGGAAGCTTTGGGCTGACCTTCTTGATATGTTGTTTCGCTTCTTCGAAAAACTCGCCCATAATGTTAGCCCGCCAACGCATCCATGAAAGCCATTCGTCCTGAGGAAGCTCACGAGGGTCGGAGGGCAATGGGCGTTTTAAGAGCTTTTCGGAAGCTAAACGAGTAAAGAAATCGGGGAACAAGGAAAAAGCCTCTCCAGAAAAGCGACCTTCCTTCACGATGCCGTAATTCAAGCCCGGTTCGTCCATCCCGCCAAGCGAAGCGATGGTGCCTATAAACCTCCTCGCCTGTTGAGCTCCTAACTCAGCCCTTTGCATCGCTGCCCTCTTTATCTCGGGATCAAGGAACGAAGCCATAGCCTCAAAGGGTTGATGGAGAACATATCCGCTCCACAGCCCTTGCCAAACAAAGCCCTTCAGTCCATTGGAGATCAGCCTCTCCACCCCTCTCTCGAAGATGGAAGGGGTTAAAGGATCGGGGACGAAGTTCCCTTCTCCGTCTAATTTAGCGTAGTTGTAAAGGTCAAGGGGGACCCAAGTTGCGCCGATCTTCAAGTTTTCTTCAAGGGAAGCAGTTGAACCGATTAGGAAATGAGTGGGTGGCAAAGTCGAGGAAATATGAAGTTCTTCTCTCCCCACTACTTCACCGTTTATTCGGGCAATCAGGTTATAGTTCCCCGGCTTTAGGAAATAAGCTGGCAGTTGCCAAACAACGGTTTCCCCTCCCTTCAAGCTTATCTTTTCTTTCAAGAGCTGATATGGAGCGGATGGGATTTTTTCTGGTTGGGCGTAGATACACAGCTCTCCAGAAACATCCTTTGGAGGAAAAAGCCCAAAGTAAACCTCCTCGTTTTGCCAAAATGCCTTTCTCGGTTCGCATATGAACAGCTTAAGCTCGGAATCGGAAAGAAGCGGAGTGGAAGTAGCGAAGAGGAAAAGCGATGTAATGAAGCACACTTCTACCATTTTCCTTGAATTTTCGCTCACTGCTTTGCTGAATGCCTTTCTCCTCATCGCCTTACACACCCCCTTCGTAAAATCCAACCATCATAGGAAAGCTATCGTGGCTGGAAAAGCGACCGTGGGCATCTCAAACTCCCCTTTAACTTTTCCATAAATTTGAGAAATTTTGCCCACAATTGCTAAAAAAGTCCTTAAGACCTCTCATCATCCGATAATACCTCTCAGCCTCTTCTTCATCCAACACTCCTCGTAAGATCAAAATCTCGTCAAAATACATCTCCTCTCCATAGGGTGCGAGGGAGAGGGAGTTTATGCGGTCTTCTTCCCGTAAACTGCGAGTTAAAATCCACTTTTCCACCTTTTTCCCGTCCTGATAAAGAGTTATCTCCCTGCCACAGGAGAAGGAAACAACCGTGTTGTGCCAAACTCCTCCCTTCAAATCCATCGTCTTCATCACATCAAAATCGTAAATTCCGTTGATGTTTTGAACGCCCGGAAAGTAGTAAACTTGGAAGACTGCAGCTGGCTTTGTGAGCGCGCACCAAGTATCGCCGCCTCCCCTCTAACAAAGCAAGAGATAAAACCCCTACCATTGAGCGAAAAGATGACGAAAATGTGACCTGACTTATGCTCTTCTTTTAGTGCCCACCAAATCGAAATCGTCAATAGTTTGTGAGGAGAAAGGAAAGAGGAACGCAAAACAAAACCCTTCCTGCTTTGAGAAATGCACCCTTTCCCTATGAAGCCCGACGATAGAGGAGGAAGAAACTCCTCCATTCCTAAAGGGTTTGTCTTCGCTTTTCCATCTGCGCTTTCGAAGTCGTTGTAATAAATGACCGCATTTTCCCACCCTTCTGGGAAAATACCGAAGAAAAACATGGGGGCGAAAAGGAAACCAAAAACCAAAATCCTCCCCATTCTCACCACCTGCTATTACTCGGCTGGAACGAGGCGAAAGACCTTTAAATCGTGTTTTTTCAAGATGAATCTCACAGTGTTGTTCTCCACCTTCAACTCCTCGCCAGTATCAACATCGATAACCTTGTAGCTCCTAAATCCGAGCACATCAGGCTTTATATGGACAATTGCTTCTTCATCCTTGGACGAGTAGGAAGTTATTGCATAGAGCGCCTCTTTGCCAGGGAGGGAATAAACTATGCCTGGCAAATCGGGATTCTCTGCGCGTATTGGTTGCTCTCTTTCGTCCCAATATCTGTAAGCTATCATCCCTTTTTCTTCTGCAAGTTTTAGGAATGGCTCCCTGTATTTTTGCCAGAGCTTGCCAAGCTCTGGCACCCATGTTGCCACAGGACCTAACAGGTCATGGACAAGGGTGACAGCAATGTAGGTCTTCTGGATCCAAGGGTCGTTAGCCTGTGGACCGTGGTCACTTAGAAGCACTGGCCAAGTGCCAGCTAATTCTCCCGTGGAAACGAGAAGGATGTATTTCCGTGGGAATCTATTTTGCACATCCCCTTGTGAATAACGCCACTCCCAGTCATATTGAACGGTAGCAAAGGAATAAAGGGGAAGAATTTGCGTGCTTGTGTTGTGGACCATAACGATTGGTTCCATTCCTCTTTCGTTCATGAAGGTAAATATCCGCTTTTGAAACTCTCTCAACTGCCAAACGCCTGTTGAGGGCATAATCGTGCCATCTTCCTTCTCGTAGGCGTTCGTCATCATTGTGTTAAAGCTGGGGATGAAGAAGTAATTGTCGTGGTAAACTCCCTTATTGTTGGCGATTTCGAAAGATTTGCCAAACCAATATAGGGCATAGTCAATATACGACTCTGAGGGAACGATTGGAATCTCGTAAATTCCATCTTGACCACGATGAGGGTTGTAGTCGTTGAGGCACCATTCATCCATAAAAGTTTGGAATTCTTCGCAAGCTGCGTAGGAGGAACGGTTGTAGTAAAAAACCATGGTTGTTTTGTATCTTGCACGGAGATTGTAGCGGACATGAGCGATAAAACTATCAACCCTCCCGTAAGGCTCAAAGTATTTCTTCCCTCTTTGGATCACTTCCTCAATCTCTTGGTCGGAAAGTTTTCTTTTGTTTCCTTCGGCAAGCATCTTCCAAAGATACAAGTCTTTCCCAGCTGGGTAAACCGAACCACAATCGCCAAGGGCAAATCAGTTAATATCGGTGCCCAAAAGTGAGAAATTCTCCTTAAACCATCTATAGCGCCATCCAGCAAGCCTCGGCTTGACAGGTGCTGCCAATATGCCGAATGTGATTGTTCTGGGCTTGTCTATCACGATTGGCTTGTTTATCAAGTTGACTTGCAATTTCAAAGTATTCCTCTCTCTCAGGAGTTGAAGATTGGGCTTTTGCGGATCCCAACTCCAACCTTTGTCGTTCTCAGCAAACCAACAGATTCCCCTTGTCGGATTGCCGAGGAAAATGTAGGTGCAGAAATTGGGAGGGAAGCTTGAAGTCATGAGCTTACTTGCATCCCAAACAATCCCTTGCCCTTCGGGAACATAATCGCTCAAAATGACATCCCTTATCCCGTCCGCCATCGCATGCATCATTTTTGCCACTTCATCCTTCAGAGGCATTTCCAAGATGAATGAATCTACCCTTTTAGTGGTTGGAAAAAGCGTCAAATCAACCCTCAAAGTGCCATCGTAATCAAGGGTGGATTTGGATTCGGCTCTCAAATTACCAAGGGAAAAACTTGACTGCATTATCACCCTGTCATCCGCTTTTTCTTTGAACGAAAGCTTCCCCTTTGTGGTGAGAAATTCCTTTCCTTCAATCACTGCTCTGTAGACCATAGGGGATGCAAGGAGTTCCTTCCTCACCCTCAGTTCCTGATCTTCCGTTTTTACCGAAGAAAGAAGTCCCCAGTCATTCACCTCATACTCCTTCATTATGGTGAAAAGCTTCCTGCCCTGAACCTTTATCGGGATGAAAGGTGGATAAACTTTCCTACTTTTTCCCAAATTTTTGTGCTCCCATTCGGGGAAAACTTTCCTTTCAAATCTTTTGGTGATTTCACCCGATGGAATGTTTTCTCCCTCAGCTTTAGCGGATATTATGTATTTGCCAGAAAGAGGCGGGAGATTGAAAACTTTTTCACATTTTCCGCCTCTAAACTCTTCGCTGTTCATCCTCACCTCCTTGACGACTTTCCCACCTTGTTTATCCTCTCTTATTTGGAAGCGCAAAGCCTTCAATTTGGCTCCCTCGGGTAAGGCAGTTATGTCGGCAAGAATGCGCATTTTGTTCAAATAGGGGTAGTAGGAAAAGAGGAAGTCTACAGGAGGTTTGGCTTTCTCTGGAGAAATTGCCCACTTCGCTTCACTTCTCGCCCTTTTCCAAGAGTAGCTCCTTGAGTAGTAAACCACCTTCTCATCGGGTGAAGAAACACGCACGCTTAGCTGGAACTTTTCCGACACCGTATCCTTGAGGACGATTTCGAAGCTTTTGCTCATACTCGGGGCTAAGATTGCCTTTTCATCTCTAACCTCCTCTTGGGAGTCCCTTCTTATGGAGAGTTTGACCCTTATATCCAAAGCTTTTTGTGTAGGATTTAGCACATCCAACGAGCAATTGATTTCACCAAACACCGGGTCTGTTTTGTGAGTAAATTTCGTGACAAGGCAATCATCCTTGCCAAACATGAAGATGATGTCTTTTTGAGGGTTATAGCCATTGTTCCCTAAGCAAGCCCATGCCCAAGGTTGCTTGAAATCTCGGCAGAGGTTGATTGCCCACATCCCTTCGCTTGCTTTTCTATTCTTGGCGATGCTTTCGATGGGGATCTCAATCTCACAGTGCCAAAAGCCGTTATGAAATCCATTGGCGATTTTGAAATTTCCCTTCCACCCATAGTAAGCCTGGGTAGGGACTTCACCTCTCGGATGAGCGAGATAGTAGGCATATCCGAGGGAATTGCAAAGCATTTGATAAACGATACCGTTTTCATCTTGCGGGTCGGGGTCAACCCAAACTTCGACAGCGTCATCAAAGACTATTTTCTCTATGTTCCCCTTCACTTGTGAGAGGATTTTCCCCTCTTTGGGTAGTTCAGAAACAACGGCACAATAGATTTTGTCCTCGGTCGCCCCTACATAGCCTATCGTCCTTCTCGGTTCAAGGACACCGTTGAATGAAAATCCATCAAATTTCACCGAGAAAAGCCACTCACTATCACTGACATAACCGTCTATCTTTGGAGGCTGAGGTATAAGTGGGAAACGGTAATAATCGCCAGCAGGGAGCGGAGCGGAAGCCATGAGGAAGCACAAGAAGCTAAACAACATTATCAGTGTTCCTTTTGCCTTTGTTGCGAACAAACCCCGTGCCCTTTCGCCAAAGAAATTGCCCATACCAACCACCCCTCCACATCGCAAACATCTGCCTCCACATGTAAACTATAGCACAGCACAGGTGAAATGTAAAGGCTCAAACAGGCAAGCAACAGCTTGTTACACAAGGGGAAAGAAGGGGAAACTTTGAAGGGGCACGGGGATTGGTTAAGAAGGAACATTCCATTACGACCGCCTTACTTGTGGGGGCTCTCCTCCTGAACTTCCTGCATCCTACCAGCAACTGCTGAAGCCCTACCTTCAACCTCTCGAAGAAAAACACCTATCGCTCCCTAAGATATTTCCTTGAACATTCAGGGTTGGGATAGAGGCTCTCTACCTCGGGAGGCAGACTTGCCGATTTCACAGGGGGAGATATAAACATCTAAACTTGGGGCTCTTCCGTTGTCCGAAAGATGCACGCAGAGTAGAACGGTGGGAGGGAAGGATGATTACGGGGAAAGGGTGCGCAGTCAAGCCCTCGGGCTATTAGGACCGGTAAGCTCCACACGTTGCCGTGCTTCCACCTCCGGCCTATCAACCCGGTAGTCTCCCGGAGCCCTTACTCATGCGAGGCAAAGCCTCGCATGATGGGAGGCCTTATCTTGGGGTGGGCTTCCCGCTTAGATGCTTTCAGCGGTTATCCCGTCCCGGCTCGGCTACCCAGCTCCTGCGCCTGGCGGCACAACTGGCACACCGTAGGCCGGTCCCTCCCGGTCCTCTCGTACTAGGGAGAGCACCCCTCAAGCCTCCTGCGCCCGCGGCGGATAGGGACCGAACTGTCTCACGACGTTCTGAACCCAGCTCACGTACCCCTTTAATGGGCGGACAGCCCAACCCTTGGGACCTGCTTCAGCCCCAGGATGGGATGAGCCGACATCGAGGTGCCAAACGGCGCCGTCGATGTGGACTCTTGGGCGCCATTAGCCTGTTATCCCCGGGGTAGCTTTTATCCGTTGGTCGGCCGCACTTCCACTCGCCACGGCCGGGTCACTAAGCCCCGCTTTCGCGGCTGCTCGGCTTGTGAGCCTCACAGTCAGGCCCCCTTATGCCTTTGCACTCCACGGCGGATTTCCATCCCGCCTGAGGGGACCTTTGGACGCCTCCGTTACCGTTTAGGAGGCGACCGCCCCAGTCAAACTGCCCACCTGACCCTGTCCCCGAGCCGGATGACGACCCGGGTTAGGACCTGAGGCTGTCAAGGGTGGTATTCCACTGGTGCCTCCACCCCAGCTGGCGCCGGGGCTTCTCAGGCTCCCACCTATGCTCTACATGACAGCCTAAAGCCCAAGACCAGGCTGCAGTAAAGCTCCACGGGGTCTTTCCGTCCAGCCGCGGGTAGTCCGCGTCTTCACGGACACCACAGTTTCGCCGGGCCCCCCGCCGAGACAGTGCCCAGGTCGTTACGCCTTTCGTGCGGGTCGGAACTTCGCCTTCTACCAACCTTTCGGTTGGTGGCAGACTATCCCTTCACCTTACCCGAGCACCCTTAGGAGTTCCTCTTTCCGATAGCGCCTTTTGCCGCTGGGGTTCATCTCATACGCTAACTCGATTATGAGCCTTAGGTATTCGCGATTTCGGTGATGGTTAGTGTGAACCCAGCGGCAAATTTGGGCGAACTTTTCAAAATTCGCCCGCTTCGCTGTCTGTAGCGGATAGCGTTCAAAGTGAGGAAGCACTCGCTTGACAATATCCGAGATAGAACGCACTTCCCACTTGTAAGTTCGGTCACTGCGTGAGTAGCGAATGGCACCACAACCGAAAAATCGTTGTAGCGCCTTGAGGATACTAAGTGACCTTTTGTTAAGGGCAACAGCGAAGGCAGGGCGGACTTCTATGCCAGTAGATAGCGAAGGGCGCAAATTGAAACTGACTATGAAACACCCTTCGCCATCCACCAAACCTGTCACATACCATGGGTCAAGCTCAGGCATCTGACCCCCACCTCTTCGGAAAGAGGCTCCGTAGGCGCTCCCTTCTCGCTCTAACGAGCGAGGGGTAAGGGCCGGCGTCTTGCGCAGGGTGGGGAACTGCGCCTCCCCTTTCGGGTCAGTCGTTACGGGGTCAAGCCCAACCTCATAGGGGTTGAGCCGACTTCCCTCGGGGTTACCCCACGCCACCCGCACAGTGGCAGGAGGGCTTCCCCGATATGAGCCGGCTTTTCATCGTCCCTTGCGGGACGAAGGGGCAAGTTCCTCACTTACCCGACAAGGAATTTCGCTCACCTTATCCCAACCTTTCGGTTGGGGGTGGACTATCTCTTCATCCTACCCGAAGGCGATTGCTAATCTCCAGAGCCACCTGTTTTAGTTGAGGGCGCTCTTGGGTGTTCATCTTCATCGCTATCTGAACAATCTCAAACAGCCCTTCCAGCCTTAAGTGGTCGCCCCGTTCCATCATCGTGATAACTCGGTGGAAGCGCAGGAAATCTATCCGCTTCTTAGTCTTCAGCGGGTGATGAAGGAAGAAGTCGCAGACCTGTCGCAACCCTTTCAAATTACGGACACGATAGGCATAGCGACCTTCGTTATCGGGGCGAACCACACCACAGCGGAAGAAGCGCTTTAGGGCATAGAGGACTTGGATATCGCGCTTATGCTGGACAATTGTGAACTCTGGAAGGACCTGATAGCCAGTTGCTGTTTTTGGGTCGGGATTAATACCGACGAAGAAGCGACCTTCTCCGTCGGTGAATCCGACGACCCAATCGGGCGAAAGATCCATTATTTTTCGCCCCCTCGGGTAGGAGGTCGGCGTATAGTCTCTGAGGATCCCCACCAAAGGTGGGTTTCCTGCGGGTTGTCCAATCCCCAGCCATTTTTACGGGTGCTTTAGAGCACCTCGTAGGCGGGGCTTTAGGACTTTCCCGCATACAGCCGACGACGCTCCTTCCGTTACCGGAAGGATGGGCAGCATCGGCTACCTTAGGACCGTTAGAGTTACGGCCGGCGTTTACCCGGGCTTAGGTTCCGAGCCTCGCCAGCTTTAAGCTGGCTAACCCGTCCCCTTAACCTTCGGGCACTGGCCAGGCGTCAGCCCCTATACGTCCCCTTACGGGTTCGCAGGAACCTGTGTTTTTGTTAAACAGTCGCCTGGGCCGTTTCTCTGCGGCCTCCTCGGGCTAATCGGGAGCAAGTCCCTTTCACCCTACTCGAGGCACCCCTTCTCCCGAGGTTACGGGGCCAATTTGCCGAGTTCCTTGGCGGGGGTTATCCCGCGCGCCTTTGGATACTCTCCTCGCCCACCTGTGTCGGTTTGCGGTACGGTCACTAACCTGTGCACCTACCACAGGTGTGGTAGGATTAGCCTCAGGCTTTTCTCGGACACCTTGGGGCACCCCTGTCCCTACACCCTCATCGGGTTCGGGTCGGTCCCTCCAAGGTGAGCCTCGTTTGAAAGAAGCCCACCTCCAAGGTCCACGCGGCACCATCTGCACGCGGGCTCCCTTGGTGTCGCACCCGAGGCATTTCCACAGGCCAGTGGCGCCGGAATATCAACCGGCTGTCCATCGCCTACGCCTTTCGGCCTCGGCTTAGGACCGGCTAACCCGACGCGGACGAACCTTCCGTCGGAAACCTTGGGCTTACGGCGAGGAAGATTCTCACTTCCTTTGTCGCTACTCGTGCCGGGATTCTCACTTCTGTGCAGTCCACCCGTCCTTACGGTCGGGCTTCAACCCGCACAGAACGCTCCCCTACCGCTGGCACACTGGGCATATTCGCCAAGCAGTGTGCCAACCCACAGCTTCGGCACCGGGCTTAGCCCCGTTGAATCTTCCGCGCAGAGCCGCTCGGCCAGTTAGCTATTACGCACTATTTAAAGGGTGGCTGCTTCTAAGCCAACCTCCTGGCTGTCTTAGCGGCTCCACTGCGTTCCCCACTTAGCCCGGATTTTGGGGCCTTAGCTGGTGGTCTGGGCTGTTTCCCTCTCGACTTCGGAGCTTATCCCCCGAAGTCCGACTGCCGGGCTTTAGCCCCAAAAATGGGACCAGTCACGGCATTCGGAGTTTGATTGGAATTGGCAGGCTGTAAACCCCCGCATCCAACCAGTGCTCTACCTCCGTGACTTAACGCCCGGCGCTATGCCTCAACATATTTCGGGGAGAACCAGCTATCTCCGAGCTCGATTGGCGTTTCACCGCTACCCACACCTCATCGGACGGTTTTGAAGCACCGACCCGTTCGGGCCTCCATCCCGTATTACCGGGACTTCACCCTGGGCATGGGTAGCTCGCTCGGTTTCGGGTCTACTCCCGGCGACTAAACGCCCTATTCGGACTCGGTTTCCCTACGGCTCCGCGCCTTATGGCGCTTAGCCTCGCCACCGAGAGTAACTCCCCGGCTCATTCTTCAAGAGGCACGCCGTCAGGCATTCCCCAATACCCCACAATATTGCGGGGATTGGGGCATAGCCCTCCGACTGCTTGTAGGCACGCGGTTTCAGGTTCTATTTCACTCGGCTTCCCACCGTTCTTTTCACCTTTCCCTCACGGTACTATGCGCTATCGGTCACCAGGGGTATTTAGCCTTAGGGGGTGGTCCCCCCAGATTCGCTCAGGCTTCCACGAGGCCCGAGCTACTTGGGATCTGACTCCCGGGAGACCCATCGCTTTTCGCCTACGGGGCTATCACCCTCTATGGCCCACCTTTCCAGGTGTGTTCGGCTAAGCGTGGGTTTTGTAACTCCCTGGCGAGTTGGCAGCCTCGCCCGAGTCAGTCCCACTACCCCATGTGGGCAACGCCTGCCAGCTTTTGCACCCACATGGTTTGGGCTGTGCCCCTTTCGCTCGCCACTACTCGGGGCATCGCCACACCTCCCTTGTTAGGGGAGGTGTGCCTAACCCTTTAAGGGTTAGGTGTTGCTTTCTTTTCGTCCCGCTACTAAGATGTTTCAGTTCGCGGGCTTCCCCTCGTAGGGCTATGTATTCACCCTACGATGACACGGGTTGTGCCCGTGCCCGGTTTCCCGATTCGGGCATCCCCGGATCACAGCCTGCGTGCGGCTCCCCGGGGCTTATCGCAGCTTGCCACGCCCTTCTTCGGCCCCTGGTGCCAAGGCATCCACCGCGTGCCCTTAGTAGCTTGACTGCACACCTAAATTATCGCAGTTATTTCCTCCCACCGCTCTACTTCTGCGCATCAGCAGCCTCCTCGGCTACCGATGCCAGAGTTCTATTTGATTTTGAGTGACATTATAGTTGGTGGACCTGAGCGGACTTGAACCGCTGCCCTCCTGCGTGCAAAGCAGGCGCTCTCCCAACTGAGCTACAGGCCCATCACTTCTTTCAAGATGGGGTGAGCCTCTGCTTCGTTTGTTGGTGCAACTTCTGCTACATTTGGTGGAGTCCAAATGTTTCCCACCGTTTGCTTCGACTTGGCTCACCCCAAAAGTTTTCACAGCTACCTACCATGTGGGCCTGCGTGGACTCGAACCACGGACCTCGCCCTTATCAGGGGCGCGCTCTAACCACCTGAGCTACAGGCCCAGATGCAAAACGCCCCCCAAAAGTATTGTGGAGAGGAGGCGACAGGGGAAAGCAAATGGAGCTAATTTCGGCAAGGTGCTCACGCACCATTGCCTTTAGCTCCTTAGAAAGGAGGTGATCCAGCCGCAGCTTCCGCTACGGCTACCTTGTTACGACTTCGCCCCAGTCGCCGGTCACACCTTCGACGGCTGCCTCCCCTCGTAAGAGGGGTTAGCCCACCGGCTTCGGGTGCAACCGACTTCCATGGCGTGACGGGCGGTGTGTACAAGGCCCGGGAACGTATTCACCGCCGTATAGCTGACCGGCGGTTACTAGCGATTCCGGCTTCACGCAGGCGAGTTGCAGCCTGCGATCCGAACTTAGCCCGCTTTTTTGGGATTAGCTCCCCCTCGCGGGTTCGCAACCCTTTGTAGCGGGCATTGTAGCATGCGTGCAGCCCAGGGCTTCAGGGGCATGAGGACTTGACGTCATCCCCACCTTCCTCCCGCTTACGCGGGCAGTCCCGCCAGAGTGCCCGGCATTACCCGCTGGCAACTGGCGGCGGGGGTTGCGCTCGTTACCGGACTTAACCGGACACCTCACGGCACGAGCTGACGACAGCCATGCACCACCTGTGCTGGCTGGACGGGGTAAACCGTCCCACCCTACCCTTTCGGGCGGGCTTAAGCCAGCATGTCAAGCCCTGGTAAGGTTCTTCGGGTGGCATCGAATTAAGCCGCATGCTCCACCGCTTGTGCGGGCCCCCGTCAATTGGTTTGGGTTTCAGCCTTGCGGCCGTACTCCCCAGGCGGTGCGCTTAATGGTTGCCCTACGGCACAGGGAGATTAAAACTCCCCACACCTAGCGCACAACGTTTACACCCTGGACTACCCGGGTATCTAATCCGGTTCGCTCCCCAGGGTTTCGTCCCTCAGCGTCAGGGGCGTCCCAGCCGGCTGCCTTCGCCATTGGTGTTCCGGCGGATATCTACGCATTTCACCGCTACACCCGCCGTTCCGCCGGCCTCTTCCGCCCTCAAGTTGCCCAGTATCCCATGACCTCCTCAGGTTGAGCCTGAGGCTTTCACATGGGACTTAGGCAACCGCCTACGGACCCTTTAAGCCCAGTAAATCCGGGCAACGCTCGCCCCCTGCGTATTACCGCGGCTGCTGGCACGCAGTTAGCCGGGGCTTTCTAGCAGGGTACCGTCAGACCCAAGGTAAACTTGGGCTTTCTTCCCCTGCCACAGGGGTTTACACCCCGCAGGGCTTCTTCCCCCACGCGGTGTCACTGGGTCACCCTTTCGGGCATTGCCCAAGATCCTCGACTGCTGCCCCCCGTAGGGGTCCGGGCCGTGTCTCAGTCCCGGTGTGGCGGGCCACCCTCTCAGGCCCGCTACCCGTCGTAGCCTTGGTGGGCCGTTACCCCACCAACTAGCTGATGGGACGCGCCCCCCTCCCGCAGCGGAAGGACTCCTCGTCCAACCCTTTCCTCCACATGGCATGCGCCATGTGGAGCGTATGTGGAATTAGCCCCAGTTTCCCGGGGTTATTCCACTCTGCGGGGCAGGTTAGGCACGCGTTACTCACCCGTTCGCCGCTGAGGGCGTCGGTCAAACCTTTCGGCTTGACCTACTTCCCTCCGCTCGACTTGCATGCCTTATCCACACCGCAAGCGTTCGCCCTGAGCCACCATCAAACTCTCCAACGGGGATGCTGACCTCAAAAGATGAGGTCAGCAAATCTGGCTCGCAAGGCGAACTACGCTACCTTACGCTCTCCCCTCGCCTCCATCTCCACTGTTTGATTTTCAAAGGTTCGTTCGCTCAGTGCCACTCTCTTATTATGCCACACTCACCTACCGTTGTAAACCTAAGATCGCTTCTTCAATACCACCTCGATGCCGCTCACTTATTATAGCGCGCTATCCACCTTCTGTAAAACGCCCACCACATCGCATCTGCTTATCTTTGAGTGAAGGTTCATCCTCACAGGCAATCTCATATTTTAGCGCGCAACGCTCAAAGTGTAAAGAGCAATCGTGAACAAAATCGATGGGGCATCATTTCGTGTTACTCTTTAGTTTAATCGTAACACCAAAAGTCAAGGCAGATCCGTTTATGCGAGGTGGCAATCCTCGGACTGTCATAATTGAGTTAACGAGACATAATTTGATTAACGGTATCAACCAGCACCATGCTCTGAGTTTGGGAGCGAAAGCATAGGTTATGCAGATGCAAAACTAACTTCTCTGGAGTGGAGGTGTCGCAGGATGCCGAGAAGGAAGTGGTCAAGGGAGAAGATAATCGAAGAGATACGGAGGCTCGCCGAGGAAGGTCATCCGCTCAACATATCCAAGGTCAGGAAAGAGTTCTCTTCGCTCGTTTCAATCGCGTGCTCAAAGAAATACTTCGGGAGTTGGAGGGCTGCCGTTGAAGCTGCTGGGATAAATTACAACGATGTTATCAAGGCGCACAAGTGGACGAAGGAGGAAATCATTGAGAGGATAAAGAGCTTGTATTCAAAGGGCGAAGATCTACGCCCCAAGGCTCTCAGCAAAGATAAAGAGAACGCAGCCTTGCTCAGCGCTGCAAGAGATCCTCGCTACTTCGGGAGTTGGAGGGCTGCCGTCGAAGCTGCTGGGATAAACTATGATGAAGTTGCGAAGCAAATGCGCGAGCGCGAAGTGGAGCAGATAAAGGAAAGCATCCTCAAGGAGATACGCCAGTTGTATGAGGAGAAAGGACCCGAGGAGATAAAGAGCGCATGGAAGAATCATCCCAAGCTTTTTAGGAAGGCAAGACATCGCTTCGGGAGCTGGCAGAAGGCTGTTGAGGCTGCGGGGCTTAACTACACCGAGATAGTTAAGAGGCGTAAGTGGACGAAGGAAGATATCATCGAAGCGATAAGGAAGCTATATGCAGAGGGTAAGGACCTGAGGATTAGCGCAGTTCAGAGGGAAGCCCCTGCACTGCTTGCAAGTGCTCAATCAAAATCACACTTTGGGAGTTGGAGGAAAGCTGTTGAAGCTGCTGGAATAAACTACGACGAAATCATAAGGAGGAAGCCAACGAAGGCTACAACGGAGACGGAGCAGAGCGATAAGAGCAATTGAAAGCTGTCGAAAGAGGGAAAGCTTAAACTGAGGTAAAGCAGGTTACGCTCTTGGAAGGTGAGAGGTAGTGTCAGCCACTAATGATGTGGAGCTGTTTATAAGCTCCATCGCAAACACGCCACTGAAGAAGGAACTGATATGGCTCCTGCACGAAAACAGAATAATGGACACATATCGCGGTCTCGCCAGTTGGATGAACAGAAGGGAAGCAGATGTGCGGGAGGCAGCTGAGGAGCTTGCAAACGCAGGTCTGCTCCGACGCATAGGCGAAGGGGAAGACGCAGTTTACCAATATGCACCTCCACCGGAGCTCGCACCAATCGTTGAGAAGTTCGTTGCCTCTTATGTCTCCGCAAGGAGCTTGCTCTCCGACTACCTCACCGAACTTCAGTCAACGATTGAGGAGATACAGAGGGCGAGCCTTAAAGAAGTGAAATTAGAGAAGAGCAAGCTCAAGTCCATCATCCAGAGCATGCCCATAGGTGTCATCGTAGTGGATATGAGTGGCGAGATAGTCCTTTACAACTCCTCAGCTGCGTTCCTGTTGAGCATGCAAGAAAGCGACATGCACATAACGAAAGCATTCTCACATGAGAGCCTTACGCCGATACTTGATGCGATTGAGCGTGTCTTGAAAGAGGGCAAACTCGTCATATCCCGTGAGCTCGAAATACCGAGTGGTTGCTTTATCAATGTCATCGTTACTCCAGTCTACGGTGACGAGGGTATCCAACTTGGTGCTGTAGCGATATTGAGGGATGTGACGGAATTGAAACGCCTTGATCAACTCAAAATGGACTTCGTTCTCTCGCTCTCGCATGACATACGCTCGCCATTGACAGCGATCAAAGGGTTTGCGCTCTCACTCCTGCGTGGCGTGTTTGGGAAACTCCTGCGGAAGCAATCGAAAGTCGTAGAGCTCATACTGAGCCAAAGCGATAAGATAGAGAGCATGGTTGAGAAGCTTACGGAAGCCATGAAAGCAATGCCAGAGACATTCCTATTGCACACCGAAGCCGTTGACCTTAACGAGCTTGTAAATGAATGCGTCACAAGCTACCTTGGGATGGCGATCGAGAGCGGGATAGAACTCAAAGCCAATCTATCTGACGAGCCAGTCACAGTCATCGTAGATAGAGAAGCGATCTTGCGGGTCGTTTCTAACCTCGTGGACAATGCAATCAAGTATACGCCAAGCGGTGGCAAAGTGACTGTGAGCGTTAGTCAAACAAGCGAGTTTGCAACGATTGAGGTAGTTGATACAGGCATAGGGATACCTCCTGAGGATCTGCCGAAAATCTTCACACCGTTCTCTCGGCTGAAGCATCCAGAGGGGGAGGCGGAGAAGAAAGGAGTGGGGCTCGGATTAGCCATCGCTAAAAGGTTAACAGAGGCTCACGGTGGGAAAATCACCGTTGAAAGCAAAGTCGGACACGGAAGCAGGTTCGTCGTTATCCTGCCTCGCCGTCAACACCTCGCACAAGCTTGAAACCTGCTACTCACACTCGCTCAATGATGGCGCAAGCTCTTCCACCCTCACCACAAACTTCCCTTCAACATAATCCACAACTACATGGTCACCATCTTGGATGCGCCCCATCAACAACTCATCTGATAACAAGTCAATGACATGCGTTTGAAGTGCTCTCCTGAGCGGTCTTGCACCGTGATACTTATCAAAACCTAAATCCACAAGTCTTTCCTTTGCTGCCTGCGTCAGTTCAAGTGTGATGTTTCGGTTGCGAAGCTCGTTCACGAATGGGCGCAACTCTATATCTACAATCTTGAGGACATGCTCCCTTTGCAACGGTCTGAACACGATAACCTCGTCAACCCTGTTCCTGAACTCTGGAGTGAAGCGCTCCTCGTAGAGCTGTAACATCCTCCTCTCCATCTCTTTAAAGACTGACTTGACCCTCTCCTCTTCATCCTCACCTCGTCTGAACCCGATCCCAGACTCTTGGATCTCTCTCCCGAAGCCCCTGTAGCCGATGTTTGAAGTCATGATGATGATTGCGTTTCTGAAATCGACTGTCCTGCCTTGTGCATCAGTCAGCCTTCCCTCATCCATGATCTGAAGGAGTATGTTTGTGACCTCTGGATGCGCCCTATCGAATTCATCGAACAGGACAACGCAGAATGGTCTTCTCCTCACCCTCTCTGTGAGCTGTCCGCCTTCTTCATACCCAACATATCCAGGGGGCGCACCAACAAGCCTTGAGACAGTATGCTTCTCCGTGTATTCGGACATGTCTATGCGTATCAAAGCGTCCTCGGTTCCGAAGAGGAATTCAGCCAGCACCCTTGCAAGCAATGTTTTACCAACACCAGTTGGACCGAGGAAGACGAAGCATCCAGTCGGGCGACGCGGGTCTTTAAGACCAGCCCTTGCCCTCCTTATCGCCCTTGCCACAAGCTCAATCGCATGGTCTTGCCCGACCACCCTCTCCTTGAGATACTCTTCCAAGCGCAATAGACGCTGTGTCTCATCTTCTGTTAGGCGTTTAATCGGTATGCCAGTCCACTCAGAGACAACATGAGCGACATCTTCCTCAGTGACAACCGCCTCCTGCTCACAAACGCTTGCCTGCCATTCTTCCTCAAGTTGCGTTAGCTTCTCACAGAGCCCTGCAACTTCGTCTCTTAGCCTCGCTGCCTTCTCATAATCGTGCTCATTAATTGCCCTCTCCTTCTCCGCGTTCAACCTCTCAATCTCCCTTTGAAGTTCTCTTATGTGAGGTGGTGGCATGCAACCTCTCAGCTTCACCCTTGAAGCTGCCTCATCGATCACATCGATCGCCTTATCTGGTAGCCTCCTGTCCGTGATGTAGCGGTGTGACAGGCGCACAGCTGCCAAGATCGCTTCATCGGTGATTTTGACACCGTGAAAGTTTTCGTAAGTTGGGCGCAGCCCCTTAAGTATCTCAACTGTTTGCTCAACGGTTGGCTCGGAAACGAAGACAGGTTGGAAACGCCTTTCAAGGGCTGGGTGCTTCTCAATATAGCGTCGGTAATCCTCAAGCGTTGTAGCGCCAATGCAACGCAGTTCACCACGAGCTAACGCTGGCTTCAAAATGTTCGATGCATCAATAGCTCCCTCGGCAGCACCCGCACCAACGATGGTGTGCAACTCATCGATGAAGAGGATGATCTCACCCTGCGCTTGCTTTATCTCGTTCATGATGCGCTTCATGCGCTCCTCAAATTCCCCTCTATACTTTGTCCCAGCGACGATTGCAGCCAAATCGAGCGCCACAATCCTCTTACCAAGCAACGGCTCTGGGACTTCCCTTTGAACAATCCTTTGAGCCAACCCCTCAACTATCGCAGTCTTCCCCACACCTGCATCGCCAACGAGAACTGGGTTGTTCTTTGTGCGCCTGCTCAATATCTGAATGACGCGCTCTATCTCGCTCTCCCTACCAATGACTGGATCAAGTTGTCCCTCGGCGCTTAGCTGAGTCAGATCCCTGCTGAAGGCATCAAGAGCGGGCGTGTTAGTGCGCTTCCTGAACTGCCTCCTTACATCGTTTGTAGCATCACCCCTTTGAGCATAACGGCTATCGTAAACCTTTCGTCTCACATCTTCAAACCGCACACCATAGCGCATAAGGAGCCTCGCTGGAGTGCCGTGCTTATCCCGTAGCAACCCGAGGAGGAGATGCTCAGTTCCTATGTGCTTATCACCGAGTGCTTTCGCCTCATCAGCTGCAAACAGAAGCACCCTTTTTGATGCTGGAGTTAGCGTTGGCTCAGCCGTCGTAAGCCTGCCGGCGGTAATGCTCAACTCATTCTCGACTTCCATCCTGAGTTGCTCAATGTCGACGCCAAGCCTCTCAAGTATTTCAACAGCCATCGCATCGGATTGCTTCAGGAGGGCAAGCAAGATATGTTCAGGCTGAACATGTGGTGAACGCATCCTGATGGCTAAATCTTGGGCTTCAAGCAATACTCGCTTTGCCCTCTCTGTATATCTATCAACCATTGCCGATCTCCTCCATCAAACCAGCGAAGTATTGCGCTTGCATTTGACTGGCATCGAATTTCCATCCCCCTCTAACCACCCCCATCAAACGAGTTTGCCACTTGTAGGGCGTTTCGTAAACCTCACTTCGTTCCACACACCTCACATTGAGAAAACCCTCTCAATAAATTGGAGTCCCATCTTGTGCTGTCAGTTTCCGAAACTCCTCCATGAGCATCTTCGTTATAGGTCCGGGCTTGCCGTCGCCTATCTTATGCCCGTCTATTTCAACCACGGGGACAATCTCAACGCCGGTTCCCGTCATGAAGCACTCATCGGCAACATAGAGGTCAATTGATGTTAGGACTGCCTCGTAAGCTTGTATGCCAAGCCTCTTCGCCAGCTCCAGAATAACGCCCCTCGTTATGCCACGCAATATGCCCATGTGAACTGGTGGCGTGTATAGACATTGCTTCTTCACAATGAAGATGTTCTCACCAGAGCCTTCAGCTACATAGCCATCGATCGTAAGCATTATAGCTTCCTGCTTGCCAGCTAACTTCGCTTCCATCTTTGCCAAGATGTTGTTCAGGTAGTTGAGAGATTTTATCGCTGGGTTGAGCACTTGATGCGAGTTGCGCCTCGTTGAAACCGTTATAGCTGTAATCCCTTTCTCATACATCTCCTGAGGGAAAAGCTCAATACGGTCGGTGATGATGATCACCGTTGGGTTCGAACATTTCCAAGGTTCAAGCCCGAGGTCTCCAACACCCCTTGTGACGACAACCCTTATGTATGCGTCTTTGAGGTTGTTCTTCCTCAGGGTTTCCAATATGGCTTGGCGCATTTCGTCTTTTGAGATGGGTATGTTGAGCCATATGCAGTGGGCTGACTCATATAGCCTGTCCAAATGCTCATCGAGCTTGAAGACCTTCCCTCCGTATGCTCTTATGCCCTCAAAGACCCCATCGCCATAGAGCAACCCGTGATCAAAAACCGATATCTTCGCTTGGCTCTTTGGAGCGAACTCACCGTTGATGTAAACAAACAGCTCCCCCTCCCTTGAATCATCCATGACTATTTCGCCCTCCCCATCATTGGTGAAGCATTGTCCTCGTTATCGTTACTTCCTAAACTCTGGGAGTATCTCAACTTTCACCCACGCCTTCTCACTTGCGGAACGCTCAATCGCATCGAGGACACGCTGGCACTGAACGCCATCGTAGAAGTTCGGCTCTGGCAACCTATCCTCAGCGATGGCGCAGAGCAAATCATAAACGGTGTGCGTGAATGTGTGCTCATACCCGATTATGTGCCCCGGTGGCCACCACGCTTTGATATACGCATGGTGATCTGGCTCTGTAACCATGATCGTTCTGAAGCCATGTATCTCAGGCGGGTCATCCCTGAGGTAAAGCTCGAGTTCGTTCATCCTTTCAAGGTTGAAGACAAGGGAACCGTTGCTCCCGTTTATCTCAAACCTGTTGTAGTTTTTGCGTCCCGGAGCGAAGCGTGTTGCCTCAATGTATCCGACAGCGCCGTTCTCAAACCGAACGAGCGAAAGGGAACAGTCATCGACATCGACAACACCCTTCTGCTCAGCTACTGCCTCCGCTGCAAGCCCTTCGGCACGCGCTGCAAGAAGCGGGCGCTCCTTGATGAATGTCTCAAGCAAACCGCATACTTCAACTATCTCGCCGACGAGGAAGCGAGCCAAATCAATAACATGCGCAGCCAAATCGCCGAGCGCCCCAGAGCCGGCTATGCTCTTTTGCAAGCGCCAAACGAGTGGGAAGTTAGGATCAACAATCCAATCCTGAAGGTATGTTCCCCTGAAGTGGTATATCTGTCCGAGCCTTCCTTCGCTTATGAGTTTCTTCGCCAGCTGGACAGCGGGCGCACGCCTGTAGTTGAAGCAGATGGCGTGCTTCACTTTGGCTCTCTCGACTGCCTTCAACATCTCCTCAGCTTCCTCAAGGTTGCGTGCAAGTGGCTTCTCACAAAAAACATGCTTGCCTGCAGACGCTGCCTCAACAGCTATCGGATGATGTGAGTCGTTTGGTGTGACGATATCAACCAGCTCAATGTCGTTACGCTTAACCAGTTGACGCCAATCCGTCTCGTAGCCTTCCCACCCATATTGCTTCGCTGCCTTCTCAACTGCTTCTTTGGAGCGTCCGCATATTGCAACCATGCGAGGTATCAGGGGCGGTGAAAAGAAGTGCTTCACATTACGCCATGCCTGACTGTGAGCCTTCCCCATGAACGCATACCCTACAAGACCTACTCCAATCTCCCTCACCTGCTGTGCCATAGTTCAACACCTCCTCACACATTGTTTTACGCTGGCGCTTACAATTTTAACGCTTATCCACAGTGATGGAAAGCGAGCCACCATGCCACGATGGTGCCTTAGCGCTTCCTTGTGACTTCGCCCTGCTTCTCCGTTTGCACACCCCTCTCAACCAAATCCTTCAACGCAGTCACCATGACTTTGATTTTTCCTTCCTTGAGCGCCTTGTCCCAGAGCTCGCTTATGAAAGCTCTCGCCCTCAACGCGAGTTGCTCGCTGAAAAGCTCCTTCTCAATTTCAGCCCTCGCCTCCTCAAACGGGACTTTCGGTGGCACTTTTATATCACGCACCCAAAGTATCACCCAATAGTTAACGCCGTCGATTTGAACCTGCGTTGGTGGGAATATCTCACCCGGCTTTGCAGCACGCAATATGAGCCTATACTCATGTGGCAGTTCATCCAAGCTAAGGTAACCCCTTGAACCTGAAAGCCTCGCCGTCGGCATCTTCGAGTGTTTCAAGGCAAGCGTTGAGAAAACTTTCGCTATGTCCTTGCGTTCCCTCTGAGCACGAAGCAACTCACCCCAAAGGGCGTTTGCCTCCTCAGGCGTTAGAACACCTATCTCACGCACATCATAAAGCGGATCTGGGTTGAAGCGCTTGTATACTTGCGGGCGATAATAGTATCGGCGTATCTCAACCTCATCGATTCGTATCTCGTTTCGTAGCATCTTCTCAAGGAGCACATATTTCTTGGCTTCAGCCCATAGCATCATCGGGCTTATGTTCGGCGGTAGACCTGCCCTGGCGAGCTTCTCAGTCTCTTTCTTCTCAAGGGCTTCAAACAGTGGATTGAAACGCTCAAGCACTTCTTTATCGGTGGCACTTACGCCACGCTTCTTCGCCTCGCTCTCAACCAGCATGAGCGTGATCATACTCCGCAAAACATCAGCACCATGATCGCACAAAAGCCTCGCTATGAAATCCTCACGCCTTATCGGCTCGCCATCAACAGTAGCGACAACTTCTGGGATATCGTAATACCGCTTCAAAAAGTCGGGCTCGCCACAAACCCCAACCCCTGCAACGATGATGGAAACGCACACACTCATAACAGCGCTATGGGCGCAAGATAACCTACTTCGCATCATCCTCACCACCTGTGATCATCTTCGCGGTTGCTACAGCTTCGTTGTAACTCAGCTTACCCTCATAGAGAGCCTTGCCAACGATGCACCCGATGACCTTCGGATAAAGCTTCGCAAGCTCCCTTATGTGCTGTGAAGTTGTTATGCCACCCGATGCGATCACCTTTAAAGACGAAGAGGATGCTACAAGCTCAACTACGCCTTCTATGTTCGGTCCAAGCATAGTTCCATCACGCTTCACATCGGTGTAGATGATGGTCTCAACACCGATCCCCTCAAGCTCCTTCACAAGCTCCACAGGCGTTAACTGTGTCTCCTCCCTCCAGCCACGCACCACGACTGCTCCATCCCTCACATCAACCGCAACAGCTATCCTATTGCCATACTCTCTCACAGCTTCGGCGAGCAGAGCTTTGTTCTCAACAGCGGTTGTCCCCAAGATAACCCTCTCAACACCGATGGACAAGACAGCCTCAATGTCGCCCAACTCTCTAACGCCACCGCCGAATTGCAACTTGCATCTCACTGCCCGCCGTATTCGTGAGAGCACATGCAAGTTCTTCGGCTTCCCTTCAAGAGCACCGTCAAGGTCAACGATGTGTAGCCACTCAGCACCTAAGCTTGCCCAGTGAGATGCAGTCCTAACTGGGTCTTCGTCGTAAACGGTTTGCAAACTGAAATCGCCCCGAACCAACCGAACACATTTGCCACCTCGTATATCAACAGCAGGTATAACCACGAATCCGCTCATCACCATATCCACCTTGCGGGAGGCTCAGGTGTATGCGACTTTCAAGGACACTTTGAAATCTTGCTTCGCCTCTACTCTTCGATGCTACTGAAGAGCCACTCGATTGCAGTTAGCCATAGCAATATCGCGGCTTCCTCGGCTGGCATGTCCAAAGCCTTCCTAAAGAAACGGCGCATGACATCAAGGTATGAGTCGGATGTCTCATCAACGACGACAAACTGACCGCGCTTCATCTGTGACGACAACTCGGCATGAACGAGTGCGACAAACCTTTGGACGCTCTCGGGAGTGGCACGCTCAAGCTCCTCACCAAACTCCGCTATTGCTCTTTCTTTAAGCTCCTGCAATGTCAACTGCATCACCTCGCCCAAGAGAAGCACCTAATGTAAAAGCGAGCTTCGGCATGCCACTTTCTACATCTGCCTTCGCAATAACACAACAGCGAATGCTTCAATCCCTTCTTCCCTCCCCACAAACCCAAGCCCATTTGTTGTCTTAGCTTTCACGCTTACGGAATCCATTGGCAAGCCAGCAATCGAAGACAACCTCTGGCGCATCGCCTCCCTATGTGGGCTGAGCCTTGGTGCGTTTGCAACTATGACCACATCAACCTGCAGGATCTCATAGCCCGCCTTGCGGGCGAGGTTCACAACATGCTCAAGCAGAACCGCACTTGATATGCCCTCATATCTTGGGTCGTCACTTGGGAAAAGCTCACCTATGTCCCCCAAGCAAGCAGCGCCAAGGATGGCATCGCAAACAGCGTGGAGTGCAACATCTCCATCGGAATGCCCTGCAAGCCCCTTCTCATGCGGGATGAGCACACCGCAAAGGAAGAGCTCCCTCCCCTCGGCGAATGGATGTGCATCGTAGCCGAAACCAACCCTTGTGACCTCGCTCATCGGCGCTCACCGTTTGACTGGCACTGAGTATGGTTTTGAGTGCTCTTAAGCTCACACCCACACCTTATCACTTTCCCTGAGGCTATTCTCTCGTTGAGGAAGGCTTCAACAATGAGAAGGTCTTTCCTTTCCGTCACCTTGATGTTGCAAGGATCTCCCACAACGAGCTTCACCTTCGCACCGATGGCTTCAACTAATCCAGCGTCGTCTGTGCAAAGCAGACCCAACTCCCTTGCCCTCTCATGTGCACGAATCAACAACCTGCAGGAGAAGGCTTGAGGCGTTTGAACGAGGTAAAGGCTCTGCCTCGAAAGAGTCCTAAGAACGAACCCACTCGCATCAGCTTCCTTAACAGTGTCAGTGCAAGGTATGCCTGCGGTAGCTGCGCCATATTCAAAGGCTGCTTCCACCACCTTGCTCACAAGTTGTGGTGTTACGAGAGGGCGTGCAGCATCGTGCACAACAACATAACCATCTTCACTGCCGATCACTTTGAGCGCATTGTAGACGCTCTCCTGCCTCTCCGAACCACCCATGACAAGCTCTATTTCCATACTGCCACGATGACGCTCAGCTATGCGCAACACATCCTCTTGCTCATCTTCTCTTACGCAGATGATCAACCTTTTGATGAACCCTGTGGCACACAGAGCCTTCAAAACCCACGATAGTATTGGTTCACCCGCAACATTGATCAAGACTTTGTTTTGTCCAACGCCCATCCTGACAGCCTTACCAGCCGCGGGAACTATGGCTGTTACCGTCTCCAAACAACGATCCTTCCTCATCCTCTTCACTCAACTCACGAACGAACTCAGCGAATATCATTTTGCCAGAAGCCGTCTGGCTCACATTGCGCACTGTTGTGCGCACCTTCCTACCGATGTATCTCCTACCACCTTCAACAACGACCATCGTGCCATCATCCAAGTAGCCAACTCCTTGTCCTGGGTGAGTTCCCTCTCGCACGATGTAGACATCAAGCTCTTCGCCGGGTATGACCACTATCTTCAATGCGTTTGCAAGCGCATTCAGATTCAGCACTGGCACATGATGTAGGTGCGCTATGCGCTGGAGCCCTTCATCGTTTGTGATTATCGCTGCGTCCAACTCCTCAGCGAGCCTTATAAGCTTCATGTCCACCGTCGGTGCCCGCTCAACATTACTGCTGTAGCTATCTATGACCTCAATCCTCTGTGGGTATGCTTGCCTCAACTCCGTAAGCATCTGCAATCCCCTTCTCCCCCTCGCTCTCTTGATCGGGTCTTCAGAATCGCGTATGCGCTGTAGTTCTTGGAGGACGAAATCAGGTATGCAGATCCTTCCCTCTATGAACCCAGATGCCACAACTCCATTGAGCCTTCCATCTATGATGACGCTCGTGTCAAGCAGTTTCAGCCGTGCGAATTGATAAGCGTCCTTCTCGCTCTCCGCCGAACTCGGTTGCAACTCGCTGATGCGGGCGCGCAAAAACCTCGGAAAGAACCTCTTCAGCTCCTCCTTCACTCCGACCATTATGCGAAGGCAGATGTAAAGGGAAAAGGCTGTAACTGGGATTATGATGACGAGCGCCACCTCCCAAGATTGGAGCTGTGCTCTAAAAACGCTCAACGGTGGTAGGAGGATAAGGTAGGAAAGTATCAACCCGAGCAACACCCCAAACAACGCTGCGAGCTTGTCTGCGAGCGGTATTTTGTCGAGGCGAAACAGAACATCGGCAGCCTTCCAACCGAGAGGGCTACCTACAAGATAGCCAAGCAAAACCATCACGATGACTATGCCAACGCGGCTAAGTAGCTCCAGATGCCCCCCGCTTGTTTTGAGGTATGACGAGAGCCACATCGCATAAAGACTGCTTAAACGAGCGCCAGCCAACGCGAAAAAGATGACAACGCAGACCACCGTGATAAACCATACGAAGTTTTGGAAGCGGTGATTCAACTTACTCACTCCCCTTCACCTAAACTGAAGCCTCCTTCAAAGGCTTCCCTTCACTATTATGGTTCCAAATCGCTGTGGTGCGGTTTCGAATTGAGTTTGATTAGCATTGAGATGACATCTGTTACATGCCTCACTGGAACATACTCCATCTCACCATCAACGCGCAAGCCCTCGGCGTAAACTGGACCAAAGCATTTTCTGAAACCGAGCTTTGAAAGCTCCCTCAGTCTTCTTTCTGGCAACGGCACCGGGCGAACCTCGCCACCTAACCCAACTTCACCGAAAGCAGCTACATCCTTTGGTATGATTGCGTCATACCTGCTTGAAGCGATGGCGATCGCCGTAGGCAAATCAATCGCCGGCTCGCTCACCCTTATACCGCCAGCGACATTGACATAGACATCTTGATCGCTGAGACGGATGCGCGTCCTCCTTTCAAGGACAGCTATGAGCATACAAGCTCTGTTGTAATCCATCCCAGTCACAAGACGCCTTGGGGCACCGAAATATGTAGGAGCAACAAGCGCTTGAATTTCAAGGAGCAGTGGACGCCTCCCTTCAATGACAGCACCGACAACACTCCCAGAGACATCCACAGATGTGCGAGAGAGCAAGTGCTCCGATGGGTTTGGGACTGGCTCTAAACCACCCTCTGACATCTTGAAAACGCCGATCTCACCAACGGGTCCAAACCTGTTCTTCACAGCTCTAAGCACCCTCAAAGCGTAGTTCTGGTCACCCTCAAGATAGAGGACAGTGTCAACGATGTGCTCAAGGACTTTCGGACCTGCGATCAGTCCCTCCTTCGTGACATGCCCAACGAGGAAGATTGATGTTCCAACATCCTTTGCAGTGCGCACAAGCAAGGAAGTGCATTCCCTTACTTGGCTCACGCTACCAGGTGCTGATGCTAAGTCTGGATGAAGCATAGCCTGTATTGAGTCAACAGCAACTACTAACGGTTTCAAGCGCTCTATTTCTTCGCATACAAGCGTGACATCCACATCCGAAAGCACGAAGATGGTTGAAGAAGATATCCCCAGCCTCTCCGCCCGCAACGCTATCTGCTCCATCGATTCCTCAGCAGCTACATAGACAGCCTTGTGCTTACCGTCACTGGTGGCAGAATCGAGCACCTGCAACATGAGCGTAGATTTCCCGATACCAGGCTCGCCACCAACCAAGATGGCACTCCCTGGGACAACACCTCCACCAAGAACCCTATCAACCTCATCGATACCGATCGGGATGCGGTTCAACTTCCTCAAAGCGATTTCTCCCAAAGGCTCTGCAGTGGAGATGGTTTTCCTTCTCCCCTCTGGTTTCGCTTTCACCTCGCCTACGATCTCTTCGACGAAAGAATTGAAAGCGGAACATTCGGGGCATCTGCCAAGCCACTGCTCGCTTTGGAAGCCACACTGTTGGCAAACAAACCTTGAGCGTCCTTTTGGCATGTCAGCTTCACCGTTATTTTGCATGGGGTTCCTTCCTACTTGCAAATTCTGTCACAAGCCAAATGGTGAGGGCTACCTGAGGGCAGTTTGACAACACATGCCGATTGCAGGTAAAATAAAGAATGCAGGTGGTTGAGGTTTCGCAACTGGATAGCGATAGCCCAGCCACGCTAGGCGGGGAGCTAGCCGTGCCCTGAACCCGCAATCGGCTATAGCGGGGCTTAATTCCCAACCTGAGGCTGTTGCCTGTGAAGACGGGCTACATGGAGTTAGCATTGAAGGCTGGGTCCTGCGCGGCGGTAAGGTGTGAACCCCCCAGGTCCGAAAGGAAGCAAGGGTAAGCACCCAATGCCGAGCGCCGCAGGGAAGCCTGGCTGGAGCTAACACATGTAGCTACGCTCGTAGGCAACTGTCGAAGGTGGGTGCGTGGCTGGGCTTATTCATGCGTCACAAACAAAGAGGTGATTTTGAAATGCCCTCTCTGCCTGATGAGGAAATAATGAAGCTACGCCCAATGTGCAACTGCTGTAAGAAAAGGCTGACAAGGATAATACTGCCACACACACCTTGGAACGAATCTGGGCAATACCTTTTCCATTGCCTCATCTCTGGCAGGGTCACACCGATACGAGATATTGAGTATGTGATTCGCACAGGGAGACAGGAGCCCGAAGTTGAAGAGGCAGTTGAAACTCAAAGCGAACCCACAGAGAGGTAATTTGAAGACAACGCAAAAAGCATCTCAAAAGCTCATGAGACAATGAGCGCAAGTGAGCGCGTTAGACTAATGCGTTGAAAGATTACCCTGTGGTGAAGACAAAGCGCAAACGGTAACTCTGCAAGAAGGCATTGGCGGTTTTAAATCGTCTCAAAGGACGATGAGCATGAGCTAAGCAAAAGAAAGGGAGGGTTTAAAGGTGGCTATAGTGACGATGCGTGAACTGCTCGAAGCAGGCGTTCATTTCGGTCATCTGACGAGGCGATGGAATCCGAAGATGCGCCAATACATCTTTGAGGAGAGGAACGGCATACACATCGTCGACTTGAGGAAAACGCTCCAATGCTTAGAGACAGCTTACAACTTCGTGAAGGAGAAGGTAGCCGAGGGCGCCATTGTGCTCTTCGTCGGGACAAAGAGACAGGCACAGGAGATAATCGAAGAAGCAGCAAAGAGCTGTGGCATGTTCTATGTCAACCAGAAGTGGCTTGGTGGTATGCTGACGAACTTCAAGACGATAAGGCAAAGGGTTGAACACCTGAAACAACTGCGCAAGATGGAAGAGGATGGCATACTTGACCTCCTCCCGAAGAAGGAGAGCACACAGATGCGTGAGGAGAGGGCAAAGCTTGAGAAGCTTCTGGGCGGGATAGAGGATATGGAGCGCCTCCCAGACTTGCTTTACATCGTGGACATAAGACACGAAAACATAGCGGTGAGAGAGGCAAACAAACTCGGCATACCGATAGTTGCGATCGTGGATACAAATTGCGATCCTGAGTTGGTCACCTATCCGATACCGGGGAACGATGATGCTATACGCTCACTTCGGCTCATCACGATGAAGATAGCCGAAGCCGTTAACGAAGGGAAGAAGTTGAGAGAAGCGATGCTGGCGGAGGCATTGGGCGTGCAGATGCCCGAGACTCCCGAAGCTGAGAGCGTGCCAACTGTTGAGATAGCACAGGCTGAGGAACAAACCGCTGAGGAAGCCTCGATGAAAGCCGAAAGCGGTGTTGAAAACATCACCGTTGAATTGCCCACAGAGGAGTTGGAAACAACGGAAGAGGAAGCATAAGCATCGCATCACGATGGGAACAAGGACAAACCAAGTGGAAGGAGGAAGGTAGGCATGAAGGTAAGCGTTGAAGAAGTGAAGAGGTTACGCGAGATCACGGGTGCTGGGGTGATGGATTGCAAGCGTGCGCTTGAGAAGGCAAACGGCGACTTTGAGAAGGCGATAGAGATACTGAGAGTGGAGGGCTTGGCGAAAGCGGAGAAACGCGCAGGAAGAGCAACGACTGAAGGCGTCATAGCAAGCTACATACACACTGGTGGCAGGATAGGTGCTATGGTTGAGCTGAACTGCGAGTCCGATTTTGTAGCGCGCACCGATGAGTTCAAACGCTTAGCATATGAGCTTGCCATGCAAGTTGCAGCTATGGATCCGAAATATGTCTCTCGCGATGAAATACCTCAAGAGGTCCTTGAGAGCCAAAGGAAAGCTTATGAATTGCATGCTATGACCAGTGGCATACCGCAAGACATGGTTGAAAAAGTTGTGGAACAGCGCCTTGAGGAGTTCATCCAAGAGGTTTGCCTCCTCGAACAGCCATACATAAAGGATGAAACACGCACGGTTGGTGAGTTGATAAAGGAGATGATAGCACGCCTTGGCGAGAACATAACCGTAAGGAGGTTTGCGAGGTTCGTCGTCGGGCAGTGAAGTTAAAAGCAGGTGATGAAGTGATGGGTGAAGAGATAGGAAAGCCAAAGTATAAGCGCATCTTGCTCAAGCTGAGCGGTGAGGTGCTCGCTGGTGAAAGGGGCTTCGGCATCGATCCAGAAACACTTAAACGCATCGCGAGCGAAATTATGGAGATACATGAGATGGGGGTTGAGATGGGCATCGTTGTCGGTGGTGGAAACATCTTCAGGGGCTTAAGGGATGCAGCTCTCTACGCCATCAAGAGGGTGACTGGCGATTACATAGGCATGCTCGCAACCGTTATAAACGCACTGGCGCTTCAGGACGCAATCGAAAACCTCGGTGCAGAAACAAGAGTGATGACAGCCATTGAAATGAGGGATGTCGCTGAACCATACATCCAACGCAGGGCGCTGAGACACCTCGAGCAAGGACGGATTATCATATTCGCAGCTGGCACTGGCAACCCATTCTTCACCACAGACACCGCAGCATCGTTGAGGGCTTTACAGATAGGCGCAGAAGTTGTTTTGAAGGGGACTGATGTTGATGGCGTGTTCGATAAAGATCCACACGAGGATCCAACCGCTGTGAAGTTTGAAACGATAACGCATATTGATGCGCTCAAGCTCGGGCTCAAGGTTCTGGATGCAACCGCAATATCGCTTTGCCACGAAAGCAACATACCGATAGTCGTCTTCAACATATGCATACCTGGGAATTTGAAACGGGTTGTGCTGGGCGAACCGATCGGGACACTCGTGCATTCATAACCCTTGGGAAGGTTGGTTGTAGGGAGTGATATGTGATGCACGAGGAGATAAAACAACTGCTCAACGATGCGGAACACAGGATGAAGAAGGCTGTTGAGGCAACAGCGAATGACCTATCAATGCTACGCACTGGAAGGGCTTCACCAGCACTGCTTGACCATATCAAGGTTGAATACTACGGCACTGTATACCCTTTGAAACAGCTTGCTTCAATCACGGCGCCAGAACCGAGGTTGATCGTAGTTGACCCGTGGGACAAAAACATCATCGACGCTATACAAAAGGCTATAATGAGCTCGGACTTGGGCTTGACTCCGTCTACGGATGGGAATGTGATAAGAGTTCCAATACCGCCTCTAACTGAGGAGAGAAGGCATGAGCTGGTTAAGCTCGCAAGTAAGAGGGCTGAAGAAGGGAAGATAGCCGTCAGGAATGTGAGAAGGGATGCGCTTGATGAACTCAGGAAGCTCGAGAGGGAAAAACATTTCTCAGAGGATGACATCAAGAGGGCGAGAGGAGAGCTCGATAAACTCGCATCAAAGTATGTTGAGGAAATTGAAGCGCTTAGGAAGGCGAAGGAGAAAGAGATTTTGGAGGGGTAACGGTGGCTCACGCTAAATGCGAGGGGCAGAAGGACACCGTTGAGTTGGATCTCATCGGGCTTACACTTGAGGAAGCGCTTGAGGAGATAAAGAAGGCGGGCGTTAGGGATGTCGAAGTAGTTTGCACGAAGCCTCCAAATAGAACTCCGCAGAGCGATGTGATACGAGTTGTGGCTCAAAGGAAGCGCGAGGGCAAGTTAGTGTTGGTAACATCATCGGAAGCCTATGTCCAACCATACAGGCGTTATGGGGGGCAAAAGCATTGACGGAGCAAAACAGGAAGCCACTTACACGCACAGAAGAGCTCTTGATAGCATGCGAACGCATGTCCGAAGAGGAATGCCTAAGGCTGATAGACCGAAGCAGACTCCCAAGGCATATAGCGATTGTGATGGACGGCAATAGACGATGGGCTAAGGAAAAAGGGGTTGCGATACTTAACGGTCACAGGGCTGGCGCAAGGGCGACAAGGCAAGCTGTTGAAGCGTGTGCGGAGTTGGGTATTGAGGTCTTAACACTATATGCATTCTCAACCGAGAACTGGCAACGACCTGCACCAGAAGTGAAAGGGTTAATGCATCTGATTGAGGTGACACTGCGCAGGGAGAAAATGGAGTTGCACCGCAACGGGATAAAGATACGCCACATAGGACTGAGAGAAGGACTGCCAAAGTCGCTCCTTGATGAAATTGATGATGCAGTCAAGCTCACCCAGCACAACAGCAGGATGATTTTAAACCTCGCCATAAACTACGGTGGCAGGCAGGAGATACTGAATGCGGTGAACCGCTTGTTAAGCGATATACGCAAAGGTAGCGTTGAACTGGAAACGGTTGATGAGGAAACATTCAAGGGCTACCTCTTCACCGATGGTTTGCCAGATCCAGACCTGCTCATAAGGACTGCTGGAGAACAGCGCTTGAGCAATTTCCTCCTATGGCAACTCGCATACACGGAGATCTTCATCCTCCCAATCTACTGGCCTGACTTCACCAAGAAGCACCTTTACATCGCTATCATTGATTACCAAAGGCGTGTGAGGCGCTTTGGAGGTGTGGTCCCAGTTGAAACAAAGGGCTCTGCTAATTAGGTTGCTTTTCGTGCTCTCGTTCCTGCTCGTTGCTGTCGATGTTAAGTTTGCGATGTTCGGTATACCTACCGTAGCGTTGAGTTTGTTTCTGGCATATGTGATCTCTTGGGAAGTGGCACACCTGTTCAAAGTGAAGTTGAAGGCATTCTCCTCAGAGGCGTTCGCCACGAGCGTCTCAATGGCAATTGTAGGTGCTTTCTTTTACCTCGGACGGACAGATAAGGCTGTTGCTGCGCTCATACAGATGAAGGGGCAAAACGCAGCCTATCGCTCAGCACCGTGGATATTGAACGACCTCACACTGATCGCTTTGAGCATCGGCATCATGATGGGCATACTCGTTATAGCAGCAATCGTCGTCTCATATGCAGTTGATGTGTGGCATAACAGGAAGCTACAGCCACTGCTGTTTGGAACAGCTTCAAGCGCATTGATTGGCGCATTCGTAGGAGTGGCTTTTGGGTTTATGAACTCGCTCAGCGCACCCTACGGGAAACCCGTGTTGTTGCTTTCCATCATCTTGGGGCTTGGGATAACGAGCTACAGTAGCTTGATGGACGAGGAAGACAAGGAACGGAGGATGAAGGTAACAGCACATGTAGCGCAAATACTGGTTGGCGCTGTGTTATCAGCGGTTGCGATGTGGGTTCTATCCATGAATGTTAGAGGCATGATTGAGGCGTTTGCACTTGTCATCATTGGTGCTGTGACACAACGATATTTGTCTTCCGTCATTGCAAGCGCATCTGTCCCGATACCAAAAGAAGCCCCAAAGCTAATGGTCGGCTGGATAGGCTTTTACACAGCCCATTTCCTTCCCTTGGGCGTGTGCATCCTGTTAGCGTCCTTGATAGAATATGCTATAGCGCTTAGCTGAGATTCTCTCCGCCGAGGTTGAATTGAGGTGATGCCCCTGTTGGAAACGGTCATCGGCTCTGCTAAATCCATCGTGATACCATTTCTCGTCCTTGGGCTTGTAGTGCTCATCCACGAACTCGCTCACTTCTTAACAGCGTTGAGGGTGGGCATGAAGGTTATTGAGTTCTCCGTCTTCATCGGTCCAGCGATCTGGACGAAGGTCATCGGTGGAATAAAGTATTCGCTCCGTTTGATACCGTTTGGTGGGTATGTGCGCATCTACGGGATGGAACTTGACGACCCAAGCGAGCTTGCATCACCAGAAGCTTTCCACAACCGCCCACCGATCCACAGGCTCATCGTGCTCGCCTCCGGCTCTTTTGCCAACCTGCTCTTGGCTTTCCTACTGCTGTTCATTTATGGTTTGGCGATCACAAACATGAGGAGCACTAACACGATTGCGAGGGTGGCAATGGGCATGCCAGCTTCAAGGGCTGGCATTAAGCCGGGCGATGAAGTCATCGCCATTGATGGACTGCAAATAAGGCTGGATAAAGATTGGCTTGAACAACTCAGAAGCTCACCGAGCAAAACCAAAAGGAAGCTGAAGCTCAAAGTGCTCCGAGGTGGAAAAGTGATTGAATGTGGTGTTGATAAAGTCCGACAAGGCGACCTCCTTATCACCATCTCGAACATCGGGAGGTTTGATGCCGATGTAATCGTATCAGCCATATCAAGTAGCCCAAGGAAAACGATCACGGTGAAGGTGAGGCGTAACGGGAGCATTCTACCTTTGAAGGTCACGCCTATAGCGCAGGAAGGGATTGAGTTGAGAGAGGCAGAGGGGAGAGGGTTAAAGAGGATGACGAAAGCGATGGTCGTGAGAAAGGAGAGAGGGATCATCGGCATCGAGCTCGCCCAAGCGCCTTCGAAAGAACGAATCGCGATTCATGAACGCTTCATCACGGCTGTGGAGATAGCTTTGGGTGAGTGCGCCCACATCACATATGGAATAGTGATGCTCTTCATGAGGCTTTCGGAACTGCACGAAGCGGTTGGGGGTCCCATACGCGTCTTTTGGGAGTTGAAAGAGCATGCTTGGTTAAGCTTTTTCTTGCAATTGCGCATGATGGGCGCACTCAGCTATGTTGTGGGCTTGTTCAACCTCATCCTACCAATACCGCCACTTGATGGCGGGAGGATAACCCTGATCATAGCCGAGGCGCTCTTCAGGCATCGCATAAACCGAAAGTTGGAATTAAAGCTGACACTGTTTGGGATCATCCTGCTACTCACATTGGTTGTGCTTATAAGCGCAAGGGATATCGGCTACATACTCAAACGCGCCATAGGCAACTGGTAAAAGCAAAAGGGGAGATGGACATGAGAGCCTCTCAGCTGTTCTTCACAACATTGCGTGAGCCTCCAGCTGAGGCAGAGCTTGTGAGCCATAAGCTCTTGACGAGGGCTGGGTTCATAAGGAGGGTTGCTACTGGCGTTTATGCATATCTTCCCTTAGGTTACCGTTCGCTTCACAAGATCACCAACATTGTGCGAGAGGAGATGAACGCTATCGGTGCACAAGAGACGCTCTTGCCCTCGCTTCATCCAGCGGAGTTGTGGGAAGAGACTGGCAGGCTCGAAGAGTGCGGTGAGATACTCTTCAAACTGCGCGACAGGCAACAACGACTGCTTTGCCTCGGTCCGACACATGAGGAAGTCGTAACTGACTTGGTCAGGAGGGATGTGCATTCCTACAGACAGCTCCCGATCATCCTTTACCAAATACAGGTCAAGTTCAGGGATGAGCCCCGCCCGAGAGGTGGATTGATGCGGGCAAGGGAGTTCACAATGAAGGATGCTTATTCGTTTGACAGGGACGAGGAAGGGCTTGAGCGAAGCTATAGGGCGATGATAAAGGCATACACACGCATCTTCTACAGGTGCGGTTTAAATGCCATCCCTGTCGAAGCTGAAGCTGGTGTCATCGGCGGAACTGAAAACCTCGAGTTCATGGTGCTCGCAGAAAGCGGTGAGGATCGGGTCTTGATATGCGATGAGTGCGGTTACGCAGCTAACAGGGAGAGAGCCGAGAGAAGAAAGCCGTTCAAAGGGCAGTATCCATCACCCTCATGTGGCGAGATGCTCCCGATGAACAAGGTGTTTACACCGAACCAAAAGACCGTTGCACAAGTCACAAGCTACCTTCGTGTCCCACCAGAAAAACTCGTCAAGACACTCATATACATTGCGGATGGAAAGCCGATAGCTGTCCTCGTGCGTGGCGATGCCGAATTGAACGAAGCCAAGCTGAGGAAACACATCGGCGCTTCAAAACTGCGGATGGCAGAGCCTGACGAGGTGATGAGCCTGACGAAAGCCGATGTCGGATATGCAGGACCAGTTGGGCTGAGTGGCGTTGAGATAGTGGCTGACTATGACATAGCGCAAATGCATAATTTCGTCACAGGGGCAAACGAGGATAACTACCACCTCATCAATGTCAACTGGGGGAGGGACTTCATTGTCAGCCAATTTGCTGATATCCGTTTCGCAAAGGAAGGCGATCCATGCCCAAGATGTGCAGATGGCGTCCTGAAACTCAAAAACTGTATTGAGGTTGGACATGTGTTCAAGCTCGGAACGAAGTATAGCGATGCGATGAGAGCAACATTCGTTGATGAGGATGGATGTGAGAAACCTTTTGTGATGGGCTGTTACGGCATAGGTGTCAGTAGGATACTTGCTGCTGTGGTTGAGGTAAGCCACGATGATGACGGCATCATCTTCCCGATAACCGTTGCGCCATATGAAGTGTGGCTCATACCCGTGGACATGAGTGATAGCGAGATAAGGGACGCTGCAGAGAACATTTACACAAGGTTAACCAGCGCGGGAATTGAAGTTGTGATTGACGACAGGGATGAGAGGGCTGGCGTGAAGTTCAAGGATGCCGATTTGATAGGCATTCCAATTCAGGTTGTCATCGGGAAGAGCTACAAGAGCTCCAAAGAAGTGGAGGTAAGGTTGCGAAGGGATAGGAAGCCATCGCTTGTGCACGAAGATGAAGCGGTTGACTTCATCACCCGCTTGCGCAAATCACTTTATGAGGAGCTAACACCAAAGGAGTAGACAGCTTTTCAAATAAGGTGCGGAGGGAAGTTGCAAGCCATGTTCCCATCCGGTGGTGAAGTGTTTCTAAGGCTCATCTTGACGATGATTTTGTGCGCCCTGATCGGGGTAGAGAGGGAAGCGAGGGAGAGACCAGCTGGGCTTAGAACACATGTTCTCGTCGGACTTGGCTCATGCCTTTTCATGATGGTCTCTATAGCAGTCGCTGTTCAATCGGGTAACAAAAACGCTGACCCGGCGCGCATCGCAGCCAATGTCGTTACAGGCATAGGTTTCTTGGGCGCTGGCACGATATGGCTCAGAGGTGATATGATAAGGGGTTTGACAACTGCAGCAAGCATATGGGTTACCGCAGCGATAGGGCTCTGTGTCGGTATGGGTTGGTATGTTCCCTCAGTAGTGGCAACCGCCCTCGCATTCACCTCCCTCACAGCCCTGAGGAAGGTCGAGAGGAAATGGTTCGGCAAGGGTGACAGATATTCCGCTACCATCCGCTGCACATATGAGCCACAGCAGTTTGCGATTGATGAGATACTGCAGGCGCTGACAAACCTGAGGGCTCACATAACGAGGATTGAGTTCGCAAGTTCTTCTGATGGCTCAACGCGCACGACAAGTATCATCGTAACGCTACCTCACGAGATAACCACCCTTGAGGTTGTAAGGACACTGCAACGCCTCCCGTTCATGAGGGTCATCGAGTGTGAGTAGCTTGCCTATGGTAGCATCTTCTTCGTGTAGCCCTCAAGCTCCTTCTTGATGTCTTCGTCCAAAACTTCGATATAGAGCTTGCGACTGTGCAACTCCCTTAAAGCGGTTATGACTGGGTTTTCTTCAAGCGGCTGGTTTGAGAAGGCAGCTTGCTCCAATATCTCGCGGGCTCTCTTTGCAACCGCGAGCGTGCAAAGATACTTGTTGCGTATGCCAAGAGAGGTAGCCCTGAAAACATCATCAAGCGCCATGCGCAATCAACCCTCCTGAGTTATCTCCAACGCCGTAAACTTTGCAAAGCTATCACTTCTCTTCTTCCTCTGGCTTCTCAGCGATGAGCGCCTCTGTGTTGAGTATGAGCGTCGCTATACTGACAGCGTTTTCAAGGGCAGTGCGCACAACCTTCAGAGGGTCAATTATGCCAGCTTTAACCATGTCGACGAACTCTCCCCTTTGCGCATCAAAGCCTACATTGCCATCTCGGTTGCGCACTTCCTCAACTATGACAGTCCCATCATACCCAGCGTTCTCAGCTATCTGACGGAGAGGCACATCAAGCGAGTTGATAACGATGCGATAGCCTGTCTTTTCATCCTCAGGTGCCTCAAACTTCATCTCCCTCAATTTGGCTTGAGCCCTCACCAGAGCAACACCGCCACCTGGCAATATGCCCTCTTCAACAGCTGCCCTTGAAGCATTGAGCGCATCCTCAAAGCGATGCTTCTTCTCCTTCAACTCCGTCTCGGTTGGTGCTCCAACCTTTATAACCGCAACACCGCCAGCGAGCTTCGCCAACCTTTCCTCGAGCTTCTCACGGTCGTAGTCTGACTCCGTCTCTTGGATCAACTTCCTTATCTGCTCAATCCGCCCAGCTATAGCCTCCTTTGAACCGCCCCCTTCAATTATCGTTGTCTTCTCACGCTCAACCACAACACGCTTTGCTGTCCCAAGCTCTCGTAGGTCTATGTTCTCAAGCTTTATCCCCAAATCCTCACTGAAGAAGCGCCCACCAGTCAGGATCGCTATGTCTTCCATTATAGCCTTACGACGCTCTCCGAACGCCGGTGCTTTAACAGCACAGCACTGGAGCACGCCTCTAAGCTTGTTCACGACGAGGGTGGCAAGCGCATCACCTTCGACATTCTCAGCGATGATTAGCAACGGACGCCCAGCACGGGCAACCTTCTCAAGCAATGGAACTAAGTCAAGCGCCGATGTTATCTTCTTCTCGTGCACGAGTATGAGAGGCTCCTCAAGCACACATTGCATGTTCTCGGCATCCGTCACAAAGTAGGGAGAGATGTAGCCTTTGTCAAACTGCATACCTTCAACAACCTCAACTGTAGTTTGCGTTCCTTTGGCTTCCTCAACCGTTATGACTCCGTCCTTTCCAACCTTGTCCATCGCGTCCGCTATGATGTTCCCTATCTCTGGGTCATTCCCGGCTATCGTTGCGACATGCCTTATCTCCTCTTTCGTCTCAACATCGATCGCCATGCTCTTAAGGTGCTCAACAACATCTTTCAAAGCCCTCTCCATCCCTTTCTTCAGGAACATCGGGTTCACACCCGCAGCAACTGCCTTCATCCCTTCCTTGAGCATCGCGTATGCTAACACTGTGGCTGTAGTTGTCCCGTCGCCTGCGACATCGTTCGTCTTTGAAGCCACCTCACGCATCAGCTGTGCTCCCATGTTCTCAAACTTGTCTTCAAGCTCTATCTCCTTAGCGACCGTCACCCCATCCTTACTCACAGTTGGTGAGCCCCATTTCTTGTCGAGCACAACATTGCGTCCCCTTGGTCCGAGCGTCACTGCTACTGCCTCTGCAACAGCTTTCGCACCACGAAAGAGCGCTTGCCTTGCATGATCGCTGAAGATAACCTGCTTTGCTGCCATCACCAAATCACCTCCATTGCAGTGTCATTGCTATGGTCATGGATTGAAGCAAACATCGGGAAGGGAAGCTGAAGGGGACTTGAGCGCAATTCATATGCGGGCAATCGGTGTCACTCTTCAATGACGGCATAGATGTCGTCAGCGCTCAAGATGACATGCTTTTCGCCGTTCAGCTTTATCTCAGTGCCAGCATACTTTGAGAAGATAACCCTGTCACCAACTTTCACGCTGATCGGGATGACCTTCCCCTCGTCGGTCAGCTTGCCATCACCGACAGCCACGACAACACCGCGCTGTGGTTTCTCCTTTGCTGTGTCGGGCAAGTAAATCCCACCCGCTGTCTTCTCCTCCTCTTCCTCAATCTTGATGAGCACCTTATCACGCAATGGCTTTATCTTCATCACAGCTCACCTCCTCCGAACGGTTTAACTGCGTCGGCGAGTTGCTTCGGCATACTTTAACTTTTGCTGAGCTCGAAAAGGAATCAAACACCACTGAGTGGAGGATTGTGATGAGTGTGACAGCCACTTTAATTATAATGTTGCGTTCGCACCGAATTGTAAAGCGAAGCCAACAACGCTCAAGCGCTTTGAACGAGCACATGGCTCGGCTGATGTAAGGGATCACAAGATGGTTGAGCACGATGAAGTTGGATGATGTCAAACTGATAATTGGCGTAAGGCACTTCAAACTTAAAAGCTCAAGGAGTTGAAAAGGCGATGCAGAATGAGAAGGTTGCTGAGATGCTTGAAGAGCTCGGTGACCTGAAGGAGATAATCGGGGAGAACCCTTTCAAGGTGCGAGCGTATAGGAGGGCAGCAGAGGCTATAAGGCGCTTAAACACCCCGATAGAGGAGATAGTGAGGGAAGGGAAGCTTAGCGAGATAGAAGGTATCGGTGCAAGCTTGGCTGCGAAAATAACCGAGTTCGTTAAAACTGGAAAGGTGAAGGAACTCGAAGAGCTGCGCTCCAAAGTCCCTCCATCGCTGAGGGCGTTTTTGGAGATACCCGACATGGGACCAAGGACTGCGTGGCTTGTTTATGAACGCCTCGGGATAACCACAATTGAAGAGCTTGAGAAGGCAGCGAGGGAGGGCAAGTTGCGCCACCTACCTGGGATGGGTCCGAAGAAGGAGGAGAACATACTTCGTGGGATACAACTGCTCAGAACAACTGCCCAAAGGTTCCGCTTGGATGTGGCGTGGAAGACTGCCGATTACATCACGAGTGAACTGAAGCAACTGCCTGAAGCCAAGTTGATACTACCCGCTGGGAGCTTGCGCAGGATGAAGGAAACGATCGGCGATGTGGACATACTCGTTGCAACAACGAACCCAGAGCCTGTTATGGACAAGTTCGTCAGCTTGGACGGCATAAGGGATGTGCTTGCCAAGGGAACAACGAAATCAAGCGTGCTGTTTGAGCATGGTCTTCAGGTTGATGTTAGAGCAGTGCCACCCGAGTCGTTTGGAGCAGCTGCTCAATACTTCACTGGCTCAAAAGACCATAACATCTCGCTTCGTGAGCGTGGGATAAAGCTTGGCTTGAAGATAAACGAGTATGGCGTCTTCAGGGAGCCCGCAGATGAGAAAATAGCTGGGGAGACGGAAGAGGGAGTGTATCAGGCTCTCGGTCTCGTGTGGATACCACCAGAGTTGCGTGAGAATAGAGGCGAGATAGAAGCAGCGGAAAGGAATGAGATACCAACGCTTGTTGAGCTATCCGACATAAGGGGTGACCTGCATATCCATTCAAACTGGAGCGATGGCTCGGAGACGATCGAAGCGCTCGCTGAGGCAGCATCACAGCTCGGCTACGAATACATCGCTATAACGGATCATTCGCCACCGATGGGCTGGGGTGTAAAACCAGATGACTTCAAGCGCCAGATAGACTACATAAGGAAGCTGAATGAGCGCATCGATGAAATAGCTATATTGACCGGTGTCGAGGTTGACATACTGCCAGACGGTTCGCTCGCTTTGGAAGATGGATTGCTCAAGGAATTTGATGTGGTGATAGCATCTGTGCACTCGCAAATGAGGATGCCGAAAGAGAAGATGACGGAGCGCATACTGCGTGCTATGGAAAACAGGCTTGTGCACATAATAGCCCACCCAACTGGCAGGTTGATCGGGCAGCGGGAGCCATACGAGGTTGACATTGAGCTCATCATCAAGAGAGCTGCGCAAGAAGGGATCGCACTCGAGATAAATGCAAGCCCAGAAAGGTTGGACTTGAAAGATGAGCATGCACGCATGTGCAAGGAGTATGGTGCTCCAGTGATGATAGGAACGGATGCACACGCCATAGTCCACCTTGAGTTTATGCGCTATGGCGTGGGGACAGCAAGGCGTGGGTGGCTCGAACCAAAGGATGTCATAAACACTCTCCCGCTGAAGAAGCTCCTTAGCTTCCTGAAGCAACGCCGAACTGGGAGGCTTTGAAAGAGGAGGGATATGGTGTGAGGGAACATAGGGATTTCCTTTCGGTGACGGATTTGAAGCCGAGCGAAGTTGAGATGCTCTTCGAGTGGGCAGGGGAATACAAATCGGGCGCCGTTAGAAAGAGGCTACGGGAAACACTGCTATATAGCTCAGTTGCATTGTTGTTCGAGAAACCCTCGCTCAGGACGAGGGTAACATTTGAGCTTGCTGTAAAACAACTTGGCGGGCATCCGGTGGTGTTGACGCAAGCCGAAGTTGGACTCGGAACAAGGGAAGCAGCGAAGGACATAGCGAGGAACCTCGCAAGGTGGGTGGATATCATCGTGGCTCGTGTCCATAAGCACAAAACGCTTGAGGAGATGGCGGAGTGGGCAGATGTGCCCGTCATAAATGCCCTCTCGGACATTGAGCACCCATGCCAAGCTTTAGCGGACCTCTTCACGCTCAAAGAACGCTTCGGTGATGTGAAGGGGAAGCATTTGGTCTTCATCGGCGATGGCTTCAATGTTGCTCACTCGCTCCTTTTGCTCTCGGCAATGCTCGGGGTTAACATATCGGTCATAACACCAAAAGGATACGAACCGAAAGAGGGGATCGTTCAACGCGCAATCAGCATAGCTAAAACGACTGGTTCAAAGGTGACCGTCGGAAACGATCCGTATGAAGCTGTGAAAAGCGCTGATGCAATCTATACGGATGTATGGGTGAGCATGGGACAGGAAGAGGAGGCGGAAAAAAGGAGGGTTGACTTTGCGCCATATCAAGTCAATGAGAGGATGCTTGAGTCAGCTCCATCTCATGCCGTTGTGATGCATTGTCTTCCAGCTCATAGAGGTGAGGAGATAACAGATGAAGTTTTGGACTCGCAAAGGTGCGTGGCTTTCGAGCAAGCCGAAAACAGGCTACATACACAGAAGGCTTTGCTATCGCTCATAATTCAAGGGGGCTAAAACGCCTCACCACGATTTCCGTTCAGCCTCGCTTCAAAAGGTGGGCTTGAAATGCAAACTGAAGGGATGGAGTTACGCACATTCAAATACCGAAGGTATGCGAGTGGTTGGATTGTTTTGCTATTCATCGCTTGGGTGTTTGGCGTTGTGACGCATGTGGCGGTGATGTGGTTTCCATTTGAGAACCCGATGACAGTGAAGGGCATGTTCGCTCTGCTGTTTGCTTCTTTCGGATTTGGTATCTACTGCTCTTATCTCGTTATAGTCAACATGACAGCCGTCATCCTGCTCGACAGAAACGGCATCACATACCGAGATAGGTATGTGAAAGTGAACTTGAAGTGGGAAGATGTTTGCGAGATGACGATGCGCTGGGTTAAGGACTCCACTGGGAGAGCGATTTATTTCAAGCTCGGCATGCACGCCATCGATGGTTGGAAAGAGCTACAGCAACTCATCGTTGAACGAGCTTCGTTGAGTGAAGTTGTTAAGAGGAAGCTACCTTTCGTAGGCGAAGCCATAGTGCATGCTAAGCGCCCTTAGATTTCTCGCCCCTCTTTGCCATCTCCCTCCGCAGGAGGCGTGATGCATGTTTCGTCTTTGAATTGTTTGGTGCTATCCGTTCCATGTTTGAGAGGGCATTCCTCGCCTCCTCAAAGTTGCCCAAAGCAACATACGCCCTGACGAGTTGGAAATGCGCATCCAAGAATGACGGCTCAAGCTGGATGACCTTTTCAAGCGCCTGCACCGCAGCACCAAACCTGCCAAGCATTATGAGGGCGAGAGCGAGGTTGTAATGAGCTGTTGCGTCTTCTGGGTGTTCCCTCAAACGATTTTTAAACTGCTCAACCATCTCTAAGATGGCTGGGTTCTCTTCCTCAGATTCCGCTATACTCGCTCCACACACATGGCAGAAGCGAGCGCCGTCCGCAACAACGGCACCGCAAACTTTGCAAACTCGTTCCTCGGAATGGCTCATAGGAGCTCACCCCTAACAACGCACTTTTGTGTGCCATACTACACTATACAGGCTTTGGTTCCAAAGTGTCGTGATGCCCTTAATCGGTGTCCGATGGCACGATTGGAAACCTTGGCGGATGGGCGATGGAGATGAGGGCGCAATTGGAGCTTGAAAGGGATAAGGTGCAAAGCATAATTGAATCAGCGCTTCATGAGGACATAGGTGATGGCGACATAACAACGAGCGCGGTGGTTGACGAATGCCTAATTGGCACTGCTGTTATCCTCACGAAAGAGGCTGGCATCATCGCTGGCTTGCCAGTGGCTAAATGGGTTTTTGAGACGCTCGACAAAAACATCGTCTTTGAGATGCTGGTGACGGACGGGGACAAAGTCGATGCAAACACGCAAGTAGCACGCATACATGGTAAACTGCGAACAATATTGATGGGTGAGAGAGTCGCTCTCAACTTCCTTCAGCACCTTTCAGGCATAGCAACGCTCACAGCGAAGTTCGTTGAACTCGCATCACCATACGGGGTTACCATAAAAGACACCCGCAAGACAACACCATGCATCCGTTTGCTTGAGAAGTATGCGGTAAGGGTTGGTGGTGGTTCAAACCATCGCTTCGGGCTTTACGACAGCATCTTGATAAAGGACAACCATATACGCTCCGTTGGAAGTGTGGCAGAGGCAATAAAGCGAGCCAAGAAGATGTTCCCAAATGAGATGGTAGAGGTTGAGGCGCACAGCATTGATGATGTTCTTGAAGCTTTGCAGGCTGGTGCCGACATCATCATGCTTGACAACATGAACATCGAGATGATACGCAAAGCGGTTAAGCTGATCGGCGACAAAGCCTTGATTGAGGTGTCAGGGAATATCACGCTTGAGAATGTTCAACAGGTGGCTTCGTGTGGTGTTCATATGATCTCGGTCGGAGAGATAACGCATTCTGCGCGAGCGCTCGACATGTCTTTGGAAGTGGTGGCGGTTGAGCGCCACTGCACATAGGAAGCATTGAATATGGCTTTGGGAATGTCATGTTGGAGCGCGCTATCATAATTTGTGGCTAAGTGTGCAGGGGTGCCCGAGCTGGCCAAAGGGGCGAGACTGTAAATCTCGTGGGCGCCGCCCTTCGGAGGTTCGAATCCTCCCCCCTGCACCACACATCTTGGTTTCGCCCCCGTAGCTCAGAGGTAGAGCGCCTTCCTGGTAAGAAGGAGGTTCCCGGGTTCAATTCCCGGCGGGGGCTTCTTCACTTGATGCTACGCTGATTTGTCGCTTCGGAAAGCAACCTCATGGGGGTGGCAGTATGCGCCTAAGCCGTGAGGATGTGTTGCATGTGGCGTGGCTCGCACGCCTTGAGCTGGATGAGGAAGAGGTGGAACGCTTCACTTGGGAACTCAACCAGATACTTGAGCACATGGAGAAGCTTAAAGAGCTCGATGTGACGGATGTCGAACCGACATCGCATGTGATACCGATGACGAATGTTTTTCGTCCCGATGTCGTTAATGAACCACTGCCGAGGGATGAGGTTATCGCAAACGCCCCAGACGCAACCGAGGAAGCATTCAGAGTCCCAAGGATAGTTGAGGAATCTTAAAACGCTAAAGCTCAACACCCTTGGAGATGATTGATGATGGAGCTATGGCAGTTGACGATCCATGAAGCACATCAGCTGTTGGTCAAGCGCGAGGTATCTTCCGTTGAACTAACGAAGGCTGTCCTTGAACGCATATCGCAAGTTGAAGAGCTTATCAAGGCGTTCATAACCGTGACCGATGAGTTGGCGATTGAGCAAGCGGAAGAGGCTGACAGAAGATTGAAGCACATGGAAGATGTGACGCCGTTGACTGGCATACCGATAGCGATCAAAGACAACATATGCACTAAGGGGATACTCACAACCGCAGGTTCTCGCATCCTGTATAACTTCAAGCCCCCATACGACGCTACAGTTGTTGAGAAACTCAAGAAGGCTGGTGCGGTCATAATCGGTAAGACGAACCTTGATGAGTTTGCGATGGGCTCATCAACAGAGAACAGCGGCTTCTTCCCAACGCGCAACCCTTGGGACTTGAGCAGAGTCCCGGGCGGCTCAAGCGGAGGCTCCGCTGCTGCCGTCTCAGCGGGTGAATGTCTCGGCGCACTCGGGAGCGACACCGGTGGCTCGATAAGGCAACCTGCAGCGTTCTGTGGCGTTGTCGGGTTGAAGCCAACTTATGGGGTTGTCTCACGGTATGGGTTGATAGCCTTCGCATCATCACTTGATCAGATCGGTCCGATAACGAAAGATGTGAGAGATTGCGCACTGCTACTGCAGTTCATAGCTGGGCATGACCCGAGGGATTCAACATCAATCAAAATGCAACCACCAAACTACACAGAAGCGCTTGTGCCAGATGTGAAGGGCTTGCGGATAGGCATCCCGAGGGAATTTTATGCACAAGGTGTCGAGCAAGCAGTTTCAAACGCCGTCTTGAAGGCTGTCGAAGAGCTTGTGGAGATGGGTGCTGAAGCAATTGAAGTTTCGACACCGACAACAGATTACGCCCTCGCAGCTTATTACATCATCGCGCCAGCCGAGGCAAGCTCAAACCTCGCACGCTACGATGGTGTCCAATATGGCTACAGGTGCAAGCCGACGCCAAACGATATAGTGGCAATGTATTCACGCACACGAAAAGAGGGCTTCGGGAGAGAAGTGAAACACCGTATAATGCTCGGCACTTACGCTTTGAGCGCTGGCTACTATGAAGCGTTCTACCTGAGGGCTCAAAAGGTGCGCACCCTCATAAGGCGTGACTTTGAAAGGGCGTTTGAAAAATGCGATGTCCTCATCACGCCGACAGCACCGTCAGTCGCATTCAAACTCGGCGAGAAGATTGATGACCCACTCCAGATGAAGCTCTCGGACATCTGCACAATACCAGTCAACATGGCTGGTCTCCCAGCAATATCAATCCCATGTGGCTTCCAAGATGGATTACCGATAGGGATGCAGATCATAGGCAAACTGTTGGATGAGCCAACGATACTGCGGGTGTCATACGCATATGAGCAAAAGAGCGGCTTGCGAAACTTGCAACCACCACTCAACTTGAAGTAGGTGTGGTCACCACTTTTGGAAGGGAGACATGTTTAGTTTGGGAGCTCAAACTCCGCCCCCGTGAGCTAAACCTGATCGCTTCGGGACTCCCCGCCTGCTGGCTACCAACTTTGAGGCGGTTGAAAGAGCAATAAACACATAGCTGATGCTCACTATCAGCCCAGTGACGAGCGAGAGTGCCCCTGTGTCGTTGAGTAGAAACATCAACCAAAGCACAACACAAGAAAAAGTTATCGCCAAGCCCACATCGCCAAGGTCGGCATCAGCTAACACACGCTGTAACTTCGGTAGCGAGAGCGTGAAAACGATTAAGAAGGCGATGCCGATCAAATACAACCGCTGATGCGAAATTATCTCAAAGTGCAACGAGGCTTTGCGCACGAGGGTATCAAATAAAGCACCAACACCGAAGCTTGATATACGCTCAATCAACTCACCAACATGTGAGCGCATCTCGCCAAGAAGCGATTCACACATTGCTATAGCCAACGATATGATCACGAGCGAAGCGCCCATAGCACTTGGGACAAAGATGAGTTTACTGCGGTGACCTCTGAGGAAGAAAGCCACTGTAAACCCGCTCACACAAACACCGATTGCGAGTGCGCTCCCGAAGTTTGAACCCAAGTTCGGCATCCCAACCAACATTGCCACACAAAGACAAAATGAGGTGGCGACCAAGAGCTTCAACACTCTGCGGAAAGGCATTGAGAGCAACCACGATAACGAGAGCACACAACAAGGTGCGAGTGCGCCAGCAAGTTCGTTACCGATACCGTAGAAGCGCCAACCGTTGATCGGCGTGTAGCCGATGAAGGAGTTGCGCAAAAGGCAGTTTGAGAAAAAGCAGTCAATGGCACTGGCAAGTAAAAGTGCGAGCGAAAGAACATTCGCACCAAGGATTGCACCAAAGAAACGGTGCATCACAGCTCCCAGAATGAAACTGCAAGCGACAACATACACAAAGGCAGGTAATGGCGAAGGGAAAACGAAAGCACCAGCTGATAACAAAACCAACGGCAGTGAGAAACTCGAGAGCGCAAAGAACTCAAGCAACTTGAGGTGGTGCTCACACAATGCATTGCTTACAGCCGATGCCATCGCAAACAACAAAGTGAGCAAGCAAACTGCAACGGCGCCGACGACAGCCCCGCGATAGTTCTTGAAATGTTGTTTTGTGCAGGAGTGCAACCTCTGAAGCTTCAAAACTGCGCCATCAGCTTGAGTGATCGTGATAGCATGCCCTGTCATCTGTGGTGGTGGCTCTACACGGAGTTGGTGGAGCCAAGTAACCGCAAGGTCGGTGGCTGAGATGATCCCGTAGGTGCGCGTTGTTTTGGAAGTAAGCAACGCCTCACCATGAACGCTCAAGAGAGCCACCAATGTCATCTCTTGTCTTTTTGGCGGTGGTGATGGAATGACGAGCCACACGAACGCCTTACGATGAGCGCATACTTCGTAGATCATGCGTATGAGCCTGTCAACATGCATCAATGGGAGCCTTCGGGCTTCTTGAGGCAAGTTGGCAACCCGCCTCGCATCACCCAGATCAACGACGATGAAACGATGCAGATTGAGCGCATGCATAAGCATGCGCAACAACTTCTCTTCATCCGTCAGAATGAAGCGTCCGAAGCGCTTCAACAGTCGTCCATCAACTACCCCCTCTTGAATGCACCCAAGCTCGTCAGCGAGCAAGCATGCGGAGTAGCGAGATCGTTCACCGATGCGATCTTCGTTTCCGAAGATAGCCCCTGAAACACCGTTCATTGATAGTGCCCACCCAAGCCCGAAGAGCTCTTTGCAACCGTTCAACTGAGCTACATGTTTCCATCCGAGGTGCACTATACTGCCCTTCGGTTTCACGCCGTAGATGCGTTGGTAGACCTCCGAAGCTTTTAACCCGTCCACCTCCTCGTTGACTCCGAACGCCAAACCTGCCTCCTCATCACCTGCACAGCGCTGCCCGAGTGAGATCGTCACATAGACACTGGCGACATTCCCTCTGAGCCTGCAGTCACGGCTCATCAGCCCGATCGGGCACCGTCGCACCGCTTGACTTAAGAAGGGCATCGAATGCGAGAGCACTTCGTCAAGGCTTAGGCAATCAACGAGGATGACAACAATGTTCCTAACCTTCGGAAGTTCTACAGCGCTATGTGGTGAGTATCCATCCCCTTGCGAGAGCAAGACGGCAAGGAGCGATGTGAGGAGGATTCGCAAAATGGAAGCATCAAAGCACCTTTCGCCAACTTGATTTGAAGAAGCCATGTTCCAACTTCTCTTGACCGCTCACTTGCAATGGAACTTCAGGACAAGCGCTCCCAAGACAAGCTCATCGCCATCGTTCAGAGGCTGTGGGACTTTCGGAGGGATGAATTTGCCGTTGAGCTTCGTGCCATTCGTGCTCTCCAAATCCTCAACTGTGAACTTGCCTCCTGAGTAGCGTATTATGCAATGCCTACGCGAGACGCCCGCCTCATACCCTCCATGCGGTGTTAAGTCAACATCTGGGAACACTCTGCTAACTGGGTCTGCGCGCCCGATGAGCAACTCCGACTTGCTACCAAAGTCAAGCTCAATCTCAACGCCATCTGCTGTGACCAGCTTAGCCGTAACAACGGTTGGAGGTGGTGGAGTCACTTTGATTTCCTCTTCCAAAGCAGAACCACAATTCTCGCAGAAGCGTGCATCCTCAGGATTTATATGTCCACACGAGGGGCACGCTTTCCCAACAGCCACTTGAGGTAGCTCCTGAGGCTGTTCAACTTCAACAGGAGTAGCTTCCGCCTTCTCAGCCTCCACTCCGACATCGCTCAGGCTTGCACCACATTCATCACAGAACAATGCTCCTTCCAAATTCTCCGTCCCACACTGTGGACACTTTATACCCATCATGACTCACCTCCAAATGACAACCTTGAACCCTTCTCACCCTTGTCCTTGCTGTTCTGAGAGGCGTCGAGTGAGCCTTTGCGTTTCGTAGCGCAGGCGTTTCGTCCCTACCGATGACATGCCTTCACCCTGCTCGAGGCGCTTAGCCTCCTCAAGGGCAACCGTTGCGAGCTCCTTCTCACCAATGCTCAGCAAACGCGTTGCCGACTGACGAAGCAAGCGTGTAGCACGCTCGTAATCGCCAGACTTAGCAGCTGCAAGTGCCTGTGTTTGCAACTTGAACGCCGTTGCCTTCTCAACGAAGTTCATAACCTTAGCGTTGACTTGCTTCGCTAACGCTTCATCGGCGGTGTATTCAACGATCACATCGGTGCGGACTTTCTCCCCGAATATGTTCCTGCTCGGTATATCGTAACTCACCTCAGCCTGTGCGAGCCTGTATCGTCCCACAGGTCTTGGTGGTATGAGGAGCTCAACGAGTATAGCCTGCCCAACATCCCTTTCAATATCGCCAAGTGGCACTTGGACATCTCTATCTGAAAGCGGTTGATAGCCCAAGTTTGAGATGAGCGGGAGCACACGCCAAACCTGTCTTGGCGAGACACCTTGAACGAGCCTTAATGTCAAGTAGGCGTTCTTTGCGACGGTGCCCTTCATGCTCCTAAGCACATCTTGGAAGTGCGTGAGTATCTGCGATGGCTCTTGAATGAACTCCGAGAAACCACCGCTACCAGCGGTAGCGCCCGCAATCTCGTCAAGCAACTCCTCGTTCCAATCCTCACCGAGCCCGAATGCAACAATCGGCAAGCCGAGTTCCTGACACTCCTTTGCCAACCTGATGCATTCATCTTCATCGCCATAAGTCTGACCATCGGTGAGAAGAACCATCCTGCTAACCCTATCATGCCCCATGTTTTTGCGCAGTTCGTTTAAGCCGAGCCTCATACCTTTTGACATTTCCGTCCCGCCCCTATCGGTGATCCTATCAACGAGGCGCTTAAGCCCATCCCTATCACTTGCGGGTTGGCTCGGCACGAGCACATCAGCCTTGTCGTCAAAGATGACTATGGAGATGATGTCATCTGGCTCAAGCTGGTCAATGACGAGCTTGACAGCCTCCCTTAAGTTCGCCACCTTCTCACCAGCCATTGAGCCACTCCTATCAAGCACGAACGCGAGGTTCAATGGCATACGCTCAGCCTCGCCTGCACCAACTGGGATGACCTCAACCAAAAGATAGCTTAGCTGTGTGCTTTGAGTTGAGAGCACCTTCTCTTTGGCGAGCGTGCATTGTAACTTCAAAGCCTTCTCAGGCGCTTCAGCCATTCTCGCTATCGCCCCCTTAGGAGCAATTTGTTTACCGTGCCATCCATATTTTGCACCATTCAAACAGCTGTGTCAAAGGCTCAAGAGAGTGTTCTAAAATTACCCATGCCACTGGCTTAAGCCAGTGGTTGATGACGAATTTTCCTGAGCGCATAATTCATTTGTCGTTTAGGGTTCAGCAAAGCCTTACCCTCTCAATTTTCCGCCGACTGAAGTCGGCGCTCAGTTTTTTCGTCATCAACTACGGACTGAAGTCCGTAGCATGAACGGCTTTGGTTGCGTCATCTACGAGCTAAAGCCTGTAGCGTAGGAAGGGGAATTTTGACTTTTAGAACACTCTCAAGGCTCAAAGCCCTCGCCCATGAGCCTTCAAGCTGTGCATAATAAAGTGTGGTCGCAAGCGAGAGAGGTGAAAGGAGCACATGGCTGGAAAGATACGAGTGCTTGACCCAGATGTGGTTGCGAAAATAGCTGGCGGTGAAGTGGTTGAGCGCCCCGCATCCGTCGTCAAGGAGTTGGTTGAGAACTCACTTGATGCAGGCGCAAGGAAGATAACCGTTGAGGTTGAGGCTGGCGGAAGACGCTTGATCAGGGTCTCCGACGATGGTTGTGGCATGTCACAAGAGGATGCTGTGATGGCTTTCCAAAGGCACGCCACAAGCAAGATACGAACCGCTGAAGACCTATATCGCATAACAACCCTTGGCTTTAGAGGCGAAGCCCTGCCGAGCATAGCCTCAGTCTCGCACGTCGAGCTACTGACGAGAGAACATGACAGCGATGTTGGAACGAAGGTCGTCGTTGAAGGTGGCGTCATAACACAGCTCTCATCGGTTGGCTGTCCCGCAGGGACGATAGTGACGGTGCGCAACCTGTTCTACAATGTTCCAGCAAGGTTAAAGTTTATGCGCTCACCGACTTCCGAGTTCAACTACATCACCGAATTGCTCATCAAGTTCATCCTCGCCAACACGAATGTCTCTTTCACGCTGCGCCACGATGGCAAAGATGTGCTCTGCTATTCTTCCGAAGCCACCGGGGGCGAGCTACGCTCAGCCGTCGCGGTTGTCTGGGGAAGCGATACTGCAAGTGAGCTCGTCCCGATAGAGCTTTCAACACCGAAGGTGCACATAAGCGGTCTCACATCAAAGCCATCGTTGACCAAGAGCAGTAGAAGCCACCAAGTCATCATCGTGAACGGGCGTTTCATAAGGCATCAAGGGATTGCGCTCGCAATAACCCATGCATACCAAAAAATGATACCGCCAAACAGACACCCAGTTTGTGTGTTGCGAATTGATATTGACCCACAGCTTGTGGATGTAAATGTTCACCCAGCCAAAGCCGAAGCCAAGTTCGCAAACGAAGCCGAGATACAAAGGCTTGTAGTTGAGGCTATTGAGCTTGCGCTGGGTAGAACAATCGTCGTGCCGACAATAGCGTTAAAGCCTCAACCGAAACCAGTGAAGGCTTTGAGAAGGGCAGAGGATGCCTTCGGGAAACTCCTTCGCTCAAAACTCTTCATCGGCACCGACCAAACAACTCAGGCGGGCTTAACCGCTTCCAAAGCTCATGAGACGAATACGACAGGGAGTGTCGTGACAGCCACCGCCCCTGAGGCGAAGCCGAGTGAGAAGCATGTTGGGATGGGCATCTCAGGTGGCGAGTTGTTTGACTGGCACGAACTTTTGTTCTCGCTTCGCCCAGTGGCACAACTGCACAAAACATACATTCTCGCCGAAGCGCCTAACGGTGTTTGCATCATCTCACAACACAGGGCGCATGAGCGCATCATCTATGAATCGCTTTGCCAGAAGGAAACAAGAGCCAAAGCTGTCCAATGGCTTGTGACACCTATTACGATTGATGTTGGGCAAGCTGAGGTGAACTTCGTTGTAGAGCACTTGGAGGCTTTCGCATCGGTTGGGTTTGAGATTGAGCACTTCGGTGGTGGGACGCTCGTTGTGCGCTCAATACCAGCAGTAATGATGAACCAGCCGTATGCTCAGATACTGCGCGACATCATCTCCGAGTTGATGCTTGAACAGCACATGAGGACGCTCGAAGAGCTAATAGATGCCCTCCGTGCGAGCATCGCATGTAAGTCAGCGATAAAGGCTGGCGAAGCCCTCTCAATAGCGGAGATGGAACAACTCCTCTTAGATCTCGGCAGAACTGAGAAGCCTTTCGTTTGCCCTCACGGACAACCAGTCGCCCTAACGATAACCGATGAGGAACTCAGAAGACACTTCGAACACTAAGCACGGCAAAGAATTCACCGCGAAACCTTGAGGTGTAATGCGATGCGCGAAGAACTGCGCGAGCTTTTCTTCAAACATATATGCCAGACATCTAAAGAACCGATTGGGCTCGTAGTTGAGCGCTCAAAAGGCTCTTTCGTTTATACGAGTGACGGCAAAGCATACCTTGATTTCATGTCTGGGATAGCTGTGAACAACATCGGGCACACGAACGACGAGGTTGTCAAAGCGATAGTTGAGCAAGCGAACAAGTTCCTGCATGTGATGGTGTATGGTGAGTTCGTGCTTGAACCACAAGTGAAACTCGCAAAGCGCTTGAGCGAGCTTTTACCCGACCCGCTCAATGTCGTTTACTTCACAAACAGCGGGACCGAAGCTAACGAAGGCGCTTTGAAGGTGGCAAAGAAGTTCACGGGCAGAAAGAAGCTCATCGCGTTTGAGGGTAGCTTCCATGGAGATACACACGGTTCGTTATCTGTGACGGGGAGGGATGTCTACAGGAAACCGTTTGAACCACTTTTGCCGAATGTCGTCTTCCTGCCGTTTGACGATGTTAGCAGGCTCAAGGAGATCGACGAGGAGACAGCAGCTGTCATAACCGAGCCGATACAGGGAGAAGGTGGTGTGAGGATACCGAGCGAAAGGTTCATGCGCACCCTTAGGGAACGCTGTAACGAGGTTGGTGCGTTGCTCATCTTTGATGAGGTGCAAACTGGATTTGGGCGCACTGGGAAGATGTTTGCGATGGAGCACTGGGGCGTAGTGCCTGACATAGTCACGCTGGCAAAGGCGCTCGGTGGAGGGATGCCACTTGGGGCGTTCGTCGGAAGAGAAGAAGTCATGGAGACGCTCTCAAAGGAACCGCCACTCTGCCATGTGACAACATTTGGTGGGCATCCAGTGTGCTGTGCTGCGGGTTTGGCATCAATCAATGTGATAGTCAGGATGAGGCTCTGGGAGAGAGCAAGGGAAGTCGGAAACTACATCATTGATAGATTGCGCTCACTCAAGAGGAACTCAAAATGCATAAGCGATGTTCGTGGGCTCGGGCTCATGATCGGCGTTGAATTCATATCAGGGCAAGTTGCGAGAACGGTCGTTTCCGAAGCGCTCAAAAGATGCCTCATACTCGGTTGGACTCTGCACTCAGATAAAGTCGTGAGGATCACGCCACCGCTGACGATAAACGAAGATGAAGTTGAGATGGGGTTGCACATAATCGAGGAAGCCATACGCGAATGCGAGGCATCGCTTTAAGCTCAGTCCAGATGCGCAGGTGATATAAAGTGCACAAGCGTAAGAGAGGGAAGAGCTCAAAGCCAACGCGGGCACTGGAGCGGAAGCTCGCCGTTGAAGGGACGATTGAACCGATGTCGTTGCGCATGTTTGTGGCACCGTTGCGCCAACCTTTCGTCTCGCTAATGCTGTGCGCTTACTTTCTGATCTGCATCGGCTATGCAACCGTTACACCGTTTGGCAGGGCGCCGGACGAGAACGCACACCATTTTTATGTTCGTCACATCGTCGAAAGAGGAAGCCTCCCAAAGATGCAAAAGGGTGAGGAGTGGCATGAAGCTCATCAACCGCCTCTCTTTTACATCCTCGCCTCGCCGTTGTTTGTCGCCTCAAAGTCGTTTGCGAAGTTAATCGGAGCAAAAGAGGAAGACGCAGAGAGAGCCACGGTTTGGGCGTTGCGCATGTTCTGCATGCTTTGTGGCTCTGTCACTGTCTTAGCCACTTTCCATGTAGCGAGACTGCTCTTCCCAAGCGAGCTGATTTATGCGAACACTGCGTTGGCTTTCGCTGCCACACACGCAATGCACGCTTTCATCAACTCGTCAATCAACAGCGATAACTTCGCCGAAGCCCTATGCTCCCTTTTCATGGTTTGGCTTTTGAGCACACCCTTCTCAAGAGGCATCAGGTTGAAAGATGCGTTCATCCTCGGTCTCTTCCTCGGTTGCATCGGCATAACCAAATACTTCGCGTGGAGCGCAGTTTCAGCCACCGCCGTTGTGCTCGTTTGGAATGTGAGACGCTATGCGCCAGACACTCGTGAGCTTCTCAAATGCGTTGCTACAACATGCCTTGTAACATTCGCTATCTGCTCGTGGTGGTATATTCGCAACCTCATCGTTTATGGTGACCTGTTGGGGCAAAGGGTTTACGAGCAACTATCGGAGCATGCAGCACAGCCATCTTGGTTTCTGGCTATGGGCTACTCAATGCTTGACTACTTCTCGCTTGCAGTTCGCTATCTCTACTGGACCTTTTGGGGCTTGTTTGGGCTAACCGACATTTTCCTGCCATGGTGGGCTTACTACCTCTGGCTCATCCCGACACTCATCTCTGCAATTGGGCTTCTGCTCCTGCTCATGTCACGCCGATTGATAGCATCTGGGGAACGAATCGCGGTGAGCTGGCTTTCGCTGTTTTGCTGGCTTGTGACACTGCTCCTCCTTTACATCGCATTTTTAATGCACTACTTCTCAGCCCAAATGCGCCACCTCTTTTTGATGTTCGCCTTCTTTGCGGTCCTCTTCACAGCTGGCTTGATTGAATGGCTTCCAACAGCGGTGAGGGGAAAAATTCGACTCGCCCTCCCAATTGGTGTTGCCTTGCTCATGCTCGCTTACAATGCCGTGTGCATCCTCTTCATCATACCGAACGCCTACAGGTAAATCACGGGCGATCTGAATGCTATGAGAGTTCGTCGATGAGCTCTATGTTCATGAACCTGCAAAAGCGTTTCAAGTCGGTGACTATGTCACCGTAGACTGTCACGCGGTGCAGTCCGCCAGCCCAGTTCTGCCATAGCCTCGTGACACTGCCATCAACTTGCACTGTTATCTTTGTCCTGCATCCCCTATCCAAATCTGGCGTATCGATTATGGTGCCAGTGAAGTAGCGCATCGTCTTTGTGCCAAGCAATATAGCCTGCGTGACCTTTTGACCGATTCGCATCCTCGGTTGAACGGCAACGCCCTCTTGTCTCTCCATGACGCTCCTCAGCTTGAATGGTGCTTCTTCGCCTTTAGGTCCATCCATCTTCGTAGTTCCCATGCAGTGTGCCAGAATGATGCTGTTCTTGCTCTCGTCAACGGTTGGATCGCTTATGAAGCCCGGTCTGCCACAAAGCCCTTGGAAGATGATGTGTGTTAGAGCGCTCTGCAAATCTGATTCGCATATCCCACCAAAACCCATATTGTTCATCCTGCAATGGCTCAAGCACGGGTATGCTGGCAACTGACGCCACATCGTCCCATAGCAATCAACTGCAATGACCGTTGCATCTTCCTCATCCAGAAGCTTTTCGAGGGCAAGCGCGAGCCTGCACGAGTTGATTATCTCCTCACGAGTTGGCTCAACAACCTTCTCCGCCTTCTTAATCCACCTTTCCGCCTCAGCGACTGCATCGGCTTCGGGCACGGATTCGTAAAGCTTGATGACCCTATCACGATCAATGACCTTTATCTCCGTCCCGAAGCGTTCTTTCACCTCTGCCGCAAACGCGGATCTGTCACGCCTCGATATATCCAATATCTTTGCCTCACGCAAGTGATGGATAGCTCTGAAAGGTCGTATGGCAACAGCGAGCTGGCTCATGTCACTGCTGAGGATGCAATCAAACAGTGCGCCTTCTGGGCGGTTACGCAACCCTCCAAAGCCTGCCCACTCATGTCCTGAGTATGGTGCAGCAAAGAGCATCGTTGGGCGCTTAGCCTGTAGTATCGCGTTGAGCATCCCTCCGATGCCCATTGATAAGTGAACGATGAGGACACCGTCAACATCTTTGAGTTGCTCCGCAACTTGCTTTGCACGCTCAACCGATGTGATCAGCTCAGTGATGGTAAACTCAACATCGCTAAGCTCGCCCGCTTTCATTCTCTCAAACTCGGCTTCATAACGCTGCATCTCCAAGTTCAAGTCAAGGAGCGGGGTTGGCCAGTGAGCCTTCGGAACACCAAGGTATAGCTTTGCCACCTTCACTTTTGACCGCCTGCAACCTGGGCTTATAAGCTTCTGTTTCTGTTCACCCTCCCTAACCTCACCTGTAGCTGTCGTTGCTGCTGTAACTGCCACACTCCCAACAACCGCGTTTAGGAACTCACGCCTGTTCACCGCTGATCACCTCCTGCTATCACTTCACTTGCTGTGGTGATTGACCCTCTTTGGTTTCCTGTGAGCCAGTCAGCTCACGCCATAGCTTCTCAAACTTCTTGAAGGCTTCTGGGGGCATCTCCGATAGTATCGGACCGAGTTGTGCGACAGTCTCACGGTATTGCTTGAGGTCGCGCAACAACTGCTCCAAGCGCGCTATGAGCTGATCAAGTATGCCTATAGCTGGGATGGCTTCGTATATCTCAACCTCGCCGATGGAGACGAACCTGTCGCTACCGTGATTGCTTAACACCCTTAACAGCACATAGCGAGCTTCAACTGGTGTGAAGTAAAACGCTTGGGGACGCGGTTCGTTGCGCACAGAGCCGTGCATGACGAACTTCCATCGCTCAGCTGGGAACTTGTCCGAGACGAAGAGCTCAAACTCTTTGATCCACCTTCCAGGTAGCGGACCGTCTGGTGTGGTAGGGTCTATCACGATCTTGTTGATGAGCTTCGGTTTCTCATCCTTGAAGGCGAACACTATGTCCTGCGGGAAAGTGGCTTTGCTTGATGCCCACCCATTCGTCTTGTTCACAACACCGTCAATTAAGTTGCTCGCACTCCAGTGTTCATCGAGTTGGCTTGTAACGAAGACGACTTTGCCACCGTTGCTTGCACTAACCAAGTTAACCGTCCCCGAGAATGCGATCGGTTGCTGTGGCTCTTGCTGTGTCCTTTGAGCGAATGAGCTGACGGAGGTGACAAGCACAAGAACACACAGGATCACTATATGCATCCTCAACCACACCTCCACCAAGAGATGCGAGAGCTTCGGTTTGAAATCACAATGTCATCGTGCAAGTATAATTTCAGCGTTTGAGCAACGCAAGCCCGATTCAATCACAAACATGCTCTTGGGGGCAGTTGAGATGGTATGGTGCCTGCTTGCCTTCTTCATGGACATGGCTGGTGGAATAGTAGTTCTTGCCATCCAAATCCTCGGAGTGGAGCTTAACGCTACAGATGCTCAACTTGGTTTGATAGGCGCAGCAAGCCCGCTTGGCTACGCCGTTTCATCACTTTGCAACCCGAGGGTGAGTAGCGTCATAGGTAGGGAGAGGAGCGCTCTCATCGGAAGCGTGATCTACGCTGTAGCTGCGCTTTCTCTAACGCTCGCATACTACACACACAGCGTCTTCGCTCTCATGCTCATTTCAACAGCATGCGGGATCGCCATCGGTTTCTACTGGCCAGCTGTGCAGGCGCTCATGGGAACTTCAGCGCCACACACGAAGTTGCTTCACTTCATCACCGTCTACAACATAGCTTGGAGCTTCGGCAGAACTATCGGTATGAGGCTATCTGGCATACTCTTCATGCACTCACCATACACACCTTTCGTGGTCGGTGCTTTCATCAGCTTCTTCATAGCTGTGGCGCTCATGGCGTTGCAAAAGGAAAGCTCGCATAGTGAGTGTGCAAGAACGCAAGGCGATGAGATGGCACGAAGTAGCGCCGAGTTTGACGAGCTCGTCGTAGCATCAGCGCAACTTGGCAACCTGCTCAGGGCGCTAACTGTTGGCTCTATCGTAGCGCTTTTTCCGAAGTGGGCTAAATGGATGAACCTAAACCCAGCGCAGGTGAGCGGGCTCATATTCCTGCTTCTCGCTGGGCATGTCATCAGCTTCATCGCTGCACCGATGCTTTACAAGTGGATAAACCCGAGGATGCTCATCGCAATAAAAGCCACGATTATCGTTGGCTCAACCCTCGTTGCCATAAGTAGCAGGGTGTGGCAGTTTGTGCTCTCGTTCACATTCGTTGGGATATGCGCTGGGCTCGCATGCACAACGAGCACATACTACTCCATACTCTCGCAAGGTAGGACAACGCGGGGAAGCGCAAGACATGAAGCAACAGTGGGTAGTGGCTCAGTCTTTGGACCTCTCTTGGGAGGATGGATAGCTCAACTGACGCTCCAACCACGCTCGCCATACTTGCTAATGGCTTTACTCGGACTTTGCTTGCTCGCCCTTGACCTCTGCTACCTCCTCAGACACAGATTGCGCACACGCTGAAAGCCCTCAGACCAGAGGCACTGGCGAAGGCAGTGCTTCATGTTTGTGAAGCTGGACTACCACTCATGGAACATAAGCGGTGGAAACCAACGAACGGGAGGTGAGAAGATGTCGACGGCGACCATACTCGTAGTTGACGACATGGACATGATTTGCAAGCTACTCAAGATGGTTCTTGAGAAAGCTGGTTACAAAGTCATCACTGCCGAAAACGGTGAAGAGGGATGGGAACTCGCACGGGCAACACATCCCGATGTTGTTTTGCTTGATGTGGTCATGCCTGATGTATCGGGTTTGACAGTGTGCAGGCTGTTGAAGAGCGACCCGAAGACGAAAGACATCGAAGTTGTGCTCATGACCGGGAGCAACTTGAGCGAGGCTCAAGCTAAGAAGGTTGGCGCAAGGATGCTTCTGCGAAAACCGTTCTCCATCAAAACGCTCCTTGAATGCGTAAGCTCGCTCACTGCTAAGAAGTGCCTGATGCCAGCACAATGAAGCAAGCTAAACGAACCTTTGACCAGCGCCAAGCAGTCCTGATGCTTTACACTTTGACCCTGCTCTTTTGCCTACTGGCAATCCTGTTGGTCAGAAGCGCTTCCTAAAAAGATTGCTTGCTGATCAGCCAAACGACGAAGTTAGTGCCTTTAGCGCCGGCGTGGGCGAAATCTGTCAAGCAAAGTTTGAACCTCTGCTGTGGGTTGCTCACCGATGTCCCTTCGGTCTCAAAAACCTTTTCACCTTCCCAT
>Ga0209225_1000295_pt1 | contig 59654 bp, 67 predicted proteins | sample WasSprMetagenome_FD_184732 | JGI IMG/M metagenome (GOLD analysis project Ga0209225, IMG submission 184732) | Sulfidic aquatic microbial communities from Washburn Spring, Yellowstone National Park, USA - WS (SPAdes) (version 3) | ecosystem: Environmental > Aquatic > Thermal springs > Hot (42-90C)... | reverse complement strand
CTTTTGCTACAGTACAGTACAACAATAGAGGGGATCCGTGATCTTTTTGCTAACTTCCTACTGGCTCTATGATGCGCTTTATGACCTTGGATCCTTCACCAAAAAGATCATCCAAAAACTGATGGAACTCCTTCATATGATTTGGGATATCGTTTCTTGAGATTCCAGTTCTTTTTTCAAAATGCCAAAATATTGCCTCTTTAGCTGAGCTTCCAAGCGAGGAGGATAACGCGGAATCTATAGTTTCGAAACTTATCTTCCGCCCCAAATTTCCTCAAAAATCTTGTTTTTTGAAAGTAAATATTTGGATCGCTTGACTGGTTTTTCACTATCAAAATTCTTTTTTGTAAGGGCAAAAAGGATTTTGTTAATGGGCTTTTAGGCTAAGTTTAATATTCGAAACCGCACTTCTTAGATGCCAATCTTTTCTTTTTTAAATAATATTGAAAATTCTTCGAGCCAAGGATGAGCAGCATAGAAACTGAAACTGAATTGGAAGAGAAGAGATCGCTCCTTCATGTTTTGAAATCGTTCTTCAAGCGCAAAGGTGCAACGAAGGCCGATTTGAAACGCTGGTTTAATCAATTCGCTGAGGATTTGGAGGCTAAAAAAGCAGAGCTAATGGGGGATATTGAAAAGTTCTCCGAAGAGATATCCTCTGAAAGCTCAATAGTCAAAAACGAGTTTCTAACAATGTTGAACGAAAGGGTCAACCAATTCAGCAAGGAATTCGAGGATGAGATCAACCGCAGGCGTATTGAGCTTGAACAGGATTTTGAAAGGTTCGCCGATGCCATGAATGTGAAAAAGGAGGAGCTTACCCAAAAACTTTTGAACGAATTGAAGACTGAAGGCGAATCATTGAAGAAGACTTTTATGGCCGATCTTGAAAGAGAAGGCTCAGCTTTTCTTGCCGAAGTTACAATGGCCTATAAGCAAAGGTTAGGTAAGGCAATGGAGGAGCTTGATGGAACGATAAAGGCTTTGGCTGAGAAAAAAGCCTCAGTTAAACAAGGCTTTGAAAGCGAATTAGCCGTTAAGGCATCCTCGCTTCTTAAGAGTATTTCAAATGAGCTTGACTCCATAATGAACGAATCGTTAAAACAATTCCAGAAGACTGTAAATGAGAGGCTTTCAAAATTCAAGGAGAACTTTGATGAAAGATCAAAAGAGTTAGGCAAAGTATGCGAGGAAGCCGTGAAGAAGGCAAGGGAGGACCTTTCTTCAAGGAAAGTTGCATTTGAAAAAACCATTGATGAAGGATTAGCCTTAGCCGAAAAGGCCTTGATGGCCGAACTTTCAGCTGGAAAGGATGAGCTCGACAAGAGGATCGTGGAAAGGTTAAACGGAATTGAAAAGGAGCTTACTTCAATCCTTGAATCCACAAAGGAAGGGATCGCATCGTCCATAAGGGCAAGGATCGAAGACGTCAGCAAAGAGCTTGAGAAAAGGATTGCCGAAAGAGTTAGCGAGATTCAAGCTGAGTTCAAGAAAATAGATGAGTTAAGGGCCAGGCTTTCAAAAGAAGGTGAGAAGTATCGTGGCGAGGTCGATGCAATAACATCCGAATTGAATGAAAAGGTAAATGCCATTTCAAAGGCCATGGAAGCGAACATAATGGAGACAAGACAGAAATTCATTAATTCCTTTGAGAAGGAACTTATGAAATTGGTCAATACAGCGATCGAAGCGTCCTCAAAAATGACCTCTGAAAGGATTGATCAAGCCCAGCGCGTTTTAATGCATGAATTCAACCAATTTGATAAAGAGCTTCAGGCGCGCATCAGCACTTTAAGGGGGCATCTCGACAACGTTGTGGCCGCCACTCAAAAACAAATAGATTCGATCGGGGAAAACATAGCGAAGCACATAAGCCTAAAGGAGAAGGCCTTGGAATGGAACCTCAACATGGCTACAAAGAATATGATAAAGAGCTTGTCCGATGCAACTCAATTCCGCTTCCTAAGGGAAGGCGATTGGGTCAAAGTTTATCAGCGTGGATCAACGGAGCCTACAAGGGTTCTCATAGTTGGCGACCAGCTTTTCTGCGGACGATGTAACGAAAACCCATGCATTCATGTAAAGGCTGTAAGAAGTTGGCTTGCAGCAAAGCAGGAGGCGATCTAATGGGCTTAAGAAATTATCTTTTCTCAGCCTTAATACTATCCATAATAGCGCTTTCCTTTTCTTCATTGATGCAACCAATGGCATCCGTGCCAAGCATATCCACGATTTCAACCATTACGACAACCGCAACTAGTGTATACACTTGGACTTGGAATAATCAAACAATGATAACAACGGTTACGTATACTAGCCCCCTATTCATTCTAACAACGTTGAACAACGCAACGGTTGAAACTACAGCGGAAACGAATGCCACTATCACTACTACTTTGGCAACAACCGAAGCTAATGCTACAACTACAGCGATGCCTCAAGTTGCAGTCACGATCACAAAAACTGTAACGCACACACTTCCACAGCTCACGGTAACCATAACACAAGTAATGCCCGCCCAATTCCTTCAGCAATTGTATGGCCTTTCCTCATCGAGGCTTTGGCTCCTCATCTCCGTAGCCGCGATCGCCATAATAATTGCAAGCGTTGCAGCTTCATTGAAGAGGAGAAGGAAAGAAGGGAAAACGCCTGAGCCGAAAAAAGAAGAATTGCCGGCAACAAGTGAAAGCATTGCCACTACTGTGGAGCCAACCGCTCCAAAGAGGCTTCATGAAGTAAAAGAGGAAGAAGAACTTTCATTCGAAGAATGGTATAAGCGAAGAATTGGTGAAGGCTGAACCCTAAGGTGGATATTTGTCAGCCACTCCGCGACTGAAGTCGGGAGTTTCCTTGGGTGATTTTTATGAATATTTATGGCTTTTGGTTAAGTTGGCTATTCACAGTTGCTATTACTTTAGGAATAATTGGAATCATAAAAGTGTTGGGATATCCACTTGGACATGGATACGGTAGACAGGAAACCGGCGCTCTTGATAAACTAATTAGGGAGGCAGAACCTGAAAAAGAGATCCTCGTCATAACCGATGGCTTCTATGAAGAATTGTGGGGCAAACCTGAATTTAAGAAGTGGATAGAAGATGCTAAAAAAAGAGGGGCTGAAATCAGGGTTATAACTGGTCCTAGTGATGAAGGAAATGTAGAAAAATTAATTGAGAGTTGGGTTAAAAACGGTATAATCGAATTACGCAAATCGGATGAACCAGAGGCTCTTCATTTTATTATAGTTGATGGAAAGAGAGGATACATCGAAGAGGACCCAACTTCTAGCTTCTATGTAAAGAGCTTCTATAGAAGGGCTAGAAACAATCTTCTTAAGAGATTCAACGAGATCTGGGATCTGGCTGAAGGAATAAATAAGAAAAACATTCTTTAGTTGTTTGAAGCCCCTCCACATATTTTTGAAATCCGTTTATAGGCTCGTATAATACAAAGCATCGGAGTCAAAATATAAACGGCTATGGAAAGGGTCGCTGCTACCGCAAATGCAACAACCGAAGCCAGGCTCCTGTTGATTTGGGCTATGGACTCAAATGTGTAACCTGCGATCCGTGTTATTCCCACAAGCGGAGTCAGCAGAGCCCTTAGTGAAGCTTTTAGGATGTCAGATCTGGCGGCAAGGTTGGCTACGGTAGGAGACCAGCTGTAGTAAAACGCATTCCAAGCCTTAACGATTTCCTTGCCCACTTCTGTCGAACCAATTAAATTATCGCGAACATGGCGCATATAGGCCACTTCAGGCGCCATAGGACTTCCATAAGCAACGGTGGCTATGATGCATGGGGAAGAGTAATAGGCCACGATCTGCAATGCATAGCCTTCAACAAATGTATGGTTCTCCCACATCCATAATGCCCTGCAATCAATGCTTCCAGGCCGCTCAAATGTATATGATGCTTTGAAAGTCCCATCCGATCCAGTTAGCCCTTGCTTCAAAGTGAGCCAGTCCACAAAGTTGGGCGATATCTGAATATACACCGGAATGCCTGGCGTAGGTGGATTTGTTGAAAATGTGAACTCCACAGTATTTTTCTCATTCAGGTTTATCGCGTTATCTGATGGGGTTAGCTTGGCCGATGGGATCCTTTTTTCAGAAGTTGTCTGGGCTTCATCAGCATATACCTTGGTCGAAATTGCCATGATCATTGTGAAGACGATGGCCATAATCAAAATCCTTTTTTGTAAGGGTAAAAAGCATTTTGCCAAAGCTTTTTCACCTCCCTTGAATGTTTGAAGCTGGGCGTCGCTCCCTTTCCTTTTTGGCGATCTTCAATGCATACTTCACCTCGTATTCGTCCAAGAACCTGCCCATACCCATTTCCTTCAGGATCGCGTCAACCCATTCTTTCTCATTTTTGTCCATCTCCCCCATGAGAACAACCATCTGCCCGTTCATCGTCAAATGCACGGATCCCTTCACCAATTGATTCACGTAAAGGCGGTATAATGCATCCATAACCCTATTGTATTCTTCGGAGCCTTCCTCAAGGCTTTGAACTATTCTATATGCGTTTTGGTTTGTGATGAACCCTGTGAGCTTGTCCTCAGTCCAATTGAATGCCCAAAAGCGCCTCTCCATCTTTGCTCGCAAATCCTTAGGATCCCGTTTCTTTGGCTTTTGTAATTGAACCCCGCATACCGGGCATCTTTCATATGCGTTTACATCGAATATTGCTCCGCATCTACTGCATTGCCATGTGATCTCTACATGGCATCTTGGGCATGTCTTCGTGCCGAACTCCAATTCAGAACTGCAGTATGGGCAATGGTATGTGTATTCCGGCTTCGCGAACGGCACATGGCTTGGCTTTGCCCTATGAACCTCGATGGGCCTTTCCAATTCGAATGCCAATGCGCTGAAGCCGTCCTCCTTTGATTTCTTCCTCAAATATTTAGCCAAAAGGTATGGTTCCGGATGCGTTTGGTCAGCCGGCTTTTCAACGCATACGATGGTGATCCTCAACTTGTATGAAACGAGCATAACCTCCTCATTCTCTGTATAAACGTTCCATTCCTCGTTGTTTAGCCTCTCCTCAAAATCCTCAATGGAGCCGAACATTTGTATGGCGTCCGCTTCAGCTGTTTTTGTTAACTGCATTACAAGCGGTCTTTCTCCTTCAAGCTCCACCATTTATTCACCTCCAAGTTTGCTCGAGCAGGCTTTTGATGGGTGGTTGATTTATTATTATGGCGATCAGCATGACGAATGCTAAAACATCGATCACGGCCTCCTGCCATCCACCAGTTCCAAGCAACCTCCTTCTTGATGTCGGGGAAAGCACATCCCTCAAGTAAAGCGTCCTACTGAATGGGTAGGCGATGGCGCATCCCCTTTTTGTAATCGCATCGCTTATCAAGTGCGTACCATATCCAACGATCCACGCCGCTATCAATATTTGCGATAAATCGCCTATCCTGCCACAGATCGCGATCGCTAGTGCAACAGTCGTTGCGAATAGGCAGGTCGCATTATGGAGTAGTACTCTATGGATCATTTTCTCCCTGGATACAATGTTTCTTTTGATCCGCAAATCCTCTTCCTTCGTCCAATCCAAGTCAGGAAATCGCCCTCCCCTTTCAGCATAGTAAGCGGTTAGAATTATAGCGATCATTGGGCTTATTGCTTCGGCGCTTTGCCCAAATACTCTTGCGGCATCTGCCATTGGAATATTCCACCATCCAGGCCCCATAAGCGTTGGAACAAGGCTCACCCTCATCAAAATGAAGATGCCAGCTATCGCCACTCCATGGATCAATGCATCAATGAACTTTCTAAGCTTGGCCTTTATGATTGCACCTGCAAAAGCTACAAGCAAATATGGCGTTACGAATGCATAGATGATGCTCCATAACCCGATCGATTGTATCCCTGCGGCCGCCTTGATGAGGGGGAAGGCGGCAAGGATTCCCAAGAGGCGATGTGTCCCCCGCCTCATAGAGGTTCACCGCCTTTTAACTTTAGGGGAGGGGGAGGCGGCAACCCCCTCCCCAATGTGCTTAAGAATAAGATTGTCGCCATCATGGTAAACTGCGTAAACCCCTTCTTTAACAGGGATCTCGCTTGGAATGACTATGCGGATGAACTCGGCCCTGTATTTGCGGGCCACCGTCATCTCGCTCTTTTTTATTATTATGACCCGCTTCACCGCATAGCCCGTGAACCCGTCGATCTCAACGTTCGTTCTCTCAACGCTCATCGGCCTCTTCCGCCCCCTCCTTCCTCTTAACCCAGCGATTGCCTCCTTTGGATTCCTAGCGAAAATGAACATTGCCCCGCATTCGCATCTTTCAGTTATTGTTGGCGCATACTCCCCTTTTCCAAATATTGGCGCTATCCACGTTTTCGCTGGCCTAAGCCTTCTCCAGATAACATCGCCTTCCCCATACCTTATATCGAACCTATGGCTTCTGTTGCAATAAGGGCAAACCATGACCGTCTTCATGTTTGTAGCCTCCACCGTAACCGGTTCACTTGCCCCTCCATTGATCTGCCTTTCCACCCTTTATCCGCCTGCTCAAGCTTTTTTGATTCGATGAGGGGTTTAGATAAGGAGGAGGCGGCTCTCCTGCGGGTCGTTTGCCCCTGATCCGCTTTCACGCGACCTCCGGCTTTCAAATGCGCGCATGCACGCGCGCGTGGGACCTACAAACCAATTTTTCTTGATCTGTAAGCCCCATTAGATCATAATGTCGGCGATCGCATATAAATCTTTCGGTTTTTGTCAAAAATGGAATGCTTTAACCCTCCCGCGCGTCCTTGAAGAGGGGTTTAAAGCGCTATGGCGTGATGGCAAAGATGGCGAAGAGAGCGAATTGAAGAGGGCTTGAGAATAGCATTCATAGATGAGCCGCGAGGAAAGCGGGATTGAAGCGATGGATATGGCGAACGGGGTTAAAGCGAATCTATAGAGCGGAATAAAGGGCAGGATCCGGTTTTGAAAGGGAAAAAAGGAAACTGTCGCATTAAGATGGATAAAGGGTTTAAAAGGGCCTAGAGGGCAAGGCATTCCGTTTTTGGCAAAAATTGTAATGAATTCAGAAGGCTAAAGGCTTTTATAAATCCGCTTGGATAACTACTATAGGTGATCAAAGAATGTTGAGTTGGTGGATAATAGCTGGACTCATAGCGGCGGGAGCAGCGGCTGGAGGCACGGCTGGTTATTTAGCTAGTAGAAGACCGATATATCCAGCATATGGATGGACCTTAGGCTACGATCCATATTGGCACCGCTGGGTTTGGGTCCCTGTCTGCTATTATTAAGAATATGCAATAGGGTAGCCAGCAGCGATCCACGCATCCAAACCGCCCGTTAAAACCCAAACATTTTGAATGCCATTTATAGCAAGGATTCTGGCTGATATCTGGCTTCTGGTGCCGGATTTGCAATAGACAAGAATTTTTTTACCCTGCAATTCGCTTAGCCTTGTTGGTAGCTCATACATTGGAATGTTTATGGCGCCGGGTATATGCCCGCTTTTATATTCCTCCGGCATCCTTACATCAACTATAGTGAAATTTGCTCCTTGGTCTAGCATCGATTTCAATTCAAACGCCGTTATGTTATGGTAAGGTATGCATATAGTGCATTGAACGCATGTGGTGTTGGTCGCTATAGGGCCACTTTCGTTAGATGGCGGTTTGAATAAAGCGCATACGGCCATTATGGAGGCTATGGCGATTGTGAGTATGATCAATGCGCCTTTGCACGCCTTATCCATTTTGCATCGCCCTTTTTCTCCATGTTTTTTTAAAGTCTGTCAGCATTAACTTTGATACGGTGGTCTATTGTGGGAAAGCCACGAATGGTCAAGAAAAAGAAGGGCGAATTCAAAAAGTCAAAGGCTGCCGAACCGTGTGAGGTGGCCGCGGTAGCTTAGCTCTCGTATTTCTTCAGTAAGTCCATAATCCTCTTTTTCTCATTTTTTTTCAATCGCTTTAGGCTTATGTAGCAGGCTTTTACCTTTCTGCGATCCTTTTCATGTATGTAGCCGACATAATGCCTTACCATCACGTATGGGCCATGTAACCTTCCAGATGCGCATTTACAACCTTGTTTACCGCATCTAACGAACTCAACGTATAGGTATCCAGGCTTCCCGCATTTAGGGCATCTGTCGATATGCAAAGCTTTGGACCTCAAAGTTTTTCAAATTATGTTTTAAAACACTATTTGGTCATTACTCCAGAGGCAATCTGCTCAAAGCTTACTGATCCGCCGCCAACTATTTTCAGCATAGCGTTGATATAGCCATCCTCGATTTCAATTATGTTGTATGAGTTTTCAAAGAATCCTCTAAGCTTCCTAGTCGATGCTGCACCTGCAAAGACAAAGGTGGTTGGCCCAAGCCTCCAAATCCAAGGCCTGTGCCTATGCCCACAAAGGACCAGCCCAACATTCAGTTTTGAAAGGCACTTCAAGACATCCCCAGCGTCCTCAATAATGTTTTGTTCAAGGCCGGTATCAGGAACAGGTATTGGATGGTGATGCATGACAACGACCCTAAACTTATCCTTCGGGTTCGATAAAGTCTTCATAAGGATATCCATCTGATCAACTCCAATCCTCCCATCGTCTTTATCTGGCCTGGCGGTATTGGCACAAAACACAACACAATCTTCCATCACTAAGGATGACGATGGCGGGCCAAACAGTTCTTGGAAAATCAAGTGCCCAGTATACCTTGCATCATGGTTTCCGCTCGTAATCACTTTCGGCGGAATAATTTGGTCTATGAACCTCTTTGCCTCCTCGTATTCACTCTTGAATCCATTTTCAGTTAGGTCGCCATTTATCACCACCAAGTCTGGCTTTAGCGTGTTTATTTCATTAATTGCAAGCTGTAGTTTATCCTTAAGGAAGGTTTCGCCGCCTCCACAATGGAGGTCTGAAATCTGAACGATCCTCATTGCCAATACACCCAGCATTGGATCTTACAAAACCCTATTTAAACTAAAGTTGATTTCCGCTTTAAAACAAGAGCGGGGGGATACTCTACTCCGCTCATTATGCTCATCCAAACCCACACAAAACACAACACACAAAACACACATCACATAATGGGGTGGAGTATTTCTCCACGCGCATAGGGGAATAGGCCCAATCATGAAAATCATGGACTATGCCTTCATCGGCCTTACTTATCGGCCTAAGGCAGGCGGAAGACCCCTACACGCATTTCCCCAAAAACATTTTCAGGGGCAAACGGATTTGCCCCCACATCAAATTCGTGAAAAAAAGATTGGGTTCAAAAAGGTTTAAGATTTATTCGCCTAAAAGCTTCTTAGCCTCTTTATAGATGAATTCAAGTTCCTGTAGGCTTTTAAGGTTAAGCTTGTTTTGCTGCCTTATGGGGTCCATCGGGTCGTTTGGATAGCATTTCAAAACGCCGTTCTCACGCTTTGTATAACCCTTGATCTGTCCTTTCGCAATTCTGACTTTTTCGGTGCCAGCAGCGTCCCTTATTCTTCCAACGGCGAGAGCCCACTTGCCACCTATTCCAAACAGGACGGGCGGGGCAGTCCATTCACTTCTCCCGAACATCTTTTTTTCTTCAGCCAAAAAATCACCTCCTTTTGAATCGTTCAAAATTCGCTATGGAATTCATTTTTCTAGCTTTTCAAGTATGCTCCGTAGCCATCTTTCTACATCTGACGAAAGGTTCAAACTTGCCAGTCTAGTGCGAATTACAGCGCATATATTTTCCCAGGTTGGCGCTATACCTCGTGAGGAAAGGTCATCGGCGATGAGATATAGATAGTCGTAATCCTCATCGGTGAGCTTATCGTTCTTCGGCAACTTCATGTTCTCCAACACCTTCTGACACCTCCTTTATTTGATTATTAGTTTTGCAACGGGGGCACACATATTCCCTTAAGTATTTAAAAAACGATCGAATTGACCTGTCTTAAAGGGTGCCCCCAGCCATTTCGAAATAGACGGGTTTTGCAAGACTACTCCACGCTACCATAGGAGTTTTCACGTATTTCCTTAAGCCCATCTATGATTTGTTTTGAAGATGCGATTATGGAGCCAATCGTTTTTGAAGTTTCATCAGCGATCTTCTTGGCTGTTTTTCTGCTGGCCTTTTTGCGCCGCTTATGTTGCAGTTCAAGCTCTCCAATGAGCCGCCCCATCAGCTCGAATGCAGGTTTATATCGGGCATCGTTTACAATTGAAAGCGATTGAGCAACCTCATCATACATTCCGCGCATCTTGGCGAGTGCATGCGCAGTAACCATCTTGCCACCCTGAAGCCGCTTAAGCTGTCCTTCAATGAACTTAAAAAAATGCGATAACTCATTACTCAAAAACTCTTGATAAGACTTTTCAATCATTGCTCTAATGGACGAATCTATTTCAAGGGCCTCCTTTTTGTTTAAAAGTGGAAAGCTTTCTTCCACGCTGAGCTTTATCGGCAAAAGCTGATACTTTATTCGGAATCTATCGTGCAAATGTTCACGTGCAAGTATTCCCTCATCAAGCTCCCTATCTCGTCCATATTTCTGATAAAAACTTGATAAAGTCTTCTTAACCTCGCCTAAATGCAAACAGACTTTATCTGCAAACTCCTTCAATTTCTCGTTATATTCCACTATAAGCTTGTCGAACCTCGGCTTATACTTAGCCAATGGATATTTTATGAAATAAAGCTTCCCACGAATGACAGGCCTCAGCACCTTCTTAACATGATATTCAAAATCTGAACAAATGCTATTCAATTCATCCATTAAATCCCTTGGTAAAACTTGAAAGACAATATTTTCGCGCTCGGATAATTTAGCCGTCTTTGTGATCTGCGAAGGTGTAGAATAGACAATGAAGAAAACTTCATCGATCTTTATTTGCGGCGTTTTGTTTTCCAAAGGAGTTCGCTTGTATTTTCGCCAATCCTTAAAAAGGGCAAAACTCGATTTTTGGAAGGGTAAAAAGGAATCTTCGCGTAGACAACTTATTACTAAAGCCTGAAACTCAATCTAGTAGGCTCCGCTTTAGAAATAGGAGTGCGGGCTACTTTGCCCGTCCCTATTGCGTGTGTATTATGTGGCTCTCTCCATTTCAAACACACAACACAAAACACACAGAACAAAACACAACATACATAACACAATAGGGGGTGGGCTTTCGCCCAAGCGCGCTGGGGATAGGCCCGCTCATCGCTTTTTGCTTGCGGACCATGCCTTCATCGGCCTTACTTATCGGCCTAGGGCAAGCGGAAGACCTCTAGCGCGCCAAAATTAGTTAAAAAAACTGGATGGGAGTAAAAGGAGGGAAGCCGTCTAAGGATGCTGAAGTCGAATAGTATAAATGGCCTCATCCCTAGGCTCTTTGACAACATTTAGTTTACCAGTGAATAAACCGATTACCTCACTAGCATCTCTTAGGAGTTTTAGCACTTCCCAGATCTTATTAACGATTACCAAGAATAGTAGATCATTATCGTCTCTTTTTATAGTTTTTTTATTCCACTCCTTTCCATATTCACGTCGAAGGTACATGATATCGCTAGAAGAGGATAAAGGAAAAATTATCAGGTGCATATACTTGTTGCTCATAATCAACAGTTTGATGTATTGGCTAGATATGCTCACTACCCTAGTTTTATTGTCTAACGCACCGGTGTTTAACAGGGATTTTATGTAAGCCGGCACCAGCTGATTATCAGTTGAAACCCTGACTCGTGGGTCATATAGATGTCCTAGCAAATGCTCTACAAGCTGTGGGTCCACTTCACCAGCGATTTTTATGACCCGCCTTCTGGGAAAAGGTGAACCAACTCTTTCCCCATGGATAACCACTGTCTGGCACTCCATCTCCTTTTTCACCTCCTCCTATTTTATTATTTGCCCCGAAGTTGCCTTCGGGTCCGGTTAACTCAGCCACTCTATACCAGCTCAATAAGCCATCTTTGATTCATTCGTTGAGAACAAAGTCCTCATATCCAAACGCGTTTTTACAAATTGTTATGGCTTCCATCCAATGGGTTATGTTGCCATCGCTTCTGACAATGAGCTTGTTGCCTAAATGGTGTTTGGCAATTACTAAGAAGCATTGAACTGCCAAATCATATGGTCTGAAGGCCGTTTTGCAAAAATGGAAGTATTTGCCCACTTCCCACTTCTCTCTATAAACTGGCATTCCATTCATTTTATAATACTCGATTTCACCGAGTGGTTTTTCCTTCGAATCTATGACTCTTGGGAAATAGAAAGTTTCGTATGAACAATCGCCATTACATGTTCGCTGTAGCAACAAAACGCCTGCAAACCAACTTCCAACTATCGCATCTTCGGATTTTGGAGCAACTCCGTTTTTTACAATCTCTGCAGGCCAAGGTATTACCACCGCATCATTTTTTGGATGCCCGCAATTTTTTGACCCATTGAAAATGACCTCATCATTCGTAATGACCGGTTCTCCATCCCCAAGAGGTCCTGCTAACTTTATATCAAGGACCTTGAACATTGGTAATAGCTTCTTGAAGTCGTTAACAATACGTTCAAAGACCTCTCTTTTTATCTCACGCCCATCTCGATACCAATAATGCGTATACCCCATCTCTTTTCACCTCTGGTAATTGATTAAATTTGTTCATGTGTTTTGAATCTGTTCAGTTGCAATTTTCTGGAGCCTTCTCAAGGCTATTTGCTCGCACCTCCAAACGTCTGCATTTTTCGGAAGGTGCCGAACTATGTGCACCTTGCCATTATGGAGGATGAAGAGGTATCGATGTTTAGAGGAGAAATCCCCACTTTTCCTAAGTTCTATCAATACAGATCTCTTCGTAAACCCCAGTATCGAATAGTTTTGAGCATGGAAATGTTTGTTGCTTTTGTATCCAACTCCCGTTTCAATTACGACCCCTTGGTAACTATTTTCATCAATTCTCGGGTCGTGTTTTTTGCCCCAGCACCCGCATTGATACGATCCCTCATTTATTGCAATCCCTGTTTCATCAAGGATGTGCTTGAGTATCCTAGGTTCTCGAAGGCGATAGCTATCATAAATATAGCCGTACTTTGCTTTGTATGTGTTTATCAATACAGCCATAACTACTGCTTTTTCATCAACATCTAATCTAATCATTTAAGAATCGCCTTTATGTAACATCCATCTTTACACTTCATTTCGACCACAAGGAGATATCCGTGTTTTAGCGGAAACCAAGATTTAACAGACCCTAATATTACCTCAGCATCACGCTCAGTCAATCCAAGCATTTTTGGAAGCCCGTTAAGAAGAAATTTTTCTAATTTAAACCTCCCTATTTTTGGATACATCAAATGAAGTGTTGGTGGGGATAATTTTGTATAAAAGAGTCTTACTGTGTAGATTGGGTCTCTCAAAACTCTTTCAAGAGCACACTTTCTTACTTTAAGCAACTTCATTTCTATCTCCCTCCAAATGAAATTGATAAATTAGCAAAACTTGTTTTAGTGAGAAGTCAATGCGCTCAACAGTTTTTCCTTTCTCTCTTTGATTCTATCCATTTTTTCTTTGTATGTCCTCTTGAGTTTTCTAACTTCCTCATTAACCATCTTATTCACATATTTTCTGTATTCCTTCGCATTCGTAATTTTAATGTCGAAATAGCTTCCTCCCTCCACATCAAAAATGTATAACACTACGATAAAATAGTCGCCTGCTTTACTGGAATATACGAATGTGAATATGCTATCGCTGTACTCGTCATCCCTGAACCAAGTTGTTTTCGCGTCTTCAGGTACCTCCTCGATCCTACAAACCTCCTCAGCATCTGGCAGATACTGCCGAACTATTGCTTTAATGTCCTTACTATATGATATTGCGTATTGATCAGAAACGTCCCCATCGAGAAGTTCCTCAAGTCTTTCAAGAATCTCCCGTTCGATGTGTGTTTTCACATTTTTTGAAGGTAACCATAACATTTTACTCGCCTATTTTTCCTCCTTTCGTTTTCGATCAAATCTTTAAGGCATGCCTTCATCCTCATCATCATATTCATCTTCCTCTGGAGGCTCGTATGTTTCTCCTTGACTATCGATTATCTCCTTAAGTCTTCCAAAATCTTCAAATGGCTTAACCACCTTCATTTGAGCATGCGCCATGCCTTTTTCGTCGAACTCAACACCTACCAGCTTGACGGGCTCTCCAACACATAAAGCGAAAATGCTGGCTTGGAACTCATCAAACTTCGTTAAAGGATGGGTTTTCAATTCATAAACGTTATCGTAATCCTCTAAGTCCGGCTTGTAAAAGATCCCATGCTCGCTATCAAGCTCAAACAAACCTGTCTTAGGAGTTTCACCACTCACTCCAGCTTTTATGAACGCCGCGGCTATCCTGTATGCTTTCAAAACCCTTTCGCGGGAGTAAATGCCCTCCGCCCTCAGGCGTTGAGCCACTTTAGCTATAAACTTCCTTGCTTTAACTCCGCCAAGCTGCCGTTCATACAAATGCCTCCAAAGAGCAAACTCCTCCTCAAAAATTTTGCCGAAGATCAAATCTTCCCTTGAACCGCAGGGCCACTCTTCAGGCGGTAGCAATGCACGCGCTAACTCACTCGCCGACATGACCTTCATCCCTCACATCACCTTGTTTTTTCTTCCTTTCGTTCTCGATCAACGCGCGGATCTCGTCCTCATCACTTCCATAGTAATCGCTGAAAAATTCATCAAGTTCCTCATCATCCATCTCAGCCAACTCTTCAAACGTGCGCCCCTTGAAGCAGTTCCTATGCCATTCGATCACGTCTTTAGCCGTGCCCATAACTAGTTCGTAAAACTTATTCAAAACATCTGCAAAATACAAGAGGTCATCTGCTATCCTTATCGCTTCATCCTCTAGTTCATCCTTTGAATACTCCTTAAACCCCAACCACCAAGAGTCATCGTCACGCTCGCCATCATAAAGTTCCTCAACATTTTCTAGCGCATCAAGAGCATTATCTATCAATTCTTTCATTCCCTTTATGTAGGCGTATCCGCCGCTCCTTCCGCCGCATCTTATTTTATCAGTAAACCTCCCGAGCAAGTCATCCTCTTCGCAACGGTTCTTCAACTCCTCCCAAAATATGTAAACGCATTCTTCCAAATTTCTAAAGAATATTTTTTCTTCTTCTGCATCAAAGATTCTATAAGCCTTGATATTGATCATATACTCTCTATTTCTTTCGCCTTCATCGTAATGGTCAATATATTTTTCAAGCGCGTCGAAGATGGCATCTCTCCCCTTATTCACAATCTGCTCAAACAACGCTTTGCGAAACTTTGATGAATGAGATTCGCCCTCACGTATGTCCTCCAGAAGCTTCCCTATTGTTTTTACATCGAGCCTATTCACAACTTCTTTTTTGGTTATGGTGAATTGCCTCATTTTCCACCACCCGATTGATGAATATTTGAGGTGGGGTTAGTTCAGATCTCTCTTGGCTCGATTTCAACATACCATCCCTGGTCATATAGCGCCTCTATAATTTCCCTCAACCTTTTTTTATTATTGAATATGTGTAAAGTCGGCGTCGAATAGCAACTTGGAATATCCTCTACTGATATGAAAAGCCTTTGACCAAAAATGGCTGCTTCAAACGTTACATGCAAGTTCTGGCCAAGGGAAGCAAGAATTATCGGTCTATCTATGAATATATTGATGCTCTTTAATCTATCTTCCATATCCTTTGAAATTTGTAATTTTTTCAAACAAATCGCCTCCGCTTTCAAGGTTTTGTTTTATATATCTTTCGAAAAAGACACTCTAACATTAGCGATGAGTTGTTTTGCAGTTGTTGTCTAGGACTCCATCCATACCTCTCCATCTCTTCCAGTGAAACTGTGAATGAGAGAGGCTCCTCACTCAAAATTTTTGTTTGGGCTTTATCCACTTTTACCTTTAACCTCTTCATAATGATCACCCCTTGCCTAAAAATTTGATTTGGAGTTTGTTCACGTCCAGTCGTATTCCTCAACAACGTTTCTGATTGATATCAACTGTTGTAGAAGTTCCTCATAATCGCTCGATGTCAACCACCCTTCCTGGTATTGTTTTTCAATATGTTTTCTAAGAACCTCGATGGCCTCTCTCGGTTTAATGTTGACTTCATGTTGCGATTGTCGCGTCATCAGCTTCCACCCAGCTCTGATGATTTCCTTCATCAATGGAATCATGATCAACGCCATGATACCGAATATTGGGAGGACTAGATCCATCAAGCCGAACTTCCATAGAAGCTCTTTTATTGAGAAATATGCAGTAAAATACGTAGCTACAATTGCTAAGCAACATCCGGTAACTATTGAACCGTTGATGAGAAATTGCCAATCCCGTTTAAGAAAGCTGATAGTAAAGCTTAGGCTAAATCCTATGGTGGCAATTATGGCAATGGCTATTGGCCACAAGGTTCGATCCCAACACTATTGTTTATTTGATTTAATAAAGATGATCTGGGCTTTACTTCATATCGATGTTTTTTTACCCGCCTCTATGTCCATGGTATTTCCAACATTTATCGACCATAACCTTTCCACCACATGCACGAAACAGTCCTTGAAATCCCATACCGCATTCATAATACCTGAGTGTAAATGTTAATTTTGGAAACGTCTCGCTCATCTTTAAGATTACAGGAAGCGGGGGCGACCATGGTGATAGAAAGTTATATACAACGCGTCCTCGATCATAATTCTCTTCGATAATTCTGGCATCGCAAATACCCCATTTCGATCCCCAATTTTCGATTGCCCAATCGTAGCCTCCAAGGTTATAACCGTCTGGAAACGGTGGATATGGGAACTTTTTTTCAAACTCCTTTACAAACTCCTCATTGCTCATAGTGCTTAAGCGCGACCTGAGCTCCTTTACCAGCGTATTTGATATATAGTCCCTCATTCCATGGACTATTTCATCGAGCTTTCTGAAACATTCAGGGTATGACACAAATCGTTCTGTGGAGAGGGGGTCCTCCCCATCCTTTGCATATTCAACAAACCTTTTTAGCTCCTCCACAGCGCGTTTTGTGGATTTAATCACCAAATCGCAATCACACCAATTTGGCATAAAATCACCACCATCCTGTGTGTGTAATGCTATATCCCTTACTCAATAGCCTCTCTAACCCTTCGATATACTCTATGCATCCGCTCAATAATGGTCGCTCCATTTCATCGCATTCCTTCAAATATCCAGAGACGATGTTGTGTATTGGTTTTAGAATGGCCCCGTTAAGTTTCATCCCCAACATAATTGCTGTGTATGCTTTACGAACCGTGCTGCTCTCGTTGTTTATCGCTATCTTAATGGCCTCCTCAATCTCATCATCATTTAAGGAAGCGATGGTTTTCTTTGCCAACTTTAAACAATCCTCATCACGTTTAACTAGAACCTCGTGAAATATCAAAGCGCAGTGAAATATTTTCTTAGGCACCTTTTCAAACTTAATCTTCAACATTCGGAAAACACCTCTCCTTTTTCATTTGTAAAGAAATTTTAAAATCGGTATATGTCTTGAAGCGCCTAAGCTTTGATTTGGGCCAATCAAGTTCCGGCGACCACCCTCTCGACTATTTTTTGAATGTTCGATAGGTTCTCGTAGTTTACCCTGAAACATTCTGCCAACTTGGATTGGATCGCTTTGTTGACCCATTCCTGCTCTTGCATAGTTGAAATTATTATAGTTGTGCCTCCAATCTCCTTTATCTTCCATAGGAGCTTCAGGGATTGGGCTTCATCAAAAATCATAGTATCTGTGAAAATCAATGTCGTTGGTTTGAGGTTTTTACTTGCACAATAATCGATAAGCCAAGAGAGGCAGGGGGATAAATATGTTGATCCAAGTGCCTCCATGCTTTCCAAAATTGGCCTCGCCGCTTCATAATTCATTGTTGGTTTCAACAGGAATTCAGGCGAATCCTCATCACCAAAGGCAAGTATGGCTATATCGTCCCCCCTTGTTTTCGCATGCCTTATGCAGGCCCAAGCAATAGTTGCAACAAGGTCTATTGCCTCATACATTGACCCGCTCCTGTCGATTACGTAGCATTGAAGCCCAGCCCCCCTCGATTCCGATGTATCCTCATGCGAGGCCGTGTATTTCAAACTAGTTACTGAAGGCAGAAACAGTCCATACATGGATAATGTTTTTTCCATTGTTAAATCGCCAACCCTATCCGTTGGATTCCATATATCAAGGTTTTCGCCACGTCCCTCCCGCTTCATCGCCTTTTGCTCAGCTGATTTTTGGGCTATTATGAACGCTTCGAAGGCGCTAAGCTCTACATAATCGAATAGCACTCTTTTTCCATATCGCTTTAGCACACGGTATGCCGCCTCCTTGCTTACCTTTCCCATCTTCTTTAGCCATTCGTCAAGCTCCTCTGGATCGGATATTGGAGGAAGGCTTGGTGATGGAATCATGTATGGTTTTGGAATATTTGGTGGCTTACTGAACATTGGCTTCGCTATAGCTACTATGTCCAAGTATTTTTCAGAGACCTCCCTTTCATCATGGAAGACCAGCTCAAATAATCGCCGCTCCAGCTCGTTCCTGAACTCCGGAGGCTTCTTGCCCTTAACCTCAAGGCATCTCCTAAGCATGTTGCCCATGTGCCACCACATAGCATCGCTTGCGCTATCGTCTAACCTTCCATAGTTCCTTTTATAGAAGGACGTGCATCCGGAAAGAAAGTTCTTTTTGAATGGGCTTTCACTAATGCATTTATCGTTGACTATTTGGTCGCTGAGCATATTTAGAAAAGTGTTCGGGGTTTTGATCCCCCTTTCTAACGCCAACGCCTCCATGTAAGCCTTTTGATGAGCATTCTTCGGGAAGTATACGATGTGCCCGATTTCATGGTTTATATAGAAGAATGCCCCTGAAACATCTGTTTGCATGATCCATCTCGGTAAAGTCATGACTAAATGCGCGACATCTATTGAAGCGGTTCTGGTATCTTCAAATCTTACTGAAAGCGGTAGACCGTAATATTCCCCGACCTTTTCAACAATGGCCTCAATCGTTTTTTCAGATAAACGCCTCATTCCTCTACTGCTCTGATGTTGCATTATTATTTCTCAACTCCTCAAACGCTATTGTTTGTATCTCCTCATACATTGGGGCAATCATTATCTTCCCGCTAGAGTTCTCTAGGATTATCGGATGTATCGGGTTCACTTCGTTATAGCTTACGAATAAACCCTTTCCAAGCACCTCAACTGCTTTACGAAGGGTCTCTGTATCAATCCTGGCTGCACCGAACTTGATTGTATAACCGCGTTTGGCTAAAGCCTCCAAAGACTGTGTGGATATATTGAACCGCGTCCTTTTGCATTCATCTAACCATTTGGCAAGGTCGATGCCGCTTTGGCGAAGCTTATTTTCATCCAAGATCAGTAAGCAAACCCCATCATCGCTTAAAACGCCGCCATCGATTGTTGCCCCATTGCATCCAAACATTTTGATGAATGCTTCCTCTATGTCTTCAAGAGTATGCGTCTCCTTCTCCTCTTGAACCTCCTCCTCTTTTTGAGGTTCCATCGGTTCAACACTTGTCGTCTCGGTGGTTGTTGCTTGCTTTAACCTATAGACGTGATACTCGTTCTTCTCTACATACCCTTCGCTCAGAAGCTCTTGGATGGCTCGCCGAACTGTGTTGTAATTCAACCCCTTCTTCTTGGCTATCTCTAATGGCGTTAATTCACCATCCTTGAGAGCCTCAAGTATTGCCTCTTTTACACTCATACAAACACCTCCTTTTTTTCATTTAATTCGTTCGGAGGTTTTAACAAGCGGGCAATCGGAAAATGTCCTGTTTGCTTCATCAACTGCTTTAGTCAAATTTCCATTCCACTTTGCTTTCGGTGCACCAAAGGCGCATCTTGAAACTGTTAAATCCGCGAAGAACGAACAGCCCTGTGGGTAGCATTTGCCAGTTAGGATGCGATTCGTTAAGCAATCGATATAGACTCGCATTGACTTGATTTCATTCTCTACAACCTTAAGTTTCTCAAGATAGTTGATGAAAGCATCTATGGAAAGGCGTGGTGCGCCCATCTTTGGGAGAAGTATGGTGGCTTGATATGCGCCATCTTCCTCAAAGCGTTTTAGGATCGTTATGAGCCTGGCTATTAACTTTGGAGATATAAGCAGATTGATGCCGAATCTTACTTCATGTTGCGTAAGCAATCTGTATGCTTCAATATTGTTTTCTCTATAAGCCCCGAGGGAAATATGTACGATGTCAATTCCGCACTTCTTTAGGTGCTTCAACTTTTCCTTTGTCAAACCAAAGCCGCTTGTGGTTATGGCAACATTCATTCCAAAATGTTTCGCCACCTCTATTGCCTCAGCAAGCTCCGGTAAAACGCATAACGGCTCCCCTCCGCCTATCGCAACGTGCATATAACCGTCATCAAAAGCCTCCCTAATAATTTCCTTGATAACATCTTTCTTCAGAGTTCTATTGGATTTTGAAGCATAGCAGAATGGGCAATTGAGTGGGCACACATCCGTTATTGATAGCCTTAATACTTTAGCGTCCTCGCTCATTCTTCTTCACCAGCTCTAAAAGTTCTTCAAGGGTATAGTTTCGGCCTTTGTATTTGACATAGCATTCTCCATATTCATCGCTATAGATTTCCTCATCAAAATTTAGGCGAGGTACTTCTATTTCCTCAGCATCGCCATGCATCTTTATCGTTTTCGAGCCATCCTTATGCGTTATGATGGTTACCGTGTTTGTCGAATTCCCATTATATTCATAGGTAACTTTGAGCTCATCATCCTCTGTTACATCAACTGAAAGCGGAGCGGTTATGTCCTTATCACTGAAGAGCGTTTCAAGCCAGCTTCTTAGATTTTTACTTTCCGCCTTAGGTATTTTTCCATAAAAATTGAACATTGGACCAGAATTATCTGCGTACGTCAAACCACTCACCCCCGCTTCAAGGCCATTTGCATTCTGGAAGTTCGGCAAGGTATCGCAACATCTCTTTAAACCAAAACTGTGAGTCCTCGTCTCTACAATTTTTGAGCCGTTCTATGATGAAGCTTTTTACAAAGTTCTTTACCCTAATCGATGAAAGTATACCTGTTATATCGACTAATATGGCCGCTTTGACAAGGTCATTCTGTTTGCATTTAACTGAAGCTTCAAGAACCTCAATTATTTCGCGTTCATCGAGCTCACAGAAGTCTTTGGCCATAAGTGATAACTTATCATATCTACCATTATTAATGGCGCTTTGTATTGCCATTAAACATGTCAACGCCTTTCCAGAAAACCCGACTTCAAGTTTCTTCATTTACCAACCACCTGGTTTTTTAAAAAATACGTGATTTTTGTTTCATAATAGCATCCATCATCCCATCTTCTTACGTAATGGCGTTTTATGGTCGGAATCACGAGCTCATTCGAATCTAATGTTCGATTTAGCGGGATTTCACCATAGAGCAGCCTATATGCCCAATGTAATGTTGGGTCGCGAAGAAGCGTATTCTTCTTTTTGCGTTTGATCCATATGCGTTCATCCTCATCTAGTCCATCCCAGCTGATCGGCTCCCCATACCAGTTTAAAGGAACGCCATCGAACCACATTATCAATCCCTTTGGCGGCCTTGCTAGGTACAACGTAACGCGATATCTTCGTAAACCCAAGGCGGATAGGGCTATGGCTATCGCATTTCTATCTGAGCCTCCTGTGCCTCTATACTCAAGCACGCGCCCATTATCAACATCGACTTTTAGGATTGGTATATTGTAGTGATAGAACGTTAAGATTTTACCATCGAACTCCGTGCGGTATCTTTTGTTCTTATAACCCCTGCCACGAAAGATGGTTCTTGTTACAAGCCCAAATATGCTATGTGTAGGCATCTTCCGGACTTCGTCAAGCATCTCGGATGGAATTTTTAACATTCTTTCCCCTCCTGAGAATTCGAAATTAGGACGGGGGTTTATTTGGAGCCGACTTTCTCCAATGTAAGGGCTATGGATCTGGTTTTACAGTTGTATTCAACTACATAATCGCCATATTCCCTTCTTATCTTAATCTCGCTTCCATCTGGCATTATATGGGTTTCTTCGCCATACTCCCTTGGAAACGGAAGGAGGCGAATTATGGAGGCGTCATGCTTCACGAGTGCGTTTATGAATTCTTTGTATTTGCTTTCCTTTACTTTTATGATTCCTGACAACCCAACTCGCAACCGCTTTGTGACAGCTTTAAGTTTTTCATAAAGCCTTGGAGGCAAGACCAGCTTCTCAAGTTCTTTTACATCATCCATCGTATAGTCGCCCTTCTCCATTAAGATTGCCTTTGCATACGCCTCCTGGAACGTTTTTTCACATGCCTCCTCAATATCTCCCTCCAACACTTCAACGAGCTTCAAGCTGACGACATCTTTCGCCTCATCCCTAAAGTCATCAAGGATCTTTACGGCTTCCTCCACGTTTTGCTTCTTCAATTGGGAGCTCAGCTCATCGTAAACCTCCTTCGCCCTTTTCCAATTTTCTTGAAGCCGAATCAGCCTCTCCTCGACCTCCTCCTCATACCAATCTTCGATTGATGGGTTCTTCGCTGAAAATTCCGGCCTAACGGATACCCTATGGATCATAACGCGTCTAAGCGCAGGGAGGATGTCCTCGCTTAAAATGACGTGATCCCTTCCGGCAAAATATGCCTCTGCCTTAAGCATCTTCACCAGGTGGTCCAAGCTTCTGGTTAGCACAGGATGTTCCAATTGCTTCGTAATGCATTCATCGCTAAACCTGCAGGCTTTTGGTGAGCAGTCGAGCTTGAATGCCGCATGCATCTTGCTGAGGTCCCATTTGCATGCTGAAAAGGTATTGGTGAATAATAGGATCGTGGACGCATACTTCTCTGGTAAAGCCACCCTGTCCACATCTTCCCATACCCGAACCAACTCATCTGCACTCATAGAAGCTTCATCTTTCATTGCATACTTGACTAAATCTTCGATATGCCTGTCTTCACCATATTTCTTCCTAAATAGGTCGAGTTGACGACCAAGGGTGAGCGCTGGAACAAGCAGACATGCACGGATCCTGTCAACGAAGGCCCATGGCAAGGAGCCATATTGTGGGTTCATATCCATCATTATGATTCCGTTTGTCCGCTTCAATACCGTATCCTTTACCACCGCGTGTCCTTCAGCCAGAATCGAAAGGAGGTAATTCAACGTCCTATTGTTGAGTCGATTGACCTCATTCAGGAATGCAAACATCTTTGTGAGGAAAGGCCTTGCCTTTACCTTGAACTCATAAGCTAATGCCCCGTCTCTTTTGGTTTGCAATATGTCTATGTCGTAAATGAAGTCCTCTGGCCTCAATTCTTCACTACATGGAACTATTGCAAGCGCATCTTGATCTCCTGTAAGCTCGTATGCAATAAGCCTTAGGAGTGTGCTCTTGCCGACGCCTGGTGGCCCCAGTAGGAGGACTGCGGAACCCCTGAGGAGGAAGGCTGTAGCAACATCTGCTATGAAGTCCTCGCTTGGGGCTACGAAATATTTTCCGAAGATTATTTCCCTGAAAGTTTGTATATATTTCTCTTGAAGTTTTTTATCGAGCATAAACTCTACCCCCTGAAACTTTTAAAATTAGAAGGGAGTTTTAGATCAGTCCTCTGGAATTATGACGCATGTTACTCTCACAGGAATTCTGAAGTTATAGTCTATTATTTCCGTATTTCCGAATTTCTTATCAGCCGCTTCTTGTATTTGCCATTCAAGGTCGCTTATTTGTTCGTCTGTTAACTCGATGTCAGCATCGAATGTGAAGGCTCTTGTGGCTGAGCGCTTAAACCTGGTTTTATCAACACTTAACTCCTTCATAGCTCTATCCCCCTTATCAATTCCCTTATTCCCTCATCCTTCTTGGAAGGCGCGGGTTTTGATGTTACGTCTTCCAACACGACTTCCTCAAACTTCGGAAGGATCGTTTTCGCTTTCTTCGCGATGGCTTTTGCTGTTTCAAGAGCCTCCCAAACTTCCCTCTTGACTGCCATTCTACTGGTTTTGAGCTTCTCCATATCTTCATGATGTTGCGATAGCTTATCCATGAACTGCACCATAATTTCGAAGGCAGGTTCATAGCGCTTATCATCCGTTACCGAAAGTGCCTGGGCAACCTCTTCATACATATTCCTCATTTTTATGAGTGTATGCGCCGTAACCATCTTACCGCTTTGAAGCCTCTTAAGCTGCTGACCGAGGGTATTGAAGAACTCTGCCAGCCTTTGATTCAGAAGGTCACGATATGACCTTTGAACCATCTCTTTGACATCAGCCTCTATTTCACGGACGTCCTCCTTAGTGAATACCTCCAAGTTCAAGCTTTCACCGAGTTTTATTGGCAAAAGTTGGCATTTGATTTTGAATCTGGCCCGCAGGTAATCACGTGTGAGGATTGCCTCGCTTAGTTCCCTGTCCAATCCATATTTTTGGCAAAATTCGGCTAAAGCGCCCCTAAGTTCATCAATTCTGTTGAAGATTTTATCCGCAAACTCCTTCAGCTTCTCATTATATTCAGCTATTAGTTGATCGAGCTTTGGCTTATATTTGGTCAATGGGTATTTTATGAAATAGAGCTTTCCACGGATAGCTGGCCTCAGCACCTTGTCAGCATAGTATTCGAATTCTGCACAAATTGAGTTGAGTTCATTTGAAAGGTCTTTCGGCAGGAGGCGGAATATTACATTTTCACGCTCGCTCAATTTTGTTGTTTTTGTGATCTGGCTTGGAGTTGAATAGACGACAAAACAAATCTCCTCTATCTTTACCTTTGGCACATTCACTTTCAAATGTATCCCTCCATTTTGATTGGAGTAAAAATTCGTTTTAGGAAGGTTAGAAAGGATTTTGTTTGAAGGGGCACTCCACAGTTTTTGGGCGGTTTTGCCAGATGTCTGAAAAATCCTGCTTAAGCATATTTCCAATAGACTTTCTTATGAATGAGCATGGATAAACATCGCCTTCACAGGAAATGTCAACAAAATCGTTTGCCGCCCTGCATGTTCCTATTGCTAAACCATCGACTGCAACCTTTACTCCCTCTTGTGCCAACTTCATCGCTATGAATGGAACTTCGTTAGCTGAAATCGCTTGTTTAATGCGTCCTACCGGCTTATATGCGAGGAGTAGTAGCTCTATGTCATTGAGCCTACAAAAGTTCGCTATGTTTTTGATTTCATGCCCATCTTCAGCGATGAGGTTTATTCCTACTTTTGTATATTTCTTAGCTGCGACTATTGTTGGCTCGATTTCTGGAAGGTTGTGGTGGATGCTGAAGTTTATTTGATGGAATAGAGAAAGCTCACTCGCAGGCTTCAGAAGCGTTCCATTGGTCGTCATGGATACGCCAAGTCCGAGCCCCCTTGCATATTTAGCAAGTTTGAATACGTCCTTTCTTAGCAGGGGCTCGCCCCCTCCAAACGTTATAGAGAAGACGCCAGCCATCGCTAGCTTATGAATGATTGACTTCAATTGTTGGAATGATAAATGCTCTTGTTTGCGCTCCACGTAGCACTCAGGGCAGTTAAGGTTGCATTGATTCGTTAATTCTATATGAGCGTATATGGGGGCTATGCGCTCTTTTGGAAGCGCGATATTTCTACCAAGAAGTTGTTTTACTTCATCTTCATTAAGTTCAATGATGACTTCAGAATATTTGTCAAATACTAACGCGCCATACGGCTCCAGCCTTACCCTGAATCTCTTACTCTCACCAATCGTTTCGGATACCCATCGAAAAACGTTATTCCACATGTGCAATCCCTCGCGTACTTCCTTTCTAAATTTGGAGATGTTTCGGCCTCCTCGACCAATATGTCAAGCTTCTTCACCGTATCAATGACTATGTCCCCGTTATCGCTGATATCGTTGTTTCCAACCCTGACAACAAAGGCGCCACGTTTTGGTTCAAGGAAAACTTCTCCATCATGGTTGGAAGCTGGAAAACTGATCCCATCTATATCTTCAATTTTTTCGATCTTTGGTAGCTTGAAGTCCGGGCAACAAGCCTTCACAAACGCCTTAAGGATCTTTTTCGCCTTTTTTACGTCTAGTGTGTAAAACCTGAATACAGCTTCTGAACAATTTGGAAAGATACCATAAGAAACTTTCATACACATCTCCCCCTCTTATTTTTCTTCTTAATTTGGGGTTTGGTTTTGGAAAGTTTTGCCCAATACTCCTTGAGAAGCGTTGCATTATACCTAACAAGCTGATCCTTGTCATTGCATAACACCTTAAGCATTTTTACTGTAAGGTTAGGGTTATCCAGCAATGCGTCTCTAACGGATGGAGATGGATCGTGGAGCAATCGCCAGAGCGCTCGTTTTGGAGTGGCGGGATTGATGGCAACGCGCTCCCTAACCTCTTTGAATGGGTGCCATGCCAATACTAAAAGTCTATCTGGTGAAGAAATCTCATCAACAGCGTCGGGGCTTATGTCTCCAGCTCCACGTAGACGCTTTAGCATCTTCGGTATCTTTAATTCTATCATTCAGACCCCACCTCATCTATTCCTGGCGAATACGACTTTTGTTCCACGGCATAGGATGATCGTATCCCGCTCCCTACCATGAATTGTTGATGGACAGACCCTTATCTTTCCCTTAAATTTCAGATAAGGGGCGCCAAGTGCCTCGTGAGGGTTGATGACGCGTTTATTGGTAAAGATTTCTACATCGTATTCGCGCCCCCTCCATTTTACTGTGGCATAGAACCTCACATAGGTGTGGCTAGCCCAGCCACTTGATGAAACGCCTCCATACGCTATCTCGAAAGCATCGTTTGTCTCTATTAGGCGTGGTTTTAGCTCTTTTTCATCGATTTTCAGTTTTTTCAATCGCGTTCCCCTTTTATTTTCAAGTATTCCCTGACCAATGGAATGCAATGCTCCAAGTCATAGGCGCCCCTGTATTTGACATATACGGCGACCGCGTTGTTTACCAAAATCTTGTGATCCACATGTTTTGATAAAGCATTGATCACTTCAATAACATTCTTTTGTTTTACTAGTTGGAGGAACATCTCCTCCAACCGCTTGAGGCTTTTTTCTTTGTCGAGCTCTTCAGCTAATCGTTTCAGGAGCTCCTCATCAGTAGAAAGCCTTGCATAGACTGAAGGGTCTTCCAATATCTCAAAAACGCTCCCAGCCTCAGACTTCGCCCTAGCCAATTTGACATCTTCTTTGTTTAGATCATCTCCATTTAACGCAAAGCTGTTGAGAAGTGAACACGGTGAACCATCGTCATGAAGGAATATCTTCACGCCGAACCTCTCAACGCATTTAACCTTTTTATCATGTGGGCATCTGTTTATATGCTCAGTATCTATTCTATCTACATAGCTCATTTCAATCACCTCAAAAATTCGATTTAAGAATTAGTTAGGGGTTTTTGTCAGTTTTCCTCTTCTTTTTTGTCCTTGATTGCTCTTATGACTTGAGAAATGTTTGTGCTACCGTATGAATATCCATCATGGATTGCAAGCTTAAACAATGCACGAGAATATTGATCTGACCAGTCTAGCGTAGTTATTAATTCAATCAACTCCTCTAGCCTTTCGCCCTTACTGGAATACCCGACCCATAGACCCGAATGAATTAGTTTACGAAGGCCATCGTATGGGATTGCCATCTGGATCGCCGATATGATCACTTCATCGTCCGCAGGCACCGCTCCCATTAAAACAAACTTGCATGCTGAGCAAAGATCGTTTGGGATGATTATTTTCTTTGATTTAATGAATTTCGCGATTGGAAGCAACTGTGGCGGAAGGACCGACATCGCTTCAATATCAAATTTGCTCAGCTCTAAAATTGTTAACTTCCCATGGAATTCTGGAAATTCTTTATTCGCCACGATCCCTTTTGGAAGCATATCGTCCCTAAGATCAATAAGTGTATTGCCAGTATAAACCAAGTTCTCTTCTTTATCTGCTTTTATTCCTATGCAACTGAACGCTGCAGCAATCTTCGTGATTATCTCAGGATGTACCTCCTTGGGGAATATTACGACTGGTAAATCATAATAGTTCCGCTCAATACGGATTGAGCCGTCCTCTAGGATACGGGCATAGGAAGATCTGCCTTCGGGAAGATACGTTAAACGCATATCTGGTTTGTTTTTACGCTTTACCTCTAGTTTAGGAATATTGAAAGCCTCAAGCCACTTTCTTAATGCATCGCGTTCAAGCTTGCTTTTGTATATTACAGTAGAACCAGTAGGGGCATTCGTATAAACATCCCTTAATGTGCGCGCAAAGTAGTAGTAGACCGGATTCTTCCTTACAAGTATGGCTATGAGAGTATCTGTATGGGAATATCTGTCCCCTCCATTTATGTAATATACTGTTGAAAACAGTTCCCCCATCACTTTCTCTTCAGACTCTTTGATTCCAATAGCCTCACGGAGATCCCCTGTAGCTCTCCAGAGCCAATAGAGGAGGACCCACTTTCCATTAGATAGCTCCTTAGGTTCAAGCGTGAAATGCTCTTTTATATAATCTATGACAACTTTCTTTACAGCATTCATTAATGCATTATATTTCTCATCATAAATTGGCGAATCCCTGCTTGCTGTCAAGTTTATAAGATCCTTACGTTTAACGTCCACTGATAGCTCCCCAAGTCCCTCAACCTTAACCTCACATATTGGCAACCCGTTAATGTATAAACTAATGTTATGCAGGTTACCATAGTAATGGTATGATGGTTCTTGAAGGTAGACGTCAAATCCATCGCCTTCAATTTTCAAGATACTCTCCGGCGGGTCCTCCATCGATATATCTTCTATAGTTTCACCCTTCTTAAACCGTACAGGAATTTTAACGCATCTGGAATAGCGGGAAACATCGCTTGATGTGATCTCCTTCTCAAGAGGAACAGTTATCGTTGTTCCAGGCTTATCCTTGGGTGGCGGGTTTGGTAGAAAACTGAGCCCATCCAAGGTAACATAAACTAAGTGGGTTTCTCCATTTTTTGCTGACCTTGTATGAATTGTGAATGAATCGGCTGCTGCAAAAATACTTTTGGCACCGATCCCGAAACAACCAACAGATTCTACTCCTTTTTCAGACCGTCCATAGTATCTGAATATGTTGAGCAGGGTTTTCTTATCCATCCCTATGCCGTTATCGCTTATCCTCAGCGCCTTTTCATCTTCATCGTATTCAAACAGGATTTCTCCATCCTTTTGTGGGTTAAACGATGGATCTATGGTTGCTCGTTGATTGATGGCATCTATGGCATTTTGAAGCGTCTCCCTAATCATTACTTTTGGGTCTTTATACAATTCTTTCTGGAGTAGCGGTGTCAACTTTTTAGCATCAAGTTTGAACGGATGGAATTCAACCATACCAATCCACCTCTATTTTTTTAATTCGTTAAGAAGTTTGCACAAGCTTTTTTATGATCTGATACAGGCGGCCATATTTTGATACAAAACATCTAGAACCGTTGATATCAAGAAGGACCCCCGTTTTTGTTTCATGAATTATTCTTATTTTTAGTTGTTTCATTCAAACCGCCTTATTAGGGCATTTTCGACAAACGCTTGGAAAAGGGCTGTTGGAAGTTCCTCTGTCTTCATAACCTCGTATACTTTATCGAATCGCGTTTTGTATTCCTCGTTTGCCTCTATGCCAACGCACATGGCAATAGTTTTTATTTTCAAGTCCTTCATCTTTGAGAGTGCCCTATCTACCTTTCCCCAATCGTTTGGATACCCGTCCGTGAGGATTATGAGCACCTTTGTTATGTTTCCTCGCCAATTGAGTTTTAGAACTTCCTCCATCGCTTCGCCCATAGGTGTCCCTCCGGATGAAAATGGATAGTACCTCCCTTGCTGCACAGGTTCATTGAAGTTCTTTAAAATTCTGATACCATCTCCGAAACCTACGACTGCGCTCCTTATTTTTTTAAAGCACCTAATTGCCTCAAGAAGGCATATTACACTACTAGAAAACAGTTCCATGCTACTATATGTGCTGCCGGATTGGTCCTCTAAGAACGCAATATCGGCATCTGGTAAAAGGAAGCGCATTTGCATATAGTATTTTCCTTCATCCTCAACTTTAAACGAATCTACATAGGCGCCCTGAAGCGTCCTTGGAGATACATTGAATTCACCATCGTAGCTTGGCGTAAACCACCGCTTTCCCTTTAGGTTTATGATGATTCTGGTTAGGTCGCGTATGACATCGCCATACTTTTCTACTGTAGATATGTAGAATGCTGCGTCCCTTTCTGTTGGTGCCTCTAATTGTGCGCTATCTGGTCCCCCGAGCAAACCGCCTAAAGCTTCGCCAGATTCCGTGCTCTTCTTTAATGCTTCCCTCGCCTCTTCCACCGCCTTCTTTGAATCTTCTTTAACGCTATTACGGGTCTTCCATGGAAGAACTTGAACGCTATTTGGACCTGGGCCTTTCTCCCTTCCATCCTTGCAAGATTTTTGATCCCCCTTTCCTTTTTGTTGGCTCTTGCTCCCCTTCCCTGGCCCACCTTGAACGCTACTTGAACCCAGTTCATCCCCGTCAATGATTTCAACTTCTAACTTGAAGACAACGATCTTTGGTATCCCATATTTTTTATCAAGGTAGTCATATATCTCGTTTGCAGCCTGGACGACATCCTTTGGCAATCCTCTTCGTGCTAGAAATATTCGTGGGACTATGAAGGAAAGGTCCTCCTCCGTATCTTTGTTGAGTAGTTGCGAGTCCACTTCGCCAAATCTTACGGCTTGAAAAACCGCCCTCAATGTGGTGAGAAGTTGCTTATTTATTGCCTCCTTGTTAGAGATGTTCTGGTAGACCCCCTCCTCTTCGATGTCCTTGTCATTCGCCATTAATTTAATGTTGTCTAAAACCAACGAAAGGTACTTAACAAGAGATGTGTAATCCTTCAGCAATCGCCCCTCTATTCTCACGTCCTCAAGGAGGTTTATGAGGCTCTTGTAGAATGTTTCATTACCTGTCTTTTCTTTTGCTTTAATAGCATTCATGATGTCTTGTGAAAATGAATCGTATGCGATGTGGGCCGCCTCATGTAAGCGTAGCCCTTTTTCCACAGCCAATCGAAGTGCATCGTCCCTTATTTTTCTCAAGAATGTGCTATCGATTATTATGAAGAAATATTCACCATCCTTTGTTGCAGTAGCTGCAGGGCATTCATAACCTTCAACATAGATCACTGGAACATTTTTATCGCGGATGATGCATTCCACTTCAAGAAATTCTCTCAAATTCTCATCCTCCATATCGATTCTACTGGGGATTTTGTTAGGGAAAGAATGTAGTTGTATGCGTTTAATACCGCGTTTGGATTCTTGGTCGAATCGAACCACTCCACGTAGCGTCCGCCGTCTCTTCGCTCCACCCTGATCTTAACTACTTTCGAGTTTAACGCTTTTAGAATCTGTTGTGGCCAAGCCTTTACCAGCCCCTCCTTCTTACGTTGGTCGTCCCATATGACCTTTGCATAAAGAGCTACCTTGGCCATAGGATTGAACCAGATTTTATAGACCGTCCCGTCTTGTGAGTATATTTTAACATTGATTTCGTCCTCCAACTCCTCGACCTTATCCCTTATCTGTTCAATATGCCACAATTGAACCTCCATTTTCATCCACCTCTATAGAATTCCTGCCTTTATTCTTGCTTTGATTTTTTCAACATCTATTGCAAATGAGTCAAGATCAAGATCAAGCATTAGGCCTTGCCCAATGCACTCTCTGAATCGTTCAGCTCCAATTGTGCATACAAATTTTGAAAAGTCCTTTACAAGCTCATCTTCAATGAGTTGGATTGCGCTCTTCGGCTCCTTATCGTAGATATATCGATAAACCTTTGCAAGGAAAGCCTCAAGGTTCTGGTTGTTGGTAAATCCAAGTTCCTTTCGCAAGATCCCCTCTAAAGCACCAGTTATGTTTCGCTTCACTAAATGTGCCTCAACGTTCAATGCGATTATGGACGAAGCAGCATTTCTTGCGCTTAGCGGATATGCATCACAACGATGCTCCCTTATTATGCTGACAACATATCTTATCACGGCCTCTGGCACAACCAATGGTAAATCATGCCTGCTCTTCACAATATCCTTGACGATCTCCACTTCATCCTCAAATTCTGGATACTCGAACCTGACCGTTAACACCCTTGTTGCGAAGGCGGTTGGTAGAGCTACATTGGCGGCGTGCGTCTTGCTTGGGTTTGAGCAGAAAATCACCCTAAAGGTTGACTTCGGAATTACGGTCACTTCGCCATCGGTGATGACTCCATCCCTTTCCAGAATTTGCTGTATAGTCGCCAAGACTTCTTGAGTTCCTTGCTGAGCTTCATCGAGTATTATTATCGCTCCCTCTTCAGCAGCCTTTGCTATTGGCCCTTTGACGGTTACGAGGCTTCCTGCAATAAGCCTTTTTCCAATGGCGATCATGGATTTCGTCATTTCAGGGCTTATTTGAAGATAGTATGCCGGAACGTTGTGGGCTTGAGCATACATCTTCGCAAGGTTTTCTGCAAAGACGGTTTTACCTGTGCCGGCTGGACCCACAAAGTATAGCGGTATGTTTGTATGCTCTATAAGGAAGTGTAAGCGGTTTAGGAAGCGCTTCGGTCCTTCACCTACAATAGGGCGAACTTCATTGAATCTTATGGCAGTCATCAAATTGCTTACTTCTAACTTCTTCAAAATTATCACCCCACCTCAATCCATCAATTCGTTTTAGGGGTTTTCAAAGCGTCATTGACAAGACGTCTAGCCTCCCTAGTGGAAAGGTGCTCATCAACAATCCTTTTTGCCAACATCGATTGAAGCTCCTCATCTTTAACCCTAAGCAGCTCTAATCCGTGGTTGAGAGTTAGCTTGTCTTCACGAATTAATCGCTTTGCAGTTTCTCCTAAGGCCAACAGTTGAACTCTATGCGCCACGTAGCCCCTCTTCCTTCTAATCATCGTTGCTACATGCGCTTGGGATACGTTGAAGGAATCCATCCATAGGCGATAGTATTCGGCCTCGTCAATAACATTCCACCCCCTCCACTCTAAATACTCAAAGGCTCTTTGCTGGAACATTTCCTCATCAGTCAGCGCCTTCACCTCAGCAAGGATGCTCTTCTCTCCTATGCTTTGTATTGCGAGGAAAATCCCCAAGCCACGAGCCAACTCATAAAAACCCTGGTCGCATGATGGCCTTACGAGAGCCCTTTTATCAACGTCTCCATGTTGAATGGCCAATGCGATCGAGCGGATGTCAAACGACCTTTTAGGTAGGAAAACGCATGTATCGATGGCTTCTAATGGAATATGCTTATAGACCGGCTTCTCCTTTTGTTGGAGGTTTATTATCTTATTCACGAATTGCCAAGAGTTGCCTTTGCGCACTTCGAAGGTTACCTCGCAACCTTCTTGGATGGGGCATCTGTTCCAAAGCTTCTCCTCTATCGCATACTTCCCGTCCTTATCAATAATCCGCAGAATCTTCCATCGTCCAACGCTCTCTATGGACTCCACTACTCCTTTCACAATCAAAATTTCCACCTCACTTCAGCCCATCAATTCGTTTAGGAGTTTTTGATGCAAATCACCATTCTTGAACCACAGCATGGGCAGGTGAGAAGGTATTCCGAATATTCAGGAGGAAGTGGAAACTTTTTGAGCGCGTCAGCAAAATAAAGCATCTCTCCATTGATGTCTAACGGGATTTCATTGTTGAAAAATCTTAATGCCATTTCTGTCGGCTCGTAAAGACCTGTTCCAACACGTTTGATCAATCCGGCGTTTTTGAGGTCATAAAGGATAAAATTCTGATATGCAAACTCCGTATATCTTACTGGGTTGCCTCCTTTGTTCCATAAACGAAACATTTTTACAAGCGCAATAAAGTCCCTTTTTAAAATTTTCAAACTCTCCCCTCCTACATTTATTTTTTATTTAATTTGAAAAGGGAATCCGGCAAGGACCATCTGTCTAGAACCGTGTTGCAATCAATACATACTGTTTCGTAATCGTGGTCGCCAGGACCAAAGTTGAATCGAATGCTGGTTCGGTGATGTTTACAGGTTAGCAATTCAGTTACGACTTCTTCATCCACCCTCAACATTTTCATTAAAACGCGCCATCCAATCAGCCAACATATCTGGGCTTGTGTTCTTGCTTCGCTTGTTCATTGTTAACCATTTTATCGAATTCCTCATCGATCGCCTTGTCCACCGCGCCCCTAACGAAATCACTGATGGTTTTACCAGCGAGTTTTGCAGCTTCCTTTAGTTCCTCGAATTCAAGCGCATCTATGCGTGCGTATAGTCGTTTTGTTTTAAGCGGTATGATTTTGAACATCCACGTTTCCTTTTTATCGAATTTATGTCTCGCAGGCCAAATCCTGCCACCTTCAAGCGTTCTGCTTACATCTCTATACAAAGATAGCCACTCCTTATCCGAAAGCGTTGGGATCGCTGAACCAAGCACCAGTTTGTCGAATTCTAAGCTGTACTTGTTTTTAACAACTAACCATTCTCCGTCTATTGAAACCTCGTCAACCTTAAGAAGAGAAAGGATCTTTCTATTGGTCGCATTATCTTTGATTTTGAACTTCAATATTCATACCCCTAAATTTTGTGTACACATAATTAAGAAATTTGTGTACACAAAATTGAGAAATTTGTATGCACATGATCGGGATCATATGTGGAAAGCTTTTGCAATTACCTGATTTACCGCATCTGCCGCGTTGTATGTAGCCCATTTTGCAGGAACCGGATGGGGCAAGGCATTAACCATAATTTTATACTCTTCTTTAAGCTTACGAGCCAATCTATCGATCGCCGATGTCAATAGCAAATTCGTGCCACCATGTCCGTTGACGCCGCCAAATGATGGAAGGATGACCGCGTTAAGAAACGTTGAGCTTGTTATTTTTTCTACAACCTCCTGTACTGTGTGAATGTCGTTTAGGTTCATATCTCCAACGAATAGTATTCTTGCGTCCTCGCCGCGCCAGCCTCCATCGACAAGCCAGAAGAAGGCATGTGGCCTTGGGATCGCCTTCCCGATCAACCTTTCAATACGCCTTTTATTGAGCTTAACGAAGACTAATTTGTCGATGTGCTCTGGATATTCACCAACAGGTAAGAGGTTTCGGCCATAGTAAGGCGGTTGCACTTCCTCGGGATATAAGACAAGTTCTGCCCTCTCAGTCCCAATCCAATGGTCCCTATGCTCATGGCTAATTACTGCAACCCTTTGGTTCACCAGATTTATTGGTTTTGAGGAAGAAATGGGGAATAGCCACCGATCCCATTGCACACTAGCCAAGATTCGCTCAACTAAGCTCATGAAAAAACACCTACTCGTCAAAGAAGTCGGCGTATGCAACGAGCATAGGCAATGCGTTCTCGATTATGTCTTCAAGTCGCTTTACCTGGTTAAGCCCTGCCAAATGCGCAGCCAGATTGCTCAAGTATGGCTCCTTCAATGGATAGACGTTCTCCCTTAGATGACGATCCCAGCGCGGTTTTTGTGTATCAACCACATTTTCGATGCGTTCATAGTTATGGTTGAAACATCTCTTCTCAGCTATGCTATAATACTTTCTAGAAACACCATTGCTTACTACAATTCCGAGCGTCTTAAGGCTTATTTGAACATTGTAGGCTAAGAAATCGCACCATAGTTTTTTGCCGAATCCTTCACCAGTTTTTTGGATTTTAGATGGGGCCGGGTCTTTGTCAACGCAGTCGTCCTTGAACTTTGTTTCAACGACTTTTGTAACGCCTTTTGGATTCACTCCCTCAGGAAAAAGTTTTTCAACGACGGTCCTGTCGGGGTATTCAGTTATGGTTTTTATAACGCCGTTTGGATATTCGAACCTAACAATAGTGCTTTGAAGCTTTGTTATACGGATGCCGTTTGGTGTTTTAACGGTTTTGCCAACCTCAAGTGAGTTGAGGTCAACGCGCCCACCGTTCCTTCGTGCCTCTTTTTGTTTTGGTCGCCTCTTGGATTCCGGAACATATATTGGAGAAACCTTTCCCTCGCTATCTATGAATACATGGTCGCCGTACATCTCCTTCATCTTTGCAACGTATTTTAGCCATTTCTGACGCCTTTCGCGTTCCTCCTCTTCTGTAAGGTAGTTTCTCCTCCTGAGTTCAGGAGGTTCAGTTGAAATTCCTCCTCCAACTACAATACCCACTCAAACCACCTCCAATTTGGGGCACCCGCCGATCCATGCTCCACGCTACGATTCGAGAGTCTTCGCTAAGGCAAGTGGATGCGCACACCGCACCCACGATAGGTTAGAAAAAGCATGAATCGTAAGCGTGAGCATGGATGAAGAAGGTGCCCTTATACCTCCCGTGGACCCTATATGGGCGTTGGCCAGGATTTAGACGCCAACTTTAACCACGGGCTTAAAAAAAAGAGGGAATGAAAAAAGGGGTTTATGTAGAACTCAGAATACTGAAAAAGTGAGTTTGTATTTTTATGACATCGCCAACATCCACCACATCGGTATGGCTTTGCACAACAACGGCTCCATCTATGTCATGGTCAAAGATGGCAACGAAATCGGCCGCGTGGTAATAGTTTGTCAGAAAGCAATGGAACCAAGTTGGGCCGTGCCCCTTAATGACCACGCCCTTGCCGGATACCGTTGGTGGCAACCTAATTTTGTTGAGTTGCTTCGGACTGATCTTTTCGTTTTTCAACTTAAACTCAACAAGAACAAACTCATTCCCCTCTTTCACATTATACTTTACCATAATCTCACTCTCCCCTCAAATTAGAGGTTTTATGTGAATGGAGAAAGCATTTGAAGTAGTCCCAGCGAATATGGGATCTTCCCCAACTCCTCCTCGGTAAGAACCGCCCCCTCAGGTAACCTTTGTAGCACTTGGAAAATAACTGCCCGATCTCCTGGTTGCATTCTTATGGCAACCCGGTTAACCGGGATTTCGATGCCGAGCAGTTTGGACAACAACTTTGCTGTCCCTTCATGGCCTATGGCCGAAGTGAAGGGTTTCTGCAAAAGTTTTTTGGCTTGTTCTATTGTTATTTGCTCATACAGAAAAGTACCCCAATTAGTCAGAATTGGGGCATTGAGGACATATATCTCACTCATTTTTTCATCTACCTCCTTTTGTTTTTTGCCCTTTTGCCCCAGAGTTGCCTCTGAGGTCTGGTGGGCTTAACCAGCCCATGCCAACTCAATGAGTCGGCACGGGATATCAAAAACAAAAAATAAGGAAGTTTAAGGCTTACTTTGCAATTTCATGAAATCATAAACTGAAAGTAACTGATTCCTATCGATATCAAAAACATAATAAATGTGATAGCCACACTCGGCGCAACCGTAAACGTCTGAAAGTTGCCGTTTTAAAGACTCAAGATTTGGCGCTACGCCACCAAACCTGCTGTATGGATCGCACCACTCATACCTTTGGTGTCTTTGGCAATATCTAAAAAAGACCGGTGTATCGAGAAAATATAGGTTCAGCTCCCTTCTTAGCTTCTTTGCTATACTAATAAACCTCATTTTTATTATTCACCTCCTTTTACCTCTTTACCCCAGGGTCACCCCTGGAATCTGGCGGGTTTAGCCAGCCTATGCTAACTCAGTGAGTCAGCATAGGATATCAAAAATAAAAGGGGGTTTATGTGGAGAGGTAGGAAACCGGAAGTGTAATCGACATCCCACTGTTTAGTTCAATGACTTCAGCCCTGTCTCCACGTACTTGCCTGACCTCGCACTCACATCCTTTAAGTGGCCCATCGACAACTTTTGCTCTATCACCCTCTTTGATACGAGGTAATGTGGCCTTTGTAACGTCTTTTGGTTTATCCTCCTCTGGTTTAACACGTTTCTTCCAAACGACAGCGGTTCGTTGTCGCCCCTTCCGTTTTTTAGCCATCGCCTTTTTTACTACGGTTTCAACTTTATCGCTTCTTTCAACAGGCTTTCCCTGTATTTTCTCCATTATTTCACGCACTTGCTCATCGGTTAGCTCTGGCTGCAAGTCCTCCTCCTCAATAGTCTCATCGGATGGCTCGTTTAACATTATGATTCCACCTTGTTTGATGTATTCTTTTGGCGTTGGTTGGAAGTCCTCTTCATCAAGCTCATCACCGCCTTCTATGTTCTTCATGCAGTCTTCCCGCAACTTTTCAGTCGCGGGCTGCAAGTCTTCCTCACTAAGGCTTAGGTCATCCATTTGTATGGCTTCGTTTTCAACAACCTTCTTTGTCTTCTTTTGCTCCACTTTCGGCTCTTCGTTTTTGCCTTCTGTCGGGACATCGAACTTATCGGCAATCAGTTTCTTTCCGCATTGATCGCAGAATTTCGCGTATTTTGGAGAAACCGCGCCGCATTCTTGGCATACGTGGACCCTTATCAAAGTCACCCGCCCATCGTAATCGCTGAGCTCGCTTTCAATCCATTCAGCTATCGCCCTGTCGCTATCCGGTAGTCTTTCTTCAACTGACAGTATGATATACGCCTTGAATTTTTTGACGCGCACCTCAAGGTAATGTATGCCAGCGAGTTTTAGCAGTTGCGCGATCCTTCCACACCATCCACGCAACTGCTCCTCCTCTCTTCTTTTTCGTTCTTGCCTTTCCATCTCTCTTTGTGCGCTCATATCGAACCACTTATTTTGCCTTTGAACCATTTGTGGTCGTGGGCGAATGTTGATAGGAGTTTGGATTGGCTGTATTTGACGGTGTGGCGCAGGGAATCGCTGTTGTGGTGAAATGTAAACGGGGGCATAGGGCTGATGCATCGGTTGTTGGTTGTGGTTATGTCTGTTGTTTTTGTTGTTTTGTCTTCTTCCTCCATTTGCCACTGCGTGTCCTACTGCTTTCCCTCCTGCAACTGCGCCTGCTCCAAAAATCCCGCTAGCCAACATGCCCGCACCTATGGCACCAATCGGTCCTCCTAAAGCCGCTGCAGCCAATCCGCCCAGAAGGCCCGCAACTGCAATTCCGGTCCCTCCAAGCGCACCGGCTGCAAAGATACCAGCGCCAGCAGCTTTCCTTGCGCTTCTATGTTTTTTGTTATTTTTGTTATTCCTCTGTTGTTGTTGTGATTGTGGGTATTGTTGGTATGGGTAGTAGTATGGGTAACCCAATTCTTTTCCTCCCTTTTCAACTCAGGGCGGCTCGGGGGTTTTCACCCCGATTAGGTTCTAGAATCAAGAGTAGATTCTAGACCAGCCGCCATAGTAAGGAAAAGGGGGCAACCTAATCGTATCTAACCCTAACGCATGCATGGCGTTGGCCGAACATGGAAAGAAGTGTTGTTTTTCTTGGGACGGAACGGGGGCATCCTAAACAACCGCTCCTATTTACGGGTATAGGAGCGATTTTGGAGCTTCCCGTTGGGTGGGTTTCGTTTCGTACGCCGGGGGGCACCCACCCCCCGGCGTACTTAAGTAGCCTGAATGAGGAAGTTGCCTTATGAGTTAGCGTGAGAATATTGTTTGCCCTATATACAAAACAAAACATTTGATTCATAAACGAAAGACTCAATCGTTTGTATGGCAATTTTAATTTTGATTTCCACGCCACCCAAATGTTTGAACATAATGTTTGAATCCCCAGAATGAATCGTTTGAATTTGAAGATGTGGAAAGGTGTTTGAATTAGTTTGAATGAATTTGTATGAAGTTTGTTTATAAGATAATAGATGTCTTGATTTTGTTGGAATATTGGTTTTTGTTGGGGTATTGATGGTTGTATTATTATATGTTCAAACTTGTTGGAGCAGTTACTGGAACATAATTGTATTTCTGGTTTGGAACAGGGTTGTTGTATTACTATGTCTGATAAATTACTCATTTTTTCATCTACCTCCTCTTTTATTTTGCCTCTTTATCCTATGGTCGCCCATAGGATCTGGTGGGCTTAACCAGCCCATGCCAACTCAATGAGTCGGCATGGGATATCAAAAAAAATTAAGGGATATTGAAGGTGTTTAAGATAGTGTTTGGTCGGTTGCATACGTATTTCGGACAGCACAGTACGCTAGGGTCGAACGCCATCATGCATTTATGTAGATGTTTGCACGTTCCACAATACGGCATTTTTCATCCTCCTTCTACCTCTTTGCCTCAAGGTCGCCCTTGAGGTCTGGCGGGTATGGCCAGCCCATACCGGCTCATTAAGTCAGCATGGGATATCAAAAAAATAAAAAGGGGTTTAATGGAAGATACTAGTTGTATTTGCATGTGGGTATAGGTCGAACAGGGGCCGTTTGGTGAAAGCCATAGATGAATTCTACTTGTTTCTCAACGTCATTCGGAAACATCAGAACAGCCTTTAGCCATATTGGAAGTTTTGATCTTTTCCCACTCATTTTTACTCATCTCAGTTTTCCCAGTTTCATCGAGAGCCTCCGCTAATGTGGAGAGCTGCTCGATCTGGCCTGGTTTAGCCAGCCCTACCCCGTCGCCGAGGCAGAGATAAAAAAATATGGAAGTTTTGAAAGTGTTTGTAATGCTTAATAGTGTTGTTGGTAGTATTGTTGGTAGTAATTTAAGCTTTGAAAGTGTTGTAATTAGTGTTTAGTCGGGAACTTTGCCAGGCAATCTAATGGCACGCGACCATTAGACTTGTGCAAGCACCTGCACCTACAGGGCGCGCCCGGACGACACCCTGCAGCCTGGCTCAGGATCGGACCTACCCCCCACCCAGCATCCGCTGGGCTGAAGGCCGGGCACATGGTGCTATGTGCTACGCCTTCATTTAAGGGGGTTCTCCGAACCTGACGGAGTTCCCGGTCTGTTTGAAAAAATAAAATAAAAAAAGCCCCGAGTGCAACAAAGGCCATGACGCATCAAGGGGTAGCTTATCAACTAGCCTATCCCCTTAATGCCGGCCACCGTAGGGTTTTCCCTACGTTTGCACCCGGGGCTTCTTGAGCTTTGGGCTCAATTATCATGAAGTTTTTTGATTTTCATGAGTTCATCGAATTCTTCATTTTAGGCTTATTTTCTTGAATTCTCCTCATTTTGAATTTATTTAGCTGAAATTGCTTTATTTTGGTGGTTTTCCTTAGTTTTCTTCGGTTTTCTCATAGTTTTCTCGGTTTTCCTTATGAAATTTTATTATTTCACAGAAGCTACGCTAATGCAGAAAAAGCGGGTTTTCCGCCCTTTTTCGGGCGTTTTCCCAACGTCTCAATCGGCGGTATCGTAATGACACTCAACCGATCTCATCACGACTGAAACCATTTTGCCCAACTGGCCTGGAAGCCTAGGGCGTATGGTTCAGTCTACTTTATCCTTTGAAAGAGGTTATATAAAAATGTTCTGTTTTGATCGAATTTTAGTAAAAAGATCAAAAAATGCTATGATAAAGTCTTTCTTAGACCAAACTCAGCCTGGAGCGAAGAAGTTTTCTCCTTTCCTCTTCTGTTAATTTCTTCCCTGTTTTTATTGTGCGTATGAGAGGCTGCCTTTCAGCCCATAAAAATGCGGCATTAACCACCATACGGAGAATGTCCTTCAGCATCTTTGTTCTGGTTCCAATAGGAGTAGTGTAAAGAAGCTGTATTATGCGCCAATCCTTCTCAATATCTAAATAAAGAGATACCTTGATATATCTGCCCCTCAGTAAACTTGGGAGCTCTATTTCCTCCCCATCGAGGCCCCTTATCGTAATTTTTCCTTTTGCGCTATCCCCAGACATCTTTGGCGCCCAACATCAGACCGTCCGCGTTTGAGAAGATATCGCCAACCACCTTTACGTCTAGGTTCGAATAAGCCCCTCGCAGGTATTCGCCGAGGAAGTTGGCGCTCCCGCCTCCGCCGGTGATTATCAACTTTGAAGAAGCCGGGCTTCCGAGAACCTTGTCAACATAGAAGGATGTTTCCCTCCACAGCTCTTGTCCAACGAAGAGGGACGCCTTCTCCCTTTCCTCCCTTAAGCGTACCGTCCCAAGGGTCCTAGACCTAAGCACGGGATCCGGGTCCTTAAGTATCTCGCCTAATGTGAAAACTCCTGGAATGTCCGTGCCGCCTCCTCGCCTTATGAGGCTTTCCCTGACGTAAAGGGCAATATCGCCGACAGCCCTCGGTATCGTCACACAAGCGGATCTTATAGGCATAAGAGATTCAAAGGCTACAACATTCGTTAAGCCAAAGCCTATATCTATCACGGTCCCGCTGAAGTCCACTTCGTTATTCCTTACGCAATAACTGTATAATGAGCCGAAGCTCTGATACCATATTTGCATATCCTTCACGGCCAACGTGACTTGCTTCTCCTCCTCGGTCAGGTAGTTTTGTATAGAGAAGTTGTGTGGGCTATCCTCAAAGAGCTTTTTCTTGAGCGCTTTAGCATATTTTATATCGAAGGTTGCGGGAACGCCTATTATGAGGTTAACTTCAAGCCTCTCCCGCTTCCTTTTGAATGGTGTAAGCGCAGCTAAACAAGCTTTTATAGCATCAACCGCGTAATCGAAGTCTGCCATTGAGGCAAAGCCCCTATACATAACCCATCTAGCTCCAGGAGAGAAGGTTTTGGCAGCTTCCCCAACTAGGAATTGCCTCTCCTCCCCCTTGTAAACTAGGTTTTCCAGCACATTCTCCCTTTTTGCAAGTGGGGTTGGAGGCCTCGCTTCAGGCAATTCGCCAACACAAGAGAGTATTCTAAGCCTCTCTTGGGTTAATGGATTGACGATTTTTATGGCTGAAGTGCCAAGATCGACGCCTACTGAGACGGGTTTTTCGGAATTGTATATATACAAACCTGGGATTTTGACGCTACTTTCACTTTCTAAAGACATGGTTAATCACCCTACTTTTGCCTCACAATTTATAAAGGAGAGGGGGCAACAAGTGCTTGGTGGGTCATTTTCTGTGGATCTCCTAAGAATTATCGCCCTCAAAAACCTAAAAAATAGGAAAATATCCTAGGAAGTCGTAGGTAGCTTCTGTTTTTCTATGGATTTATGGGGTTTGGGTGCCTGGCCACGGTATGCTTCCTATGATTGCTATTAGGATCGCTATCAATAGCGGACCGAATAGTATTAAGAACATGGATAGACCTGATAGTTCGATCATCTCCCTGCCGCTTCGCTTAACAATTCTACCGCCTCCTGGCACGGCGATTGCAATGTTCCCGGTGATCCATCCAATCGCGATTATCACCCAGGCAACCCCCTGAAGCGCCACCAATGCTTGTATCAGTTTAGTCTTGATTTCCTCAATATTTGGGCCTTGCGCCTGTGCATGGACGATTTGGAATCCTAGAGAGACAGCCAAGAGCAGGATGAGCCCAACCCTATAAATGGTTCTTAGTTGCATGCTCCATCGATTAAGTTTTTGACTGGAAATATAAAGGCATAAAACCCATAGAATTCAACTCCCCTTTTTTAACAACTTTTCAAAAATGTTTGGGAGTCTATATGGCGGATGTCAATACAATAAGAGCATTAGCATATATAGTCGCCGTAATCACTTACTTGCTCGGCACAATATTCCTTGCTGCACCAGGGCATAGGGGGACGAAAGAAGCTGGGCGTGAGATGGTTGAGGATGGAATTCTTGCAATAGTTTTAATCACTTTAACTGCAGGGCTTCCGGCTCTAATCTTTTGGGTCTCATCTATCCTGTTTCCGAACGTTTCTTTGACTCAAGCCTATAATGCTTTTTTCAAATGGGCAAATGAGCAAAAGATGCTTGCGTTGGGGATGGCTGCTGTTATGATGGCAATCACCTTCGGGCTCGGTGCAGCCGATCAAGCATTAAACATGCTTTTGCCCGGTAGCGCTCCATTCTCCGCTCTTGCCAAGCTTTTCCTTTCCTTCATAAGCCTTTGGGTAGGGGCCATCTATGGCACATATACGCTCCTTTCTGTCATTGAGAAGCTTGGCGCCATCCTCCTTTCAAGCTGGGATATTTTTGTTGCATATGGCTCGCTTATTTACGCGTTGCCAAAAAGGATAGGGAGAGGGCTTGGGGGAGCGATGATATCTGGCGCCTTAGTTTATCTGATTGGCATCCCGCTTATGCCTTCTTTCTGCAATCTGGTCGGTATGGAGGTTTCAACAGAATTTGCATCGCTTCCAGCGGACGTTTCAAAAATGACCCCTTTAATGGTGATCGATTTGGCTACTGGATTATCACCGGCTGCAGCACTTTTCATTTGGAAATATGCTGTGCTCCCTGTCTTCTATCTAAGCTTACTTGGCTTCATTTCTTCAGGGGTTAGCAGGTTGCTTCAATCTTTCACTCCTTGGGTTGTCTCCAGAACTCGGCCCGTTAGCTAATTTTCCGCTCCGTTTTAATAATCCATAAGAATTTTTATGGAAGCGATATGGCATCCTTAATTGCAACGATTATTGGAATCATTTATGCGCTTGTTGGGATAGGATACTATCTGGGCTGCGCCTTAATCACTGCTCCATCTGCCCATCGTGGTGCGAAGGAAGCTGGCTGGGAAATGATTCGTGATTCAAGCACCGCCGTGGTCGTCATGGCGATAGCCTTCTTCTTTATGGCTATTGTTGATGTGGTTTTTCGCGCGGTTTTCCGGGCTCCTATTGGTGAAAATGCTGCAGGCATTGCCTATTCAAAGCTAACAAGTTGGTTGGAAGGGGAGAAATGGGGCATGTTCTGGGCGGCATTGAAGATTGAAGCTTTGCCCATACTCTTAGATGCGATTGATGCCCTCCTTCCAACTGGAGGAGGCTTTCTGGACCTTATCGCCTCTTTTCTTCGCACAGCTTATATGCCATGGAGGATATTGGTTGCCTCCTATACAACTGCTCTTGCATTAGTTGACTATTGGGCGAACTTTCTTTACAGCGGATATTGGATATTGTTTTTGATGTTTGGTGCGCTCATCTATTCGATCCCAAAAAGGATTGGAAGAAGCGCCGGCGCTTGGCTATTTGCCATAGGCGCAACCTATTACATTATGCTTCCATTCATGCCATTTTTTATTGATGGTTTGGCTGGAACGATAACAGAAAGCTTGATGCAATTCCCCGATAAACCGCCTGAAGACATAATATCAGCGCGCATTCTTTTGATGGGCCTGTATGATTACAACACGATGCTGCTCCTTAGATTTGTGCTATTTTTGCTTTACCAGCTCTTCATAGTCTCAGCAACGTTAACGATTGCAAGGACGATGGGAGCAACCGAATCGCCATTATTGACTGGGGGGCTTGGTTAAAATGAATTGGTTCTCTCCAACAGAATTGACTCCACTCCTTTCATCGCTTCTTGTAAGCGTTGGCTACATCCTTGCCGCAATTTCATATTATATCGGAGTGACTATACTTGCGTTACCAGCTCCTTCACCAAGAGTGAAGTCCCTAGGTAGGGCGTTGATTCGCGATGGAATAACAACGGCGATCGTTGTTTCCATATTTTCCGCTCCATTAGCGGTAATCCGTTTAATTGGATTTTTGGGCTTTCAAGTTGGAAGCCCGGCTTATGAAAACTTCTTTTATCCTTGGCTTGGCATCGAAAAGGGAGTCCCAACTGGAGGAGGGCTTATCCAAACAATTGTATCCGGCCTCTTCAGCATAATATGGGTAATCCTTTCCTTGTTGATAATACAGGTGGTTATAGTGGTTGCAATATCCCTTATCGCAACAATAGTTGGTGGTTTCGTTCATGAATGGGTTGGAAGGATCATTCAAGCAATCGGTATAGGCATTTCAGGAATCTTTTCGGTTTATGTTTGGTGGAGAACCCTTCTTTTGCTTCCAGCGTTGATAATGGTTCCTATAGCAGTTTACCTTCTTTACTGCATATTTTTCTTCGCTGAATTCATTCAACGCTGGGTTCAACCAATGATCCTCTTCGGCGCCCTCATTTATGGTTTGCCATTCAGAATAGGCAGAAGGGTTGGCGCAGCCTTGATAGCGATGGCAATAGTCTTCTACTTGGGCCTTCCTCTTATGCCATACTTCGTTAATGCATTTGCAAGCCAAGAAACCGCAACCCAATACATCCATGAATTGCAAGCTCAATATGAACAATCGAAAACATTCATTGAGAATATGGGCTACCCCAACGTTTACCTTGCAGCTCAACCGAATCGAGGGGAGCCAGGCTACTATCTTCTTTACATAACTGATGGATCACGCTTCTGGCAAATATGGACTAGCGAAAAAGGCGAACGCATTCTCTTTTTGCCCCCTGGAGATTATCGGGTTTATCGTGTCGAATATATGGGCATTGATGTTGGGCTCCCTCAAGAAGTTAAGTTCAAAACCTCTAAAACCGACGTGAGTTCCCCTCAGGCTGTAAACGTTCAAAAAGTTATAATACCGCTCGACATTTATGAATTTACCCTTAAAGGTCAAGAAACTGCTCAGGCATTCGTTTCATTAAAGCATTCTAACGGCATCCACATAACTGACCTTCAAGAAAAGGGATGGGGATGGGATTTGAATATGTACACGGAAGATAGCTATTCCCTAGCCTTCTTCATACCTTATGGAACAAGCTTTTCAGTTCAAATAGATAGCCGTATGGCCTCCTTTTACTCAATACAGGAAACCGTTGTGGGTAAACTCTATCGTTGCGATGGTTCTGGAAAAGGTATGCATAAAGTTTCCTTTGTAATTCAATCAGTTTCTGCACCGCCAAAGGAGGATATGAAGGATCAGATTCCAGAAGGGGCGGACCCAACCACCTATGCCCCTCCAGAATTGAATACAAAGGCAAGTGATGAATTGACGAAATTCTTCTTTGCAGCATTGGTCATTCCGCAGTTTTATGTTTGGGTAATTTTGGTTTTGATCGCAGTAGGTGTTGCCCGCCTCCTCGGCGGTCATGAATTTGGAAACTGGTGATGAAAATGGAAGAGTTCAGATGGTTCAATTTCACGGGAATAAACCTTGCACCGATATATGCTTTAGCCTACATCTTTGCAGCCATCTCCTACTATCTTGGCTGCCTATTAATCAATTTGCCCCATCGCGGATTGAAACGTGCTGGCTGGGTTTTAATTTACGATGGCGCAACCTACTATATAATCCTTGCACTTGTTTTATTCATCCCATCCATAGTTAAATTCGGTTACCTTCTAACAGGCTCCTATCCAGAGCCTTTATTCAAATCGTTCGATGCGTTTTTAGGTTTTGCACCAGATGGCTCCTACCTTCCATCTTCACCATTGGTTGAGATAAAGAAGGCGTATACTGGCGTTGGTATGATATTGGTTGCCCTCTCCACCCCTCCAATCGTTGGACGGGCTATAGGGACGTTGATGTGGTCCTACATCCAACCAGTTCTTACGCTTTTGGCTATAGCCTATACAACGCTTCATATGATTTACTTCCTTGGTTTATTGATTAGATCATGCTGGGCTCTTTTCGTAGCTTTTGGCGCGTTGATCTATGGTCTTCCAGCAAGAATAGGTCGGGCGCTTGGTGCCGCGCTCATAGCGTTCTCCATAGTTTTTGCGATAGGTTTGCCGCTTTTGCCGAACTTTGTTGGTAGCTTTGTTGCAATCAATGTGCAGGGGCCGACACTAAATGCCAACGACCTCCTTTCAAACGCAGGGCAAATCCTCCTTAAAGCGCAACAGTATAATGAGACATACAGCAAAATACTTACGCCCAACGTGTTATTCATCTGCACACCTGTTAAAGGAGATGCCGACAGCTACTTACTTCGATTTTCAAATGGAACCGCTGAATGGAGGATCTGGACGTCGCCAAACGGAGAGCGAAATTATGCTCTCCCACCAGGCCGTTATAACATCATCAGCATTGAGTATTTGGGGAGGGCTTTACCATTCGATGGAACGAAGTCTTTTACGGTTGCTCCAAATCAGGCAACCTCTATTTCAGCAATCCTGAATATTTATGGGTTCTCCGTTAAATATGAGGGGGTAACTTCCCCTGCATATATTGATTTAAGTCAAAGCAGGGACGTATCGATCGATTCATTAAGCGTAGAGGATAAAAAAGTATCGATTACCGTTCGTTCCTCGTCCAACTCTTCTGAATTATATATATTCTTCACTAAGGATACCGTGGTTTCATGGGAAGTTGATAGCCGCCAGGTAAATCCAACCACCGCCTTCTCAACGCCCTATGGAACCATGTATTATATCCGCATGTTGGAAGGGCCGCATACAGTAAAGTTAACGATACTCTTCACCAAGCCGTTAAATATCGATAAACAGGATTATGACCCTGTTGAGGGGCAGCGTGGGGAAAAAATAGATAGGTTGATTAAGGATGCCGATGATACTATGCTTCCATTCTTCAATTTGAGCTCAAATTTCTTCCTTACGTACTTCCTCCTCCCACTTCTATACATACTTGTGCTAAGCCTTTTGGTTGCCGGTTTTGGAAGAGCCCTTGGAGGTAGAGGTTTGCCAATTCCGGGGTTGTGATAAAACATGATGCTTGCTGAATGGATCTATATGTCGGTTGCAATCTTTATTGCTGAGTTATCCTATCTACTTGGTATAATCCTGTATGCAGCGCCGATACCACACCCAAGCGTAAAATCCGCTGCCCGTGATTTTATGGAGGAAAGCGGCAAACTTATTGCAGGGCTCCTCATCATCGATTTATTCCTTTACATTGTCAGTTTACAGCTTTCTTATGTAGAAGGTGCTTTATCCAGCTATATACAAAGGGCTGACCAAACAATTGCTGAAATGGCGAGCTTGCAGACGACAACCGTTAGCGCTGTCGCGATTTTTGGGGTGGCCGTTTTTGTGGCATTCCTTTTGATTAGGCTCTTCAGAAATTTCCTCATTATAACCCCCAATGATGTTCAAGAAGCTATGCGATTGGCAGCCAGGGTGTGCAGCACCCTTGCCAAAATTCTATCTCCAATCTGCATGCTTTATGGCGTGGTGATCTTAGTACAGGTGCTCTTCAAGGCTTATTGCAAACTGATTTTTTACCATTGGACAACGCTTGTTGGTTTAGGCGTCCTCCTATACCTTATACCATTCAAAATCGGAAGGCCTGCTGCAAAATTCTTGATAGGTTTTGGCATGATCTCATATTTAATGATCCCGCTATATGACGAGGTTTCAAAACTGTTTCAAGCATGGATAGAGCGGACAATTCGAATTTTGCTATGGTTCCCAATTAAGATCGCCGTCTTCGATGTAATCTTCCCTATATTCTATTTTGGCTTAGTCGCTTGGTTGCTTGGTGCAGTTGCCGGTGTAAGTTGGAGCCCCATTCAATATGGAATGGGTTTAAGTTGGATTACCCCAATCCGCCGGTTTATGCGGGCAGGGGTTGGAACGATGGAGAAACTTGGAAAGAGCGTGAGTAGCTTTATTGGAAAACGTAAGGAGGAAGGGGAGGGAGAGGAAGGAGAAGAAAAGAAGGGGCCGCCATCTGAGGAGGGCGGAGGCGGTGAGGAAGGTGGAGAAGCTGGCGGAAGGCGTAAACCACCGGAGGAGGGAGGAGGTGAGTATGGAGGCCCACGACCGCCTAGCGAAGAAGGCCCAGGCGGCGGAGTCGAGGGAGCGCCAACGCGTGGTAGGCGTAGGCCGCAGCCTCCTGGTGAGGAGGAGCTTGGTGGGGAAGTTGAGAGGCCACCCGTGCACGGCAGACGTAGGGAAATCCCGCCAACCCCAGAGTCTCCAGAAGAGGGTTTGCCACCGCCTTCGGAGGAGGCGCCTACGGCACCGGAGCAGGAAATCGGTGTGGAGGAGGGTGCAGCGGAGGCCAGAGGGGAAGAACTTGAGACCGAAAAAGTTGACGGCACCCCCTTGAAGTTTACTCGCGATATCCCTGAAAGCGTGAAGGAGGAGGCAAAGGAAGCACTTGAGGAGTTGCCGTCATGGGATAGAAAAGCTGTCAATTCAATAACCGTTGGCGAATCCTCTCCAATCTATGGAGCCGGTGGCCAATATTTGCCATGGACGAAAGAAGCGAAAGTCTATAGGGAGGGGATTGCGTATGGCGAAACAAAGGAAATCCTTAAACATGAAGTTGGCCATGGCGTCTTCTTCAACATGCCTCCAGAAAAACAAAGGGAGTTCTTCGAAGCGCTGAATGAAGCGCACAGGGGCGGATACCAATTCGATCCAAGGGTCTTTATAACCCCAGAGACAGCAGGACATGAGGCCTTCGCCTATACCTACACGGAGTATCATAAAGGCAAACCGGTGCATGAAAGTATTGAGCGGTTTATGCATACTTATTACGCTGAACAAACAGTAAGGGAATTGGAGGGCGCCGCTGGTGCTGAGGGCGGTGCTTTGGGAGAAGGTGGAGCCTTAGGGGAGGGGGGAGGAGCGGCGCAGGGTGAAAGCGCTGGAGGAGGTGAGTAATCGTTATGGAAAGAACTTATACTGAAAGTTGGGACCCGACACACTATCTTAAAATTGTTTGTAACGACTGCGGGTTCGTATATTATCTGGAGGGAGGCATAAGATGGGAGAGCGAATGGTGGAATGAGAAACCATCTATGTGCCCACATTGCGGTTCACTTGCGCATACGACAACGGCTGCCTGGGTTGAGCTTCCAGACGGTTCTCTAAGAGTCGTTGACCCGGACTCTTTTGTGCCGAACAAGAAGGTCGCCGTTTACACGTTCAATAGAGAGGGAAAGCTTGTAAATATCATAGAATCGATCTAAACCCAATCAAAATCCTTTTTATACTTCCTAAAAAGGAATTTGTTTGGGCAACGATACGTCCTTTTTTGATATATGTTTAAGTTTTTTTATAGCTTCTGAAAACTAGCTTGAAGAGAAATGTCCGTCAACTTAAAAAGAAACCTAAAACTGATTACTGTTCTGATGATAATTACAGTTCCGATGTTGTGGATTCAATCAGCTAGAACTATGGATGACCTTGTCTCCAACTCCCCAATGCTCCTCCTAATCTTTATACCTATCATTGCGTATCTTGCTCTTCGTAAGAGAGTTTAAGTGGTGAGCGAAAATGGCCTATGAAAAGACGATGCGCTTCTTGACATTTCGAAATATGTTGATAATTGGATTTGCGCTCAGCATGGTCTTAGTCCTGTTCTTTACGGGGGTCCTTCAAGCAACAAGTTCAACGTTCGTATGGATCCCATTGGTTTTTTGTCTTGGTGAAGCCGCCTTCTTCTTTGTCATGTTCAAGGTTGCAAAACCAATCGTCTTCTCTGAAACTCTTGAAGGAATTAGAAACGATGTCTATAAATGGGCATCGCTCCTTTATCCAGACATCGATAACATAGTTTTTGAAAGGAACTACATCGCATGGACCTTTAAAGGGAGCAACACGATCGCCGGAGCAAAGATCCTTTATGTTAAAGATGTGAAGACAACGTATAAGGACCTCTCCAAGGCGGAGCTGGATAGGATGCTCCGTAGCTATGAAGTTACTATGAGCGCTGGAAACATTCGTGTTGCCACCTTCCATATTCGAAAGCCGATAGATATAGAATCTTGGAAATCGGGAATACGAAGGCAGAGGGACAGCAAACAGTTGGACTTCGATGTCGGTGGCCCACCTACTAGGATGGAGGAGGCGGCAAGATTAACAGCCATGTTGAAAAGGATTGAGGAGAAATTTGAGGAGGCCTACGATGCAAGGTTCTTTATCGTTGTTAGCGCTGAAGCATCAAATAAGGATGATTTAGTGAATTTGCTTGATGCGCATAGTGAAACCATAAGGACTAGGTTTAAAAACGATATGAATATGGAAGTCGTTGAATTAACTGATATGGATTTGCTTGAGGCAGCCCGCTTTTTTCGTGTCCAAGCCGTATTGGACGATTCGTTTTCAACTTCCGGAAAGCTGAGGCCTACACGTGTTTTAAGCTATGACCTTGCCTTTCAAAATCCATTTGTTGCTAGGCGTCTTCCACCTGTCGATAAAATGCTTTTTGGAATCTATATCGGAAAGATTAAGGATTCGGGAATACCCGTAAGCTGGTCCCCATCACTAGTTCCATCATACCATGCACTGATCTTGGGGCCTATTGGAAGCGGTAAAAGCACGCTCTGTAGGACTTTGATCTATAGGGCTATCGTTACGCTTGGGGTGCCATGCTGGGTCATCGATCCTGCTGGAGAATACGTAGGGCTGATTAAAAGGCTCGGAGGTGTAGTCGTTGATTTTCGAACCGAAAGCATTAACCCATTAATACTTTATGGCAGGGATCCAGTAAGCGTTGCAAACAGCATATGTGAAATGCTTACATATATTAGCGGATTAAGGGGTGCGGAACGCTTCTTACTCCGCCGTGCGATTTTGGAAATCTATGGTAAATATGGAATAAATCCATCGGATCCAAATACTTGGGACGATTCCTTAAGCAACGAGGTTACATTCGAAACTGTTTACAACTACCTTTATGCCCGTTTGAATGCTTTTCCATCCGATGAGCTATACCTGGCAAAGAGCATAATCAATAAGATAGAACACATCAGCATTGGTGCTTATAAGTTAGGAAAAGGGTCATTCAACCTTGATGAATTGTTCAGGTCAAAATGCTCAGTATGCTTTGACCTTCGAGGCTTGCCAGATTATTTACAAAAAGCAATCGTTTGGACTTTATTGTTACAGCTTTATTCACTTTCATACATCCGCTATAAGATTAAGGAAGAACTTTCCCTTTTGCTATTTATAGATGAAGCGCATTTATTCTCAAGGCCTGTGGCTGCGGACGTCCCTGGAGGTATAATCGAACCGCCCTTATCCATGTTTGTAAGAATGGTTAGGAAGCGTGGTATAGGAACCTGGCTTGCTACACACTCTCCAATTGACTTGATTCCTCCAGGTGAACGGACTAGCATAATGTTTCAGGCTTTGGGAACAATAATCCTCTTCGGCTCAACAGATGAAGATTACTTGCAATTCTGCCGAACCCACTTACATTTAAGCAGCGATGAAGTTGAGCAAATGCTCTGGATGTCAAGAGGTGATGCCATGCTCAGGTATTATGGTGATCCAAGGGCAATACCGATCCAAATAATACCCGAGCCAGAAGCGCTTGCCCCAATTGAAGAAAACAAATGGGGTGAGGAAGAGTCCTTCGAGGAGTGGGCGGCGCGCCATTTAGGTGAGGTTCAGAATGAATGAATGGCAAGCCACTTTCAAATTGAAAAATAATGATGAATTGGAACGTATGAAAACATTTCTTAAAGAGAAATTGGCCAATCCATATTCCTTCTTTGTTTCTGGCCTTTCAATAATTATAACATCTCCAGATGAGGATGGAATCTTCAAAATTGGTCAATTCATTCGCCATAAGAACCCTCTTTCCCGCACAATTTTTTATTCAGTAAAATGTATTGATAAAGCATCGCACCAAATTCTTTTCGACAGCGGTTGTGAAAAGTGTAGAATAGAAAAGGCCGATGGGAAACCACATTTAAACCATCATAAGCATATTGCAAAAGAGGAAGCTTTAGAGGAAACATTTTCTATAGTCAAAGTTAGTGGAGGAAAAATAACGCTTCCTAAAGAAGTCAGGGAACGCTACCACTTGAAGGACGGCGATAAGATTCTCATCAAAGGCGATAGCGAAAGCATAAGGCTCTTCATCATTAAAGACAAACAGCGAACAGCTTCTTCTAGAAATCTATAGCCTTGAGAGTTTTTTAAGCTCAATCAAAAATTAATCTGAGGTACATTGGAAGAAAAAACAGTAGCTTTGATCACGCTTTTGGGAATATTCCTTTGGAGCAGTTTATCTGCCTTAACCTTTTATAGCGGAAGCTTTCAGTTTGGAAACATTGGCCAATTCCTTGCCTTTCCATGGATTTCAGTGATAGGCGGCACAAAACCTACAGTTTCAATACAGTTGCCAACTCCATCAACAACGTTTTGGATAATTTTTTCATTTATGATCGCAAGTTACATAAATGCTTGGTGGGTGTTCGTAGCTTGGAAATGGTTAATCCCTCATGGGCGAGTTGAAATAGAAGACTTTACATATTTTGCAGCGTTTCAAGCTTTATTCCCACCGATCATAATTTTATCGCCATTGATTTATTATCTCCAGCAAAAGAAAAGGCCGCAAAAAGCGAAACGTTTTCGTGGGGCGTGATAACACATGTCTGAAGGAAAGGGAGAGCGCGTCAACCTATTTCGAACGGCCTGTATGGTTATGGGCCTTCTATCAGCCATCGCCACAATTTTAGTTGTTGCAGGAGTAGGCTACGGCCTTATGACGAAACAATTTACGCTCCCGCAACTCGAAAATGCTCCCCTGCTTTACGCCCTAGCGATGGTTCTCTTCACCCCGATAGCATTTTTATTAATGTTCTGGATATCGCCATACAACCAGACAGCTTGGGACTTTATGTTTATGATGGGTTCTTTATGTCTATTCCTCTTTACCTATTCCATAATAACCTTTTTAATATTTATAATCCCCTCTCTCTTAATAGAGGCGCATATGACGCTCTTTCAATTGATTTGGAAGGGGTTGTTTTGGATGATCCTCTTTGCATTACCAGCAATCACTTTACCATTACCGATAGCGAGAGCTGCCCATAAGGAGAAGCACCTCCTTCCATCAGGGGGATCGCTATTCGAGGATCCGACGCCACTTGCATTCTCAGCTGCTGGTGTGGCAAGCGTGTATATGTTTTTTAAAACGTTGGGTCTTTCAATCTTTTTCTCGTTCATAGTAAGCTTTCCAGTGCTGTTCCTTTCAATTTTATGTTTGCTCACGCTCGTAGTCTACACTTATATAAACCCGAATGGAATTATTTGGCTTATGATATTTATCACATCATCTGGTATTGTGCTTTACTTGACAAGGGTGTATGGAATTTGAAAATATTCAATAATCTTTATCAATGGGAGGAAATCAGGCCGAGCCAACTTGTCCCATCGAAACTGACTGAGGATACGATCAAGCAATTGACTACGATATTAAAACAAAGGCAAAAGGAAAGCGGTAGACCCCCGCTTGATGCTGTTGCCTTCAAAACTCCCTTACTTGATAAAAAAGATATGGATGATGAGGCGATTGCAACATACTGCAGAGGGTTAAGCAGTGAAGTGCCGCAATTTTTCGAAATTTGGTCGGATACGGAGAATACGCACATCCTTGCTGTGGCGAACAAGAACGTCCTCCCCCATTTTGTAAGGCTTTTAACATCTGCCTTTAAGGGTGCCAAAATAACTCGCGATTTAAGGGGTTATGAACAAAAACTTGACCCTGAAACAGAGCCAAAATCCCTTCTTCCACCGTGGTTGAAGCCCGGCCTATATTTCAAAGTTTTGAATTGCAGAAAGGAGCAGGCGTTTTCACCTCTCTCGAAACTTGAAACAAGTGGTGCAGATCCTTTAGCAACCTTGATAGCCTCTATGGAATCCTTCAAAAAGTTGCCAAAGCCCGTATATATATGGATAAGCATTGGTTGGCAGGTCTTCAATTGGGGTCCTTGGGCAGATGATTATGTGCGCTCATTAAGCACCGAAGAGTATGTGAGAATAAGAGGTGAAGAGGTCGGGGGTACCTTCCTTCCAGAGCCATCCGTAAGGCCAACATCTGGTGAACGAGAAGAGGCAAGAAAGGTTGAAGTAAGGGCAAGGATAACAAGGCTTTTTGCATGTTTTCGCATAGCCGTGTTTTGTGAGGACCCAAACATACTTATGGACGTCGTTCAGGTGCTTAAAGGAGATGTTACAGTTTTTAAGGGAGAAACTGATCAAGTTGTGGCTGACCCAGCGCCATTCGAAATATCGACCAGCAGGGGAAGACCTGAAGAGGTTAATGATGAGGAAGCATTATTCATGATGGCTGGGCGTTTGATAGGCCCAGAGACTGAGCCAATGCACCTGCTTGACGAATACATGATAGCAGTTAGAAGGGGAAGGGCAAAAAAGAGGTTCTTGCCATATTTATTCATAGTATCGCCTGAACTGTCTTTATTCGTCCACCTTCCTGCATGGAGCAGGGACAAAAATTTAACAAGTATTGATTGGACGAGGACCGTCCTATCTTTTCCAACACTACCCTTGCCGCCTCCGCCAGATGTGCCAACAATACCTTTAGGCCAAATTTCAATAGGTGGCGACATAAGAGGGGAACTTCGTTTGCCATTAGATTATTTCTTCCTACACGGATATATCTTAGGGGTAAGTGGAGCTGGAAAAAGCACTTTAATTTTGAACACAATCCTTTCCTTTACAGAATTGATGAAGAGGGGGGCATTCAATGGAACCATCTGGTTGATAGACCCTCATGGCGACCTTGCCGATGACCTTTTGATAAGGATAGATGATGAGCTCCTCCCAAGGGTGTATTTCTTCAACCCATTCAAAACACCATGGGGAATGAACATGCTCGCCTTGCCTCCGTATCGTGATGAACGTGAGAGGACTTTGCTGGTTAGCGCCAGAGTTGAAACAATAGTCAAGATAGTCCGTGAAACCGTGCGTATGATTTCCGGTAAGGAAAGCTGGGGGCATAGGCTTGAAACAATAATCAGACAGGCACTTTTCGAACTTTATGAAAGCCAGGACCCGGAGAACCCTGAAAAGAAAAGAGACAACCCAACTCTACACCAACTGTTGGAGCTTGTATCAACTGTTGGAAATGAAGATTTGCTTAGAGAAAAAATAGATGAGATGGGTTTAAGCGAAGATTTGTTTATGCTCTTCAGGGATTATCCTACTGAGGCTAAAGCAGCCGTCTATAACAAACTGTTATTCTTCACGGAACCATTCACAAAGGACTTTACATGCAATATAGAAAACAATTTGGATTTCGCAGAACTTGATAAACCAGGCAACATAATAATATTCTCATTAAAGGGACTTGAAGGGCAGGATACTAAGAAATCCGTTTTAATGGGCAATTTGATTTTGAACATCTATATGGCGGACATGTTCAATAAGGGCCTATTACCTGAAAGCGAGCGTTGGCCAGTCCTCCTCTTCATTGATGAGTTTCACAGGGCTGCAAATATAGCAACATTTGAGGACATTGTTGCCGAGGCTAGAAAATTCAAGTTAAGCCTCTTTTTTGCCCATCAAGGCACAGAGCAAATAGAAAACAAATCGCTTGTAAGAATGATCTTTGGAAACGCGCGGTTACTTATCCTCTTCCGTGTTAGTGGTGAAATGGCTCAAGATGCAAAGATTGAGCTGGATATGATGTTTAGTAAGGAAATTGCGCCGACACTTCAAACAATTCCTCATTATAGATTTTTAGTGAGATTTGCTGCTAGAGGCGAAGAAGAACAGCTTCCACCAATCGAAGTTCTTGGTTACAACAAGCCGCCTGCAAAAAGGTCATTGGCAGATATCGAGCCTTTAATCATCAAATCGATGGAAAAGTTCAGGCCTCCGGTTATGCCGAAGAGGCCTGTGTATCTCCAGCCTCTTTTGAAGAGGCCCTGTATGCAATATTGGGCAGAACATGAAAACAAGTTCCCGCGACCGGAGGTTTTCCCAGTTCTTTGGGCTCTTCGTGAGTACTTCATATCACATTCGGTCGGTGGCAGTGCCGAATGGCCAAGCTTTGAGGAATTGCTTGATTTTATATCCGATTTGCCATGGGGTAGAAAAGGAAAGTATAGGCGGAGAGAATTCATCCTTGATGCATTAAATGAGCTTAAAGAGGGGGGTTTCATTCGTGAAATGTCTCTTGGGGCAAGCGGGAAGCGCGCATACATTCTCGGTGAAGGTAAACCGAAGCTGGATTTAGTGCTGTTGAATATGCCGGCGCCTGGAGGGTATAAAGGAGATATGGAGCATATTGAAATGATAAGAGGGTTTATGGAAGATCAGGTTAGGGAGAAGCTTTACCTTCCAAAAATGCTTGAAGTTCCAGACGCTCCGGATGGGATACTCGTGCCAAGCAGGAGCGATGATTCATGGGATTTTAGAAGCCAAATCGCTGTAGAGGTTGAAAGAATGGTGTCAGTGGCCTCTTGGAAGACAGAGCGCCTTACCCGCGTGATTGAAAACATTCGCAATGATTTTGAACGTGGCTTCGCAAAGGTTTTAGTTGTTTGTGATGCAAGGGACGCCGAACGCGATATAATGTATGCTATTAAACAAACAGAGGATCTCGCCCCAAAGTTCGAGCGTAGTGAGATAGAGATATTCCTATGGGTAACGGAGGTAAAAGAAGAAAAATATAAAGGCCTTTAGAGGTGCACATAATTGACGAGAAGCGTTGTTGAGGAATTTCGGGAAATAAGTGCGGCCGAATTCTTTTATCGAAACAGGGACGTTGCTGGGTTTGCAAACCCAACACGCGCAATATACACAACGATAAGGGAATTAGTTGAAAATTCTCTTGATGCATGTGAACAGATAGGTGTCCCTCCGGAAATTCGCCTGAAGCTATCTGAGGCGGGAGAGGATACCTACATAATTAGAATAGAGGATAATGGCTGTGGCGTCCCTGAAGATAAAGTACCTCAAGCCTTCGGTCAAGTCCTTTTCGGGTCGAAATATGCGCTCAAACAGCAAAGGGGAACGTTTGGCTTGGGTGGAAAGATGGCGCTCCTCTATGGTCAGATCACCACACATAAACCAGCGAGAGTTATTTCAAGCACTGGCAAGAAAAGAATGTGGGACTACACTTTATCCATAGATATCGAGAAAAATTCCCCAATAATCTTATCGAGAAAAATCTTGAAAAATAATAGGAAATGGCGCGGGACAATTATTGAATTCTATACACAGGGCGACTATACGCATGCAATGGCTAAGATCATAGAGTATCTGAAGGAAACTTCGATTATAAATCCGCATGCGAACATAGTTTTCACAGACCCAAAAGGCAGGGTTTTTGAATTCAAGAGGGGAACTGAAGAGCTACCGAAGCCTCCAAAGGCGGTGTTGCCCCATCCATGGGGAATGGATGTGGAGGCATTGAATCGTCTAATCAAAATAACGAAAGCTGACAATATGCTAAGCTTTATGACGGAGCATTTTCAAAGGGTTGGCGAAACTACAGCCAAGCACTTCCTTAACTTTGCCGGAATATCTGTGAAGAAAAATCCGAAGCGTTTGAGCCATGAGGAGATCGTTCATTTGACAAATGCTTTACGATCATTCGATAGTTTCCTTCCTCCGGATGGCTCATCCCTTTCTCCAATAGGCGAGAAGCTTCTGGAGATTGGAATCAGAAAGGAGTTGGAGCCTGAGTTTGTAGTAACCGTTCAGCGTAAACCTTCAGCATATTCAGGGCATCCGTTTATAGTTGAAGTTGGGTTGGCATATGGTGGCAAAATCCCAAGGTCGGATCGAATACTTCTTTTCAGATTTGCAAACAAAATTCCGCTCCTTTTTGATGAGGGAGGCGATGTATCAAAGAAAGTCATCGATGAAATAAACTGGAAGAATTATAGAATCCATCCAGGCGACCCCTTAGCGGTATTCACACATATTTGCAGCACCAAGATTCCATACAAAACTGTTGGAAAAGAATTGATTGCAGATAGGCCTGAAATAGAAAGGGAGCTTTTAAATGGGCTTAGGGAGGCAGGGAGGAGGCTCTCAATATTTCTATCCAGAAAAGAACGAATAGCTTATGAAAGGCATAGATTGGATATCTTTGAAAAATACCTCCCTAAGATCGCGCAGTTTTCAACAAAATTGGCCAACCGTAAGGAAGTCCCCGATATCACTCCATTGCTCAAAAAAGTTTCCAAATTCACAGACAGTTATAAAACATAATCAAAAAAGATCACGGACCCCCTCTATTGTTGTACTGTACTGTAGCAATA
>Ga0209225_1000292_pt1 | contig 59894 bp, 62 predicted proteins | sample WasSprMetagenome_FD_184732 | JGI IMG/M metagenome (GOLD analysis project Ga0209225, IMG submission 184732) | Sulfidic aquatic microbial communities from Washburn Spring, Yellowstone National Park, USA - WS (SPAdes) (version 3) | ecosystem: Environmental > Aquatic > Thermal springs > Hot (42-90C)... | reverse complement strand
TGGGAGACTGGCATTAGCGGTCCTCGGTGGGACCCGCGCATCCATCCCGGGACGAGCTGGGGAAAGGCGAAAGCTTCCAGGATTTCCCCGACCGCGGGATAGCCCGATTGCGCGCGGACTATTGCCACCGGGTCATCCTTTCCCACGTACTTTCCGGCGATGAGCGAGAGCCGCTCCGTGCTGGCCACGGCAGCCACCGGACCGTCTTTCCGGAAAATCCTCTTGATCACGTAACGGCTGGAGAGCCCGATGAGGGAGAGCAGGTCGTAGAGTTCCTCCGGGCAGCTGAGAAAAATTCTTTCCCCCTCCTTGATGTCGTGGACCTCAAATCTGAAGCCGTCGTGGATCTTGGTATCTATCACCAGCCCAGCGGTGTTGAAAGGATCGGCAAAAATCTTGTAAAAGGGGAGGTTGAAGGCCGAGGGGGAGGTTTTGTCGCAGAGGAGGACGATTATCGGTTCACTGGGTCGTTCCTCGATCTCAAATTCAGCCACCCCCGGACCCATGCCCCTTACATTGCCGGAGAAGGCCTCAACCAGCAGGTCCTGCCCGGCACCGTAATATTTGCGCTTTTTGGCCAGCGCGGCGGCTTTCTTGAAGGTTTCCCAGGCCAGGCCGTGGATTTTGGGATTGTCCTCGCCACGATCGTGAGACATGATGAGCTCCAGGTCATCGCCGCAGTTGGTGACGTAGTAACTCTTGATGATGCCCTCTTTCCTCGCCCTTTGCAGCGATTTTTCGGCTATTTCTAAAAGTTCATCCGGCACCTTGACGTGACCGGGAATGCTGCCCACATCAGCTTTTATAACGCTAATGGTGGTTTTCATACTTCAAGTTTACGGCTGAATATTTTTAAGTCTTACGTGCTGGCGAGGGCAAATGTGGCGGTCAGGCCGGCGATGAGGGAGAGGGTTATTATGAGGACGAGGTGGGAGATGGGTTCCGTTCCGGCGATGGGTTTTGTTGGCTTTCCGCGCAGGCGGTAAAGCATCCTGATGGCCCGGTGGGCTCCAAGCTGAGCGGCCCAGAGGCACAGGGGCAGGTTTACCGCCAGAACCAGCAATAGAAAGAAGATGGTCCAGATCTCCGCAGAAGTTACTGAGGTCAGTTTCCAGCTGGTGATGGTTGTCTCCATGGTGGTGATCAGCCCGCTGTCGTAAACACCCCTGGCGAAGAGGAAGGCCGCGCCCCCGATGCCGAAAAAGAGCTGTGACAGCGCAAAGGAGGCAACGGTGGTCAGCGTGAAGTAGACGAGGGGCTGCCAGAGCTCCATCTGGTCGGGGCGGGGGATGCTGATGATTTGGCCAAGCTCAGCAAGAAAGCTGCTGTAACCACCCCACCATTTCCCATAGGCGAGGCCGATGACCCAGCTACCAACCACCACTAGCCAGAGGGAGTAATACCAGTATTCCTCGCGCATCTCCCCACCGGAGCATCGTCTACTTGTACTTTCGATCGTAATCTCGCTTGGCGAGGCTGATGGCCCGGCTCAAATAGCTGTGTCCTGTCCCTGTTTTGGGTTGAGGCTGGGCGGGTTGGGCCGGCTGTTGTCCCGATGGTTTCGATGGCGTCAGATTGCGTTCCAGCGCGGCGATTCGGCGCTCGAGCTCCGAGATGCGGGCGGAAAGGGAGTTCAACCTCTCCTCCAGTTGAAGGGCGCGCGGGTCATTTCTTTCCATGTTCAAGGCACCGTTAGAATTTTCGGGTGATGATTATTAAGAGTTTGGTGTTTTTTGGAAAATTTGGAGTTCCGGGAAAGGTGGAAGCTGACGGGGACAAGGTTGTTGATCTTTAGGCCGGAGAAGAGCTGCGGCGGTGGGAACTGCTGCAACGAAACACCTTTTTGTTCAAAGGTAAAATTTTAACCGAGCCGCCGTAGCTCAGCTGGCAGGGTGTTTCCACACGCCAAAAGCGATCGCCTCGTATCCCAGTGGGATAGCGATAGGTCGTGGGTTCAATCCCCACCGGCGGCTCCACGATTTTTGACCTTCCGGGGAAGGCGATGCAGATTTCTTGAAGAGGTTGCAGTGGCGTCTTTTCGAAGTGTTGGGCTTTGTGATTTTTGCTGGAGTCGTCAGGCGGCGGTTTCATTGCAGACAAGCAGCCGGGCGGGCAGCATTTTTGTTATATTTATAACAAACGAATCCCGCAACTTTCCTTATTTTCATGGGCCCGCTGTTGAAACTCGTCATTTGTTATATTTATAACAAAAGAGCCTCATCGCTTTTCAAATTTTTGGCATTTGCCATCAAGGATTTTTCAGGTGCGTGGCTGCTAAACTTCAGGAGTCCGCGAAGCTCCTGCATCATTCGAAATTCTATTTAACCAACCCCGCGAAATTTACTCTTGAAGGGCATGAGAAAAATTGACCGCGTTTATCGAGAAATTCTGCATCGCTTCTACAGCAGCGGCGAGCGTTTCTTTAACCAGAAGAACCTCTCGGAGATCTGCCGGATCTCCCTGGGCACGATAAACCCCCTCATCACCAAGCTCGAGGGCATCGGGGCAATCGAGCGCAAGCCACAGGGATTCCGCCTCATCGACCCGCAGCGGGCCTTGATCAGCTGGGCGGTCACCAGGGATCTCGCCAGGGACATCACTTACACCACCTTCGTCCCGACTTCCCTCAAAGAGCTGGAGAGCAGCCTGCCCCGCGGCGCGATTCTCACCGCCTATTCCGGCTTCCGCGCCAGGTTCGGCTCGACTCCCGCCGAGTACAATCAGGTCTTTGTCTACGCCGATGAGGAGGAGATGCGACGGGCTTTCAGGTCCACGATGAGGGAACGACGCAACCTGATCGTGCTGCAGCCCGATGAGCACCTGAGAAGATTGAGCAGCAACGGCGTGGCCCCTCCGGTCCAGCTTTACGTGGATCTCTGGCAGCTGGGGAAACCTGCCAGCCGTTTTGTGGAGGAGCTGGAAAGGAAGCTGTCGCCAGCCCCCGAAAGAGCGCTGGGTGAGATAGCCCGGAGCTTAAGGTCACCCAGGTAATCTCTGGCGATCTCAGATCCGGAAAATTTTCTCCCGTCCTGGTCCCGTTGCTGTCATTCAAAAATTCCGCAAATTTTTCGCTTCAGCCCCTGTGAGTCAGTTTTTCCATAACGGCCTCAGCAAGAACAGCGGGTAGCTTTTCCCTGCTGCCGGGCGTCACCTCAAAAATTCTGACGTCGGCGCGGGACTTTATCTCGCCGATGAAGCCCGCCGTGGTCCCTCGATGGATCACCGCTAGGAGTGGCTTGGGTGAGTTCAGGGCGGAAAGGACCGCGCGCTTGAAAGCATCGCTGTGAAGTTCCATCGGGGCAATCTCGTCGATGGCCACAAAGTCGGCAGCCTGCAACGCCCTTCCAATCGCAGCCTCGCTTAACTCATCCACGTTGGCCACGTTGACGCGGTACTTGCCCACCCGGGGCCCCTCCCGTTGGTTCACGTGCGCCAAAATCCTCTCCTCCCCGGTCATGATATCGATCATCTTGAAGCCAACCCTGACGCCACCCTCCCTGATCTCCGGGCAGTAGATGCCACCGGCCCTGAAGCCGCGCTCGCGCAGCATCGCCACGGCTCGCTCGAGAACGGTGGTCTTGCCGCTTCCCGGAAATCCTGTGATCAAAAAGTTGTTTGGAATGCAAGCCCGGTTCTAACCTTGAACGGCGCAGGTATTTAATCGAGCTGCTTCCTTTCCCGTTAACCCGGGGAGCAGGCTCTTGAGCGGCCGGTCGTCAGGGAAGGTGAGGAATGGATTCGGGCGCCCGCTAAACCCTGGCCACCAGAATGACGTCCTTGGAGGAGGTTTCCTGAAATTCGTATGCCGCGATCAGCCGCCCGATCTCGTCGGGAACTTCGACCAGGTAGATCACCTGAAGTGGATAGTGCCCGATGTTGGCCTCCAGTCCCCGCTCCACGACGTCCTCCCCATAGTGCATCCAGTCCAGCCCAGCCGCCGCGGTGTTGCCCGCGGCAATCGCCTTCAGAGTTTCCCAGATGTCGGTTGAGAAAGACTCTGTTTTCGTCCCGTCGGCCAAGACCCAGGAGATGCGGGCGATATCCGCCTGGGAGTAGATCACGCCGCGAACTTGGGCGTTGAACCAGAGGTTTTCCATGACCCCGGTGTCAAGATCATAAACGTAGATGTTGACCCTGGACCCGGCCTTCAGCGACGGGGTCCTCTGAAAGGTGTCCAGAACCGGGACCTCGACGGTGCCATATTCCTGGAACTTCAGCTTCTGTAGAGTCTCCCAGCCCAGCCCGGCAAGGTATTCGCGCGCCTCCGCTTGGCTAAGGTAACCCCCGGAAACTGAGTCCCGAAACAGCGCGACATTTTCCCCGAGTTTGTTGAGCTCGCCGGCGAGGAGGGACCTCCAGACCAGGGTGGCCCTCTCGTTGATCTCCGCCCGGCAGGCCTCGAGTTCGGCCAGGGTGGATTTGGCGTTGATTTCAGCCGTCATCGTTGCTGAAAATTCAGCCAGCTCCGGTGCGGCGAGCTTCCCCGACTCCCCGGCAGCTGAGTAGTGGGAACCATCTGCGGCAACGGCAACCAAGTCGAGGAGCTCTTTCCGAAGCTGCTCCACCTGGATTGCCGCGTTCACCTCGACCAGGATGGCCTGAACCTCGGCAACGGAATTTGCCCTCTGAACCCTTGAAGAACAGTCGAGGGCCCTCAGGACGGCAGCCTCGGTTCCGACGGAAACCAAGCCGTTGATCCGGTCAAAGGCCGCCAGCTTCGTCGCCGTCAGCTCCTCGGCGGCTGGTTTGGCGATCAAAAAATAGTAGACCCCAAAAGCCGCCGAGCCCATGAGCAGAAAAACGACCGCGGCCCCGACGATGGGTCTGGCATCAATTTTTCTCACGATTGGACCACCAACCAAAGGTAGTTGAAGGCAGGGAGTTATTTAAAATCTGAGTTTCAGATGGACAAACAATCCCTGCGTGAAAAGATCTGGCGGGAGCTGGAGGCCCGGGGAGTCGTGGCCTTTCCCAAGCCGATCGCGGGCCGGATTCCCAACTTTGTGGGCAGTGCTGAGGCCGCCCGCAATCTCGGCAGGCTCCCCGCTTACCTTGTTGCGGAAGTAATTATGGTGAACCCCGACGCCGCCCAGCTGGCCGTGAGGGAGATGGCGCTGCGCGACGGCAAGCTTCTGGTGATGGCCACCCCACGGCTACGGCAGGGATTCATCCTCATCAACCCCGCCCAGATTAGAGATCCCGGAGAGGCGGCCAGCATCCGTGGTGCCTTTACCCACCGCAGAAGGGTTGACCCGCGTGGTCTCAAAGTCGACCTGATTGTGGAGGGCTCGGTGGCAGTCGACAGGAGAGGCGGCAGGGTGGGCAAGGGAGGTGGTTTCGGGGACTTGGAGTTCGCCATTCTGCGCGAGCTTGGGGCCGCCACCGGGGAAACCCCGGTTGTGACCACGGTTCACCCGCTGCAGATCGTGTCCCGGGTGCCGATGCTTGAGCACGATGTCCCCGTGGACTACATCATCACCCCGGACACAATCATTAAAACAACGGGGCATTATTCCAAGCCGCCGGGGATAATCTGGAAACTTCTGCCCGCCGATGCTTTTAAGCAAATGCCCATCCTTGCAGAATTGAAGGGGAACCATGATCATGGGAGGGGATGAGGCGGGACGGGGGCCGGTGCTGGGCAACCTGGTGCTCTGTGGAGCCCTCTTCGATTCCGCCGCTCTCGAGGAGCTGAGATCACTCGGGGTGAGGGATTCCAAGCAGCTCAGCCCCCGCAGGAGGGAATTTCTGGCCGGGGCCATCGCTGAAAGGGCTGCGGGTCTGGAGATAGTTGAGTTCACCCCCGCCGAGATCGACGATTACCGCCTCGTGAAAAAAATAAACCTCAACGAGCTCGAGGCGAGGACCTTTGCCGAGATGATCAACCATCTCAAGCCCGACCTCGTCTATCTGGACTCACCCGATCCCAACCCGGAGCTCTTTGAAAAGAGGATCAGAAGATACCTCAAGGTCAACCCGAGAATAGTGGCCGAAAACTTCGCCGACCAGAAATACCCCGCCGTGGCCGCGGCCTCCATCGTGGCCAAGGTGAAGCGCGACCAGAGGATGGCAGAGCTGCGCGCGCGCCACGGCAACCTGGGCTCGGGATATCCCGCCGACCCGGTCACCATCTCCTTCCTGAGAAAATGGGTTCAGGAGCACGGCAGCCTGCCCGATTTTGCCCGCAGGTCTTGGGAAACGGCGCGGAGGCTGGAGGAACAGGTGAGGCGGGAAAGGAGGGGCTAGTACTCGATGCCCTTCCTGGCCGGTATGCCCTCCCGGGCGGGGTGCTTGACGTCCTCGATCACGGAGACGAAATCCGCCCGGTCGATCAGTGCCCGCGGCGCCCTTCTTCCCGTGAGCATGACGACGGTGGACGGTGGCACCTTGTCGAGCAGCTTGAGCACATCCTTCACCTTGACCAGCCCGAAGGCGGCGGCGAGGTTTATTTCATCCAGAACCAGCAACTTCGGCCTCTTCTTCAGGGCCTGATGGGCAAACGCCAGCGCCTCTTGAGCCAGCCGGTAGTCCTCGGGAGAGGGATTTTTGGGGTCGACAAATTCTTTGCGCCCGAACTGGTAAACCTCACACTCGGGGGCAAGCCTCCGGCAGGCCTTCACTTCCCCGATGTCCTCCCAGCCTTTCATGAACTGAATGATGATGACCTTGTAGCCGTGGCCGATGGCCCGGAGGGCAAAGCCGAAGGCGTTGGTGGTCTTGCCTCCCCCCTCGCCGGTGTAGAGGTAGACCAAACCACGCTTCTTTTTAGTAGCTTTCCTCGCCACCGGGATGACCTCCGGAAAAATCAGGCTCGGCCTTCAGATATTTCTCCTCGGGCGGTGCCAGCACCGATTGAGGTGAGATGGAGAGCACCTGCTTGGCCTTGCTCCCGTAGCGGTAGACGGTGATCCCTTTGCACTTCAGCTCGTGGGCCAGCAGGAAGGCCCTCCTGACGTCCTCAGGGGTTGCCTCATGGGGCAGGTTAATCGTCTTGGAAACAGCATTGTCGGTGTACTTCTGAAATACCGCCTGCATCCTCACGTGCCACTCGGGCGACACGTCGAAGGCGGTGACAAATATCCTTCTTACCTCCTCAGGAATTTCCTCAACATTTTTTATCGAGGCCAGCTTGGAGAGCTTCACCATCAGCTCGCGGCTGTAGAACCCCATCTTGGTGGCGATCCTCTGGAATGTCTGGTTGACCTCGATCAGCTGGATCCCGCTCATGACGTTTCTGATGTAGGCCACGGCGAAGAGGGGCTCAATGCCGCTCGTGGTGCCCGCGATGATGCTGATGGTTCCCGTGGGGGCGATCGTGGTCACGGTGGCATTCCTCAGGCAGCTGTAACCGCGTTTCTCCCAGATGCTGCCCGGGAAGGCGGGGAAGGATCCCCTCTCCTCGGCCAGCTCCACCGACATCCTGCGGCCCTCCTCGGAGATGAACTTCATCAGCTCCTCGGCCTTGTGGAGAGCTTCCTCTGAGTTGTAGGGGATGCCCAGCTCGATCAGCATCTCGGCAAATCCCATCACCCCGAGGCCGATTTTTCTGGTCAGCTTGGTCATCCTCTCGATCTCCGGTATCGGATATTTGTTGACGTCGATGACATTGTCCAGGAAGTGCACGGCGTTGCGAACGGTACTTCTCAGCTTTTCCCAGTCGATCTCGCCGTCCTTGATCATCTTGGAGAGGTTGATGGAACCCAGGATGCAGGACTCAAAGGGCAAGAGGGGCACTTCACCACAGGGGTTGGTGGCCTCGATCTCCCCCAGCGCTGGGGTGGGATTGTGCCGGTTAATCTCGTCCAGGAAAATCAACCCGGGATCTCCAGTTTTCCAGGCCATGTTGACGATCAGGTCGAAGACTTCCCTCGCCCTCAGCCGCCTTTCGGCCTTCCCTGTCCTCGGGTTGATCAGATCATATTCTTCATCTTTTCTGACCGCCTCCATGAAGGCATCAGTCACCCCGACCGAGATGTTGAAGTTGACCAAAGCATCTTCCTTGACCTTGGCGGTGATGAACTCCAGGATGTCGGGATGGTCGACCCGGAGCACCCCCATGTTGGCTCCCCGCCTCTTTCCCCCCTGCTTGATCACGTCGGTCGCCACGTCGAAGATCCTCATGAAGGAAACCGGGCCGCTCGCCACCCCCTTGGTCGACTTGACGATGTCTCCGGCCGGCCTGAGCCTTGAGAAGGAGAAGCCGGTGCCGCCCCCAGACTGATGGATGAGGGCCATCGTCTTCAGGGAATCAAATATCCCGACCATGGAGTCTTCCACCGGAATGACAAAGCAGGCGGCCAGCTGCCCCAGCGGCGCCCCAGCGTTCATCAGGGTGGGGCTGTTGGGGAGGAACTCCAGGCTGGCCATCATGCGGTAAAACTTCTCCTCGGTGTCGGCGAGGTCGGCGGCCCCGTGGAGGCGGTCGGCGGAGGCCACCGCTCTTGCCACCCGGCGGAAGAGCTGCGATGGTGTTTCAATGATGTTGCCCTGCTCGTCGCGCAGCAGGTAACGGCGCTGGAGCACCCTGATGGCGTTGATGCTCAGCTTCAGGTCATCGGTGACGCCAAGCAGAGCCTTGGCGGCCCTGAGTTCGGCCCGCTGCTGCCGGTAGAGGATGTAGGCCCTGGCGACATCAGCATAGCCGTTCTTTATCAGAACCTCCTCGACGGTGTCTTGGATTTCCTCGACCCCCGGGATTTTACCGGCAAATTTTTTCTCCAAGATTTCGATCACCTGCGCGGTGAGCTGCCGGGCTATTTCTCCATCCCTGGTGTCGGTCGCGAGGAAAGCCTTGTGGATGGCGTTGGAGATTTTTTCGGCTTCAAAGGGGACCACTCGGCCGTCCCTTTTTCTAATCTTCTCAATTCCCGGCATCAAAACATCCCCCGCAACACCACCAGAATTATCTCCCTCCGGCTATTAAATCCCGCAGCGTCGGTCAGCGTGAGATGGGCCCCCGCTGTCCCTGGCACAACTAACCAGCGAGCTTCATCAACTGTCGTTCCGACGCGATTCGCTCGCCAACCCTCGATGGCAGGTTTTTCTCGGGGGCCGGGGTCCACCTGTCTCACACCAGGGTTGGCTTCATGATCATCGTTTTAGACGATCCCGCCAATAACTCTCTGAAGGACCCAATTTGGCGTGCCTGTCGGTGGACCTGCTCGAGTGTTACCGCGGTGATGCACCGGCGATCACGTTTTCACGCCAGCTCTCGATTCCCGCGGTTTCTCCCTTCATTGCAGTTATATAGTGGTATCTCCAGGGCTAAAATTTTACTGTTGCTGGTGAAACCCGTGGAGGCGGGGCCTGAAAGGTGGGTTTTTATCCGTGATAAAGTAGATTTAAAGGATGATGGTTTATGAAAAAGGCACAATATGTGATCATCGCTGGCGGGGGCCGGGTGGGCTTCCACCTGGCCAAGATACTTGAGCCCAGCGGCAGGGACATCGTGATCATTGAGAAGGATGCTGAGGTCTGCGAGAAGCTCTCCTCCGAGCTCAACGCTCTGGTCATCTGCGGTGACGCCACCGACAAAAAGACTCTGGAGGACGCGAAGATCCAGATGGCAGATGTCTTCGTCGCTGCCACCGGGAACGATAACGAGAACATCGTCGCCAGCCAGCTCGCCAAGTACACCTACAAAGTTCCCCTAGTCCTGGCGCGGGTTGAGGACATGGACCGGGCCAAGATGTTGCGGGGCATGGGTATAGACCTGATCGTGAGTCCCTCGCACGTGGCCGCGCTGGTGTTTGAGAACGCGATAGCCCTGCCGAACACGACCTCGATACTCGTTTCCGAGACCATTACCAGGGCGGTTGAGGTCACCATCACTGGAGATTCAAAGGTTCTGGGGAAAAGGATCAGGGATCTCAATCTACCGCTGGAGTGCGTCATTGCGGTGATCTACCGGGGAGGAAAGCTGATCCTGCCCCACGGGGACACGGTGATGAAGCCCGGGGACATCGTCGCGTTGATAGGTAAGGAGGAGGCCATCAGGAAGACAGTTGAGATTCTGAAGGGATGATCGTGGGGCTGAGGGAATTTAGCCTTCGGGAATTTCTGAAAAAGAACCTTGATCTCATAACAGGAATTTTCGCTGAAATTGGCCTGACTGTTCTGGTGATGTTGCTTTCCTTTGCCCTCTGTCTGCTGATCCTCATCTTCAGCTAGATGTGGGGTGCGATGGTGCTAACGCCACTGACGAAGGAAGACCTGAGAATTGTTGGCTTCAACCTCAGCAGGATAAGTTACGTCACGGGCTTTGTCCTGTTCCTCCCCATCATTGTGGCCATTTTTTTCAACGAGTTTGATAACATCCCCTATTTCCTCATCGGCTCCGCGATCTCCTTCATCTTGGGCAGCATCCTGTATCACTTTCTCTACACGCAAGCGGAAATGGAACTCAAGCATGCCCTTGTCATGGCCGCCGTCGCCTGGCTGTTTGCCCCCCTGCTGGCGAGCATCCCCATCTGGCTCTCCGGGAGCATGGCCTCCCCACTGGACGCCTGTTTTGAGAGCATCAGCGGCTTCACCGGAACCGGCCTCACCCTGGCACCGGATATCGATCACATGTCCCGCAGCATCAACTTCCTGAGGCATTTTCTGCAGTTCATGGGTGACGGAATCGGAATAATCGTCATCTCACTCTCGATTCTGGGGAGGACGGAGATGAGCTCGGTGCTCGCCTTTAAAGGTGAGGCGAAGGAGGTCGGGATTAGGCCGAGCATCGTTCGTACCTCCAGGATAATCATCGGCATCGGCGTGATGTTTCTGGCCATAGGCACAGCTTTGTTCACCGTCGCCGGCATTCAGGAGGGCTTGGATCCCGGTCAAGCCTTTTTTGACGGCCTCAACCACGCCATGACGGGCTATGCCACCGGTGGCTTCACGGTTCACTCTCAGAGCCTGCTTTACTACCACAGCCTCTGGGTTGAAGTGGCCGCCATCGTGATCATGATCATCGGTGCCCTGAACTTCAACCTGCACTATGCCGTCCTGGGTGGCAGGAGGAGCGAGATTCTGAGGAACCTGGAGGTCAGGGTTCTCCTGTTTCTCATGGTGGCCTTTGGTTTTCTGGTTTCCTCAAACCTGTTTTCGTCTGGTCTTTACCCCACCGCAGAGTCCCTCTTCAGAAAGGGATTCTTTCAGGTGATTTCCGCCCAGACCACGACTGGTTTTCAAACAGTCCCGCCGGTGCACCTGATGCTGGTGTGGCCTGTTTTCTCGATCCTCATTCTTTCGCTGGCGATGCTGCTCGGTGGCTCGGCCAACTCCACCTCGGGGGGCATAAAGATGCTCCGGGTGGGGGTGCTCTTCAAGTCGCTGGTGAACGAGATCAAGCGCTCGCTGCTGCCGCGATCGGCGGTGGTGGTCGGTTCCTTTCACCATGTGGAGGAAACTCCCCTCTCGGACAAGATCATCCGCGGTTCGGCGGTCATAGCCATGGGTTATTTAATTCTTTTCATGATGGGGACGATGCTCACGGTGTTGCACGGCTATGGTCTGGAGGACTCCATGTTCGAGACCGCCTCCGCGCTGGGAAACGTCGGCATGAGCTGCGGAATCACCTCTCCGTCCATGTCCCCCCTGCTTAAGGTCACCTACATGTTCCTGATGTGGGCGGGAAAGCTTGAGGTGATCGCGGTGTTTGTGCTCATCGGATTCATCCTGTTGGCCCTGAGGAGAGGGATCAAATGAAGAGGGCGGTCCTGGTCATCCTGCTGCTGCTTTTGCTGGCGCCATCTGCCCGGGCGGAGACGCTGAGGGAACTCCTCGACGAGCCCGCCAGTTATGACGGCAGGCAGGTCTCCTTCAGGGGCGAGGTCATCGGCATGATCATCAAAGGGGATCATGCTTGGGTGAATATTTTTGATAACGGTTCGGCCATCGGAGTTTGGTGCCGGGCCGAGGAGGCAAGGGAGATCTCCTTCATCGGAGATTACACCCACAGGGGGGACATCGTCGCGGGAACTGGAATCTTCCACCTGGCTTGCGCGGAGCATGGCGGAGACGTGGACATCCACGCCATCTCGTTAACGGTTTCAGAAAAAGGCCATGTGATCGAAAGGCCGATGGATGTACTGCTGTTTTCGGTCAGCGCCCTGATCGCTTTGGCAGCCGTGCTGTTGTCCTTTTACCTGTGGCACCTTCGAAAGGAGAGGAGAAAGAGGGTGCCTTGGCCTTTCTATTAATTTTTCACCGACCTCCTGAGAAAGTTGGCTGGGGGAAGGGACCTTGGTAGCCAAGACGCTGATAATCTGTGAAAAACCGGCCGCAGCAGCGAAGATAGCCGCGGCGCTGGCGCCGGGCCAGCCCGAGGCGGGACAGCTCAACGGAGTCCCTTTTTATAACTTTGAACTGGAGGGAAGGCGCGTGACCGTGGTGCCGGCGCTGGGTCATCTCTTTGTTCTTAAAAATCTCAAGCCATTGCGCGATTATCCCTGCTATGAGGTGGGCTGGGTCCCCGCCTACCGGGTCGGCGGAAGGGCCACGAGGACCAAGGCCTTCATCGAAGCCATCAGGGAGCTGGCCAAGGATGCCACCGATTTCATCAGCGCCTGCGACTACGACATCGAGGGCAGCGTCATCGCGGCCAACGTGCTGAGGTTCATCTGCGGCGAGGAGGCTTTGAGAAGGGCCAAGCGCATGAAGTTTTCCACGCTCACGGCCGAGGACCTGCTACAGGCCTATGAGCATCTCCTGCCGCGGCTGGATTATGAGCTGATAGAGGCAGGCGTGGCCCGGCACCTGCTCGACTGGTACTGGGGGATGAACGTCTCCTTGGCGATGAGCACGGCGGTTAGGCTCGCTGAGCAGCGCTTTGTCAAGCTTTCCGCGGGGCGGGTGCAAACGCCGACGCTGAGAATTTTGGCCGAGCGGGAGCGGGAGATCAGGTCCTTCAAGCCCGAGCCCTACTGGGTGGTCAACCTGGTCGTCGATCTGAATGGGATGGAGGGAGTTGCCGAGCACGTTAAGGGACGCTTTTCAGACAGGGCTGCAGCCGAAAGGGTCGTGGCGGCCTGCAGGGAAAAGCCGGCGCGAGTTTTCTCCGTTGAAAAGCACCGCCAGCAGCGTTCGCCCCCGCCGCCTTTTAACCTGAGCGACCTGCAAATGGAGGCCCACCGCTGTTTGGGCTACTCCCCACTGCGCACCCAGCAGATTGCCCAGGAACTCTATCAGGCGGCCTTGATCAGCTACCCGCGGACAGACAGCCAGAAGCTGCCACCCTCGATTGATTTCAGGCGGATCATCGAACAGATCGGCTCCGCCTCCGCGGAGTACCGGAGGCCGGCTGAGGAGCTGCTGTCGCTTCCCGAGCTGAGGCCTCGCGAGGGGGAAAAAACAGATCCGGCCCACCCGGCGATCTACCCCACGGGGCAGAGGCCGGAGGGGCTCACCGGACAGCAGCGCAAGCTCTACGATTTGATTGTGAGGAGATTTCTTTCCCTGTTCGGAAGGCCAGCGCTGTTGGAGAGCATGAGGGTTGATCTTGATGTCGGTGGGGAGAGGTTCTTCATCCGTGGACGCAGGGTTCTGGAGGAGGGCTGGCTGAAGTATTACGGTGATTACGCCGCCACTGAGGAGGCGATTCTTCCGGAGTTGCAGGAGGGCCAGTCGCTGGCGGTCAAGGAGGTCAGGTTGGAGGAGAGGCAGACCCAGCCCCCTCCGCGGTACAACCCGGCCTCGATAGTGAAAAGGATGGAAGAGGTGGGAATAGGGACCAAATCCACTCGTGCCCAGATAGTGCAGAACCTCTACGAGCGCGGGTACATCACCGGCAGACAGATCACCGTCACCGACCTCGGGATGCAGGTGGTGGACTCCCTTCTCAGGTACTGCCCTGAGATCACCAGCGAGGAGCTGACCGCAACCTTAGAGCGCGAGATGGACGAGATCCAGGAGGGGAAGAAGACCAAGGAGGAGGTAATCGAGAGGGCGCGCGCCGAGCTTGACAGGATCCTCGCCAAGTTCAAGCAGCACCAGCTCGAGATAGGCAGGCTGCTGGCGGCATCCTACCGGGCCTCGCTACTGAAGCAGAGGACCTTGGGAAAGTGTCCGATCTGCGGCGGTGAATTGAGGCTGACAGCTTCACGCGCTACCCACAAGCGCTTTGTCGGCTGCTCCAACTATCCAAGATGTCACAATTCCTTCCCACTGCCGCAGGCCGGGACCATTCACCCGCTGGGTGAAGCTTGCAAGTTCTGCGGAGCCCCCGTGATCCAGATCAACCGTGATGGCGCCAGGCCCTACCGGATGTGTCTCAACCCTGATTGTCCGGCGAAAAAGAACCGATGAGGAGGCCTTTCTTGCGCTGAGGCAGGGATACCAGTTCAGGTGACCGGCCGCCGGAGGAAAACGAATGCGGAATTTTTCTGAGAAATTGTGGGCGGGGTTAAAAATTTGTTGAAATTTTTCGAGCCACTCCCCTGACGGCATCGGATAGTTTGAAACACAGTGCAACGGGCGCCACGATGATATGAACCGAAGGTTGGCCGTTGCAAACATCTCATTCTAATCTGTGTCATTGGCTCTCAAATGGAGAACATGGGCCGGCGCGGCCGAGGGATAGTTGCCTTCCATCAGCTGGTTATTTCTGTCGGGCACCAACGAGGCCAAAGTGCGCCAGCATCGCCTCAAGCTGGATTCTCTCATTGGCCCCCTGCGTCAGCCTGAAGGAGAACTCCCCGAGTTTGTCCAGAAGTTCCACCTTGGTGGTCTCGGGAAGCTTGAGGTTGAAGATCTCCCGGTGAACCTGCTCGATGATGTCCTCGCCAGCAAGCCCCCGGTCAATGAGTAGCTCCTGAAGTTTCGTCCTGGCTTCCTCAAACTTTCCGGAGAGGGCCAGTTCCAGCATCTGCCTGACCTCTTCGGGCCTCGCCGCCGCGCTGACCTCGTAGACGGCCTTCTCAGTCACCTTCTTTCCCAGCGTCGCAGCTGCCTGGAGGATGTTGATGGCCTTCCTCAGGTCGCCGCCGCTGAGGTAGGTGATCGCCTGGATGGCCTCAGGGGTTATGGTGAGCTTCTCCTCCTTCGCTATCCTTCTGAACATCTGCTCGATATCCTTGTCCGTCAGGCGCCTGAACCTGAAGACGGCACACCGGGACTGGATGGGCTCGATGATGCGGCTGGAGTAGTTGCAGTCGAGGATGAAGCGCGTCGTGTGGGTGAACATCTCCATCGTCCGGCGCAGGGCATTCTGGGCATCGGCCGTGAGGGCATCGCTTTCGTCCAGCAAGATTATCTTATAGGGAAAGTCGCCGATGGGCCTCGTCCTCGCGTAGTCCTTCACCTTGGTCCTGATGGTGTCTATCCCCCTCTCGTCGCTGGCGTTGAGTTCGAGCATGTTTTGCCTCCAGCCATCGCCGAAGAGTTCCCGTGCGATGCAGAGGGCAGCCGTGGTCTTGCCCGTGCCGGCGGGACCGGCGAACAACAGGTTGGGCAGGGACCTCTTTTCCACAAAGCTTTTCAACCTGGTGATTATCTCCTCTTGCCCCACCATCTCGTCAAGCTTTTTGGGGCGATATTTCTCGACCCAGATTTCATCCGCTTCAGCCATGGGGATCATCCTTTCTTGATTTTGACCTGTCCCGTTAAATTACTTTGCCAAAATGGAAAAAAGACCTCCGTCGCTCCCCGGTCAAAAGTTGATTTTGGCTTTTGGTGCCTGGTTTTCCATTGACCTCATAAATTGGGAGAAATGGTTGAAAAAGCAGATAACAGCACACCGGAGTCCAAACTTCTTGCAGCGACATTTTTAGGAACCAATCATAATTACTTTCGGGTCGACAGCATGATTCAGCCCGCAGCGAAGGTTTACGACGCCAGGAAGGCTGAGAAAGAGGTGCAGGAGTGGTGGCTCTCCGCAGGGATCTACGAAAAGGTGAAGAGGTCCAGGGAGACCTCAAAGCCCTGGTACTTTTTAGACGGGCCGCCCTACGCCAGCGGCAGCATTCACTTGGGGACGGCTTGGAACAAGATAATCAAGGACACCGTGATCAGGTATCAAACCATGTGCGGCCGGAACGTCCGCCGCCAGCCGGGATGGGACTGCCACGGCCTGCCCATCGAGGTCAAGGTGGAGGAGCTGCTCGGGATCAAGTCCAAAAAGGACATCGAGCAGAAGATCGGGGTTGAGGAGTTCGTGGAGCAGTGCAAGAAGTGGGCGACCGATCACGTCAAGTTGATGACCGAGCAGTTCAAGCAGCTGGGGGTCTGGATGGATTGGGATGATCCCTACATCACCTTCAAGAGGGACTACATCGAGTCGGCCTGGTGGACCCTCAAGAAGGCTTACGAGCGGGGCCTGGTCAAAAAGGACCTCCGGGTGATTCACTGGTGCCCCCGCTGTGAGACGGCTCTGGCCGAGCACGAGGTCCGGGGAGAATACCAGAATGTCAGCGACCCATCGCTTTACGTGAGGTTCAGGCTTCGTGATCGTCCCAATGAATACCTGCTGGTGTGGACGACGACGCCTTGGACCCTCCCAGCCGACCTCGCCGTCTGCGTCAATCCTGATTATGACTACTCAGAAGTTGAGATCGGCGGTGACATCTACATCCTGGCCACGGCGCTTGTGGAAAAGGTGATGAAGGATCTGGGCGTCAGCGATTACCGGGAGGTTGGTTCGGTCAAGGGGGTAACCCTGGAGGGGATTCAGTATGAGCACCCTCTGCTGGAAGAAGTCCCCAAGCAGCGGGAGTTCCTCGAGCATCATCGGGTCATCCTCGGCAGCCACGTGACCCTAGATGAGGGCACGGGTTGCGTCCACACCGCCCCCGGTCACGGTGAGGAGGACTTTGAGGTGGGATTGAGGTACGGCCTGCCCGTCTTCAGCCCGGTGGGCCCTGATGGCAGGTTCACGGAGGAGGCGGGAAAATACGCGGGGATTTTCGTGAAGGAGGCGGACGAGGTGATCTTGGAGGACCTGCGGAAAAAGGGACTGCTGGTGAAGCACGGGACGGTGGTGCACCAGTATCCCCACTGCTGGAGATGTCAGTCACCGCTGCTCTTCAGGGCCACCGAGCAGTGGTTCCTGAAGGTGGCGGAGCTGAAGTCGACCATAATTCAGAAGAACGCCGAGAAGGTGAAGTGGGTTCCGGACTGGGCCACGATCAGGTATGCCAATGGTGTGGAATCGGTGGGTGACTGGTGCATCTCGCGCCAGAGATACTGGGGGATACCCCTGCCCATTTGGGTCTGCGAGCAGTGTCAGAACACCATCGTGGTGGGAAGCCTCGAGGAGCTCTCCCGCCTCTCGCTGCAACCGCTGGGTGATATCGACCTCCACCGCCCCCATGTTGATCGCGTGGAGATCAAATGCCCCAAATGCGGCGGTGTTTCCCGGCGGGTCCCCGATGTCCTGGATGTTTGGTTTGATTCCGGCATAGCCTCCTGGGCAAGCTTAGGCTACCCCAAGAGGCAGGAGCTGTTCAATCAAATCTGGCCCAGCGACTTTGTCACCGAGGGGGAGGACCAAGTGACGAAGTGGTTCTACAGCCAGCAGGTTGTCTCGATTGCGGCCTTTGGCGAGGTCCCCTACAGAAGGGTGCTGATGCATGGCTTCGCCCTGGATGAAAAAGGTCGAAAGATGTCGAAGTCTCTGGGGAACGTCGTCAACCCTGAGGACGTGGTGAACAAGAATGGGGTCGATGTCCTCCGCCTCTACATCCTCGGCGCCAACCCACCCTGGGAGGACCTGAAGTTCAGCTGGAAGAGCTTGGAGGTGGTGCAGAGGATGATGGGTGTCCTCTGGAACGTCCATGTCTTTGCCACGACCTACATGTCGCTCGACGGGTTTGATCCTCGAAAAATAGACTTGGACAAGGTGAGCGCCAGCCTGATGCCCGAGGACCTGTGGATGATCTCCAGGATCAACAGCGTGGCCCGCGAGGTGACTCAGGCGATGGAGGACCTCAACCTGCACAGCGCCGTCCGGGTTCTTTCCAACTTCATCCTCGAGGACCTCAGCCGCTGGTATGTTCGCTCCGTCAGGGAAAGGGTCTGGATTGAGAAGGAGGATCCGAAGAAGCTCGCCGCCTATGTGGTGCTCTATCAGGCCCTGCATGTTCTGGTGAGGTTGATGGCCCCGTTTGCCCCGCATATCACCGAGGTGATTTACCGGGATCTGGTGAAGGCCGCCGATCCCAGCAGCCCGGAGAGCGTTCACATGCTACCCTGGCCCTCCGTTGAGGAACATGCGATAAACAGCAGGCTGGAGGAGGGCATGAGGATCGTCAGGGCCTTGGTGGAAGCAGGAGCCGCCGCCAGGCAGCAGCACAAGCTCAAGCTCAGATGGCCGGTGAAAAGGGTTTCCATCAGGATGGCGTCTGCCGAGGGACTGGAGGCGGTCAAGGACCTGCAGGAACTTTTGCGCAGCCAGCTCAACTGCAAGGAGCTGCTCGTCGTTGGTCCCAAGGAGAGGCTGAAGGAGCTGGGCCTGAGGGTCAAAGTTGATGAGGGGCGGTTCAGGGAGAAGTTTGGTGATCTGGCGGAGAGGGCGATGGAGCTGATCAAGGGCATGGACGCCAGGCGCTTGGCCGAGGAACTGGATCTCCACGGTTTTGTTGGTCTGCAGTTCGATGGTTACAAGCTATCCGTTCACAAGGAGCTGGTTGATTTTGAGGAGGAGCCGCCTGAGGGGATTGCCCTCGTCCAGACGGAGTTCGGCCTGCTGGCCATGGACACCAGGATGACGCCAGAGCTGGAGGCGGAGTCGCTGGCGCGTGAACTCGTCAGAAGGCTGCAGATGATGCGCAAGGAGATGGACCTGGGAATGGAAGAAAGGGTTGACGTCGTCATCGGGGTGGCCAGCGAGAAAGAGCTGGAATCGCTGAGCACACAGCAGGAATATATCTCCCGAGAGGTCCGGGTGAGGAACCTCCGCCTCTGCCTTTTGGAGGCCGTGAGCGGCGAGGGGTACCTGAAGGACTGGAACATCGACGGGGACAACTTCAGGCTGTTGGTGAAAAAGGTCAGGCCGTAGACTTTCTTCCTCGCCGGCTTTGGGACAGGGTGATCACGGCATTTTAACGATATAAGTCAGTAGCGCCAAGTTCGATGGGGGTGCAGGTGCCGCGATCCGATATCTCCGGCTTTTACCGGCTGAGGCCCGAGGAGAGGTTAAAGCTGGTCAAGGAGTTTGCCGGACTGGACGACTCCGAAGTGGAAGTGCTTCGCCAGGCGGGTGCCTTGAGCTTGGAGCAGGCCGACCGCATGATCGAGAATGTGATCGGAGTTACCGCGCTTCCTCTGGGGATAGCCACCAATTTTCTCATCAACGGTAAGGATTATCTCATCCCGATGGTTACCGAGGAGCCCTCGGTGGTCGCGGCCGCTTCCAACGCGGCCAAGATGGCCCGGGCCAAGGGTGGCTTTCAGACGGAGAGCACTTTGCCCGTGATGATCGGCCAGATCCAGCTTGTGGACGTGGCGGACCCGCTGGTGGCTAAGGAGAGGATCATCGGTGAAACGGGCAGGATCTTGGCCAAGGCCAACGAGCAGGACCCGGTTCTGGTGAAGCTGGGCGGAGGAGCTCTGGGGCTCGACGTCATAATCCTCAGCTCCTCAAGGGGTCCAATGGTGATAGTTCACCTGCTGGTGGACGTGAGGGATGCCATGGGGGCCAACGTTGTCAACACCATGTGCGAGGCTGTTGCCCCGATGATTGAGGAAATCACCGGCGGCAGGGTTTTTCTGAGAATAGTTTCCAATCTCGCCGTTCACCGGCTGGCGCGGGCGCGGGCTGTCTTCTCCCGGGAGGTGCTCGGCGGCGAGGAGGTGGTGGAGGGGATCCTCAAGGCCTATGATTTTGCCGTTGCCGATCCCTTCCGCTGTGCCACTCACAACAAGGGGATAATGAATGGGGTCATCGCCGTGGCGCTGGCCACTTTAAACGACACCAGGGCGCTTGAGGCCGGGGCCCATGCCTACGCCGCCATGGAGGGAAGGTACCGGCCGCTGAGCCACTGGTACCGGACTCCGGAGGGGGATCTGGCCGGCAGCATAGAGCTTCCCGTGGCTGCGGGCGTCATCGGTGGGGCCACGGCGGTTCACCCCGTGGCTAAGATCTGCCGCAAGATCTTGGGAATGCCCTCGGCGAGGCAGCTGGGAGAAATAATGGCCGCGGTCGGTCTCGCGAATAATCTGGCGGCGATGCGGGCGCTGGCGACCGAGGGCATTCAGGCGGGTCACCTCAAACTGCATGCCAAAAATATTGCCGTGACAGCAGGGGCTGAGGGCGAGCTCATCGATGTTGTGGCCAGACGGATGATTGAGGAAAAAAAGGTGAGCTACGACCGGGCTCTGGCCATCCTCAAGGAACTCCAAAATGGCCAGCCTTGAATGCCGGCGCCGGTCTTCAGGGCCGGTCATCTCTGGCTTCAGAAAACAGTTGATTTTCCAGCCGCTGATCACCTGCGGTGCTGGGAGCCCTTTTTCCCCAAAAATATCTATAAGCCCAGAAGAACAGTTCTTTCGGGGCTGGAAGTGGAGATGAATTTTGAGCAGATGGTCCAGAGGATCTTGGAGTCCTCGGGGCTGAGCCGCGACGAGGTCATGTCCAGGATTCGGGCCAAGCAGGAGGAGCTTGGGGGTTTTGTGACGCTGGAGGGTGCAGCGAACATTGTCGCCCGGGAGCTGGGCATTGTTTTTGAGCGCAGGGAGCCGGAGACCAGATCCCTCCGCATCGAAGACCTGTTGCCCGGCATGTCCAAGGTTGAGCTTCTGGCCCGTGTGGTCAGGGTGCAGGAGCCCCGCGAGTTTCAGCGGCCGGGTGGGAAACCGGGGCAGGTCGGAAGCATGGTGCTGCAGGATTCCACCGGCGAGATAAGGCTGGTGCTCTGGGATGAGAAGGCGGAGATCCTGAAGCAGGGTGGGCTGAAGAAGGGCGACATCGTCAGGGTGCAGGGGGCCTATGTTCGTCAGGGGTTGGACAGGAAGCCTGAGCTCAGTCTCGGTGCCCGCGGCTCCATTGTTCTCTGTCCCGATCATCCGCTGGCGGAGGAACTGCCGCCCCTTTCTAGGTCTAGGATGAAGATCGCTGAGCTGAGTCCTCAGATGATCGAGGTAGATGTGGCGGGCAGGGTGGTCACGACCAGCGAGGTCAGATCCTTCGACCGCCCCGACGGGACCACGGGGAAGGTGGCGACGCTGATCCTGATGGACGGCACAGGGCAGGTGAGGGTGTCGCTGTGGGATGAATGGGCCGAGCTGGCTAAGGAGCTGAACCGTGGGGAGGTGGTGATGCTGGAGAATGCCGTGGTCAAGGCGGGGCCGGCGGGAGGGCTGGAACTGAGCCTCGGCTCCGGAGGGAGGCTGGTGAGAAACCCACCGGGAATTTCAGATCTTCCGGAGCTGAGGGAAAGGCCGCTGAAGATTGCAGAGGTTGAGCCCGACATGCGATCCCTTGACCTGGCGGCGAGGGTGAGGCGCGTGCTCCCGTTGCGCGAGTTCAAGCGCAGCGATGGTTCCACGGGCAGGGTCTTGAGCGTGGTCCTGGCCGACGACACCGGCGCCCTGCGGGCATCCTTCTGGGATCATGCCGCAGAATTGGCGCAAAAGTTACGGGCCAACGATGTTGTCCTGCTGAGGAACGCCTACACCCGCTCCGGCCTTGGTGGCCGGCCGGAGATACACGCCGGTCGGGCAACCCAGGTTGAGATCAACCCGCCGGGAGTCGAGGTTGCCGGGCCTCAGCCGCAGCCCCTCAAGATAAAGGACCTGGAGCCCAACCTTGAGGCCGTCGAGGTGGTGGGGAGGATTGTGGAGCTGTCAGGCTGGCGGGAGTTCACCCGTCCCGATGGCAGCAGGGGAAAGGTGGCGTCGCTTGTCCTGGGTGACGACTCGGGGACGGTGCGGGTTTCCCTCTGGCAGGAGCAAGCGGAAAAGGCCGAGAGGATGAAGGTCGGGGATGTGGTGAGGCTGGTTGACGCCTACACCACCCTTGGTGCCTTCGGGCAGACGGAGCTGCATCTGGGCCGCCAGGGGCAGCTTGAGCTGAATCCCGCCCTGGAGTTGCCGGAGGTCGCCCTCGGGGAATCATCTGTCCCGGGGCCGGAGAGGGTTGCCATTTCCCAGGTTGACCGTGAGGGGATGAGGGTGGAGGTTCGGGGGACGGTGATTCAGGTGTTTCATCGACGGCCGATATTTGAAGTCTGTCCCAGCTGTGGGCGGAGCGTCGGAGGTCTGGAGACCAGCCTGATCTGCGAGGAGTGCGGAAAGCAGGTTGTTCCCGAGCACCGGGCGGTTGTCAGCCTGCTGCTGGACGACGGCACCGGCAATATCCGCGTGGCCCTTTTTGGAAGGGTGGCGGAGAGGCTGCTGGGGATGGGGGCCCAACAGGTGTTTGAGGCCCTCAAGGCCAATCCTGATCTGGCGGCGTTCTACGGTGGGCTGGGTCTGGTCGGCAGGGAGCTGCTGGTTTCCGGTGTCTCCAGGCGTGATAGATACTTTGACCAGCTGGAGCTCAGGGCCCAGGATTTTCAGATTCCCGACCCTTTGCGTGAAGCCAGGATGCTGCTCAAAAGGCTAAAAGAAATGACGTGAAAGTATAAAGGGGAGGATCTTGTCGGAAGTTACCAAAAAAACAATAGAAAACCTTCCCGGGGTGGGCGAGGCCACGGCCGAGAAGCTGCGTGAGGCCGGCTACCGGACCATTGAGTCCATAGCGGCCGCGACCGTCGCCGAGTTGCGCGAGGCCGCTGAGCTGGGGGAGGCTCAGGCCAAGAAGATAATCGCCGCAGCCAGAGAGGCGGCTGATTTCTGCTCCTTTGTGACCGCCGACAAGGTCATGGAGAAAAGGCAGAAGGTGGGCCTGATAACTACGGGCAGCGCTTCCCTTGACGATCTTCTTGGGGGCGGGGTGGAAACCCAGGCGGTCACGGAGGCCTTCGGGGAGTTCGGCTCGGGCAAGACACAGCTGGCCCACCAGCTCTGCGTCAACGTGCAGCTGCCGCGGGAGCAGAAGGGGCTGGAGGGCAAGGCAATTTTCATCGATACTGAGAACACCTTCAGGCCGGAGAGAATCAGGGACATGTCGCTCGGCGTGGGCCTGGACCCGGTGAAGGTCCTGCAGAACATATATTATGTGAGATCCTACAACACCGACCAGCAGATCCTGATCGCGGAGAAGGCCGAAGAGGTGGTCGAACGGGAGAACATACGGTTGATCGTTGTCGATTCTATCACCGCTCAGTTCCGGGCTGAGTTCACCGGCAGGGAGACCCTGGCCCTGAGACAGCAGAAGCTGAACCGGCACCTGATGACCCTGCACAGGATTGCCGACCTGCATGATCTGGCGGTCTTCGTGACCAACCAGGTGCAGGCGAGGCCGGACATTTTCTTCGGCGATCCAACCAAGCCCATCGGCGGTCACATCCTGGCCCACTCGGCGACGACGCGCATTTACCTCAGAAAATCCAAGGAGCAGCGGCGCATCGCCAGGATATTTGATAGCCCCAACCTTCCCGAGCGCGAGGCGGTTTTCCGGATCACCGAGCAAGGGATAAAGGATTGAGGGTGTTCTTCTGATCAGGCTTCTGGCCGTGGACATCGACGGCACCATGACCTACGGGGACAGGAGGCTGGATCTGGCGGCGGTGGAGGCCATCCGGAGGGCGGAGGACGCGGGCATCTCGGTTGTCATCGCCACCGGGAACATCTTCAGGTTTGCTGAGGCCGCTTCCATCCTCATCGGCACCTCAGGGCCGCTGATAGCCGAGGATGGTGGAGTTGTCTTCGATGTTAGTCGCGAGAAGATGTATGTGCTGGGGGACAGGGTGGACGCAGATCGGGGATTTGCCGAGCTCAAGAAGGTCTTCGGAAATCTGGAGACCACCAGGAGCAACCCCGACCGGCTCACGGGCGTCGTCATCAGGAAGACGGTCAGCCTGGATGAGGTGAGGAAGGTGATCCAGCAGAGGGGGCTGCCCATCGTCGCGGTGGACTCGGGCATGGCCATCCATCTGCGCCGGCCCGAGGTGAACAAGGGCAACGCGCTGAAGAAGGTTTCCCTGATCACCGGTGTTCCCTTGGTGGAGGTAGCCGCAATCGGCGATGGCTTCAACGACGTGGAGATGTTGCAGGTGGCTGGGCTGAGTTTTGCCGTGGCCAACTCGGTTGAGGAGGCAAAGAGGGCGGCCACGCAGGTGACCAGATCTCCCCACGGCAGAGGGGTCGCCGAGGCGGTTGAGGAGATCCTCAGGATTTCTGCCCGCAGCTGATTTTCCGCAGGGCTGGCGCGTGGAACAGTTAACTCCATGGTGGTTGATTTCGGCGGAGCCAGCGGTGTTTGGAAAAGGCCGAGGACTCAACAGAAAGGTTAAACGGGTTTCTCCGGTTGCTGAAAGGGCTGGGCTCAATAACGGTATTCCACGCCCATGTCGCGGAGTTCGTTTTTGATTTTTCGATACAGGTCCAGATATTCCTGCGTCGGCTTCTTCCTCTCCACGTCGTAGCATTCCCTGAAAGTCTTGCCCAGGGGTGCGTCCTTGATCCTGTGCTCATATTTCTTCAAGAGTTCCTTGACGATCTCGTTGGCCGTTTCCCTCTTCATCCCGCTCTCGACCACGGATAACCCGGTCTCGCAGGCAAACCTCGCTTCCATCGGCGTGGTCCTTTCCTTGTGCTTGTTGGAGGCGGTCGCTATTTCCCAGAGGATGCTGGCCCCCGAGACGGCGCTGGTGATACCGTGGGCGGCGGCCTCGTACAGGACCATGTCGGTGCAGGGGCCGGCGACCGCAAAGCCGTTGGACCCTGAGATGAACTTGGAATTTCTGGCGATGGCCTGATAGGTGCCGCTCACGACCCAGAGCATCTCCCTCATCGTGTTGGAGAAGTAAATCTTGTCGATGGGGAAGTAACAGGTGAAGTAGCCTTGGTTGACCATCAGTCCCTGAATGTGGGAAGCCACGCCAATCACTGCCGTTCCTTCGGCACCGGCGTATGCTCCCAGCATGGGGCTGGTCAGCGTCCCGCAGAGATGGCCATTCTGGTGGAAGTGGAGCATCTTGGTCAGCAGGTCGTTGTCTATCTTGAGCTCGCTTATTATTGATATCAGCCGGATGTCGGTTTTTCTGGCTCCCCAATCGGGTGCACTGGTTGCTATCTGGGCGGCCGCTTGAAGGGCAGTTCCCGTGAGCACGATGGCGATCCCGGGACGACCAGCCCTTTTCGCGGCCTCCCTGGCCAGCATCGCGTGAACCATCCCGCCCTGAGTTTCCGATGGTGCCCCCGTCTTCAGGGGCACACCTTCAATTTCCTCCAGGATGGGGGAGGAAACCGCGTCCGCTAATGGCTCCTTGATATAGGCCATTTCAATCGGGATGAACATCTCCTCGGAACATCTCACACCCACAGGGGTGAAGAGGCAGCCGGGCAACTTGGAGTCTTCCACTTTCCTCGGCGACCACTTTCTCGAGTCCTGTCCTTCCCCCACCGTGATTTCACTTCTCATGCAGTGCATGGCTTCTTTTATTTCTTCCTCGGTGAAGGTGATCCTCCGGTAGGTGCTGGTGCAGTAGGTCCCCACCGAGAGGTAAAAGTCCCAGGCGGCCTTCCAGAGGTCGTCCGCCAGGGAGTCATCGGAGAAGACGATCTGGTCGGGGTCGAACCTGATGTCGTACTCCTTGATCACCCGCTTCAGGTTGGGGAAGAGGATCTTGGTGTCGAACTCCTTCTCGGTGCAGATGGGTCCGGTCTCGGCGCGCTCGAGGACCTCGTTTATTCTCCACGGCGGCGCCGGCATCTACCTCCTCTCCGCGACCAGCTTCTTGGCCAGCTCGACGGCCTCGGCGGCGTTCTCGGCCCAGCCATCGGCGCGGGTCTTGCGGAACCACTCGTCGTCGACCGAGCCGCCGCCGATCATCACGATGAACCTGTCCCTTTTGCCCATCCCCTCGAGGAGGTCGATGACCTCCTTCTGGGCCCCGCGGGTGGTGGACATCAGCGCCGAGAGGGCGATGATGTCGGCGTTGACCTCGTTGGCCTTCTGGATGATAGCCATCGAGTCCACGTCGCGCCCCAGGTCGTAGACCTCGAAGTTGTTCACCTCGAGCAGCAGGGCCAGGATCGTCTTGCCGATGTCGTGGATGTCTCCCTTGACCGTGGCGATGACCACCTTGCCCAGCCGTTTGCTCTCGATCTCCTGCCGGGCCCTGGCTTCAGACTTGGCCAGCAGGATGTCGACCGCGGCCTTCATCGCCTCGCTGGCCAGCAGCACCTCGGGCAGGAAGTACTCCCCCTTCTCAAACTTGTCCCCGACGATCTTGGCCGCCGGGGCGATGCCCTCGTTCACGGCCTTGATGGGGTCAATCCCGGCCTTGACCATCTTCTCAGCAATTTTCTTGGCCGATTCCACATCATATTCGATAATGCTCTTCTGCAACTGGTCTATCATCAAAATACCAACCTCTTGTTATCAAAAATTCTATAAAAAGGTTGTGTGCTTCAAAGTTTGAAGAAGGACAATAAGATTAGTGAAGTCGTTCGTTAGTTTTTGAATCACCAATAAAATCAGTTAACGTTTTAATAACCGTTTCAGATAGGTAAAACGATGGCATGGTTTCAATTGAGATGCTGATCGGCACCGCGATCGTCGGTCTTCTGGTCGGGTGCATTTACGCCTTGGGTGGTCTCGGGCTGGCGTTCATCTACGGAATTTTGGACTTTGTAAATTTTGGCCATGGGGACTTCCCCCTGATGTTGTCCATGTACGTTACTTTTTGGTTCTTTGTAATTTTTGGGCTGGATCCAATTTTTTCTCCCATCGCCGCCGTCCCGATATTTTTCCTGCTAGGGATACTGGTGTATAAAACTGTAGCTAGGCGAACCATGAAGGGACCGGCGCTTTCCCAAATCGCCGCAACCATCGGTTTGATGCTCATGGTCCGGGGGTTGGCACAGGTGGTTTGGTCCTCCGATCCCAGGAGCATACCCTCGACGATAGTTCGTGGGTCAATAGAGATCGGCGGGATTTTGTTGCCTCAATCGCGACTCGTGGGTGCATTAGTGAGCATCGGAGCGTTTATCGTGATTCACTATTTCTTGAACAGAACTTATACTGGTCTCTGCATCCGGGCCATTACCGATGACCGCGTGGCGACGGAAATACTGGGTGTGAACACCGAGCGCCTCTACATGCTGTCCTTTGGCATTGGGATAGGCTTGACGTCCATAGCCGGGGCCGTCATGATGACCTATTCTTTTGTAGATCCGACGATAGGTCTTCGATATGGTTTGCTGCTCTTCGTCATCCTCTGTCTGGCGGGGCTGGGGACGATCAAGGGGGTTCTCTTTGCCGGTTGCATTTTGGGAGTCATCGAAGCTTTGACAACGGTGATCTGGGAGTCACGGGCCGCCATGCTTGTGGTTTTCATCATTTTCATTTTGATGCTGTGGCTCAGACCTAAGGGCCTCTGGGGGAGAAGGTAAAATGGTCAAGATTCTTTCCGAAAAAATCCTGCTGCCCGCCGCGTTGTTTCTGGTTGTGGCACTGATTCCACTTTTCTTCGGCTTCAACGAATACTACACCTTCACCTTTAGCATCATCCTCGTCTACGCCTGCGCGAGTTCGGCGTGGAACATCATCGGCGGGATGGCGGGGCAGCTCGACTTGGCTGCCGCGTCCTATGTGGGCTTGGGGATGTTTATGTCCGGCACCCTCTATACAAGGTTTAACATTCCTTTCTGGATCGGGATGCCGCTGGGGGGATTGGTCGCTGCCGGATTTGCTTTGGCGATAGGATATCCTACTTTTAGGTTTAAGCTCAGGGAGTTCTGGTATGCGCTCTCTTCCATCGCCAGCGTGCCGATATTGCGGACGCTGTTTCTTGTCTGGGAAGACGTCGGCGGCCCGATAGAGAGGTGGCTGGGGAAACCACAGCCCCTGCTCATGAGGTTCGGGTCTTTCCTTCCCTACTTCTACATTCTGGTGGCCATGCTGGCAGCCATCATTTACCTCAACTACAGGATAAAGAACTCAAAGACGGGTTATTATCTGTTCGCGATCGGCGCTGACGAAGAAGCAGCGGCCTCTCTCGGGATTGATGTTAGAAGGTACAAGCTGAAAGCACTTATTACCTACGCCTTCATCCTGGGAATGCTCGGGGCCATTTACGTCAATTTGCTGGGTAACTATCACCCCGATCATTTTGATACCTTTTTCACTATAACAGTCGCAGCGATAGGTATTATCGGAGGGCTTGGCGTGATCTACGGTGCCCCCATCGTGGCTTTCATCTTGGTGGGCCTGAACGAGGTCGCTAGGTTCAGCGTGGGCACCATAGGTGGCCTGCCTTGGGTGATTTATGGGGTCATCATGCTCGGCGTTGTTTTATTTAGGCCCAAAGGAGTGGGCCAGCTCTTCAATGAAGCTTACGTGAAGATCAAGAGATCGCTGAGGAGGAAAAGGAAATGAGCGCCTTGGTTGAAACGGTTGACCTCACCAAGAGATTTGGCGGGTTGGTTGCGGTGAACAAGGTGAACCTCAAAATCAACCCGGGCGAAACCTTGGGGATCATTGGCCCCAACGGCGCGGGCAAAACCACCTTGTTTAACCTGATAGCGGGCCTGCTGGAGCCCAGTGAGGGTAAGATTTACTTCAAGGGGAAGGACATAACCAACCTGCCCCCCCATAAAAGAAACGAGATCGGGATAGCCAGGACGTTTCAGATACCCAGGCCGTTTGGAAATATGACCGTCTGGGACTCGGTTAAAGTGGGAGCTTATCGCACCACCAGCGACCCGAAAGAGGTGGAGGAAAGGGTTGGTGAACTTCTGGACTTTTTTAACCTGACTCCTCTGGCTCAGCAGAGCTGTGCGGCGTTGAACGTTTCTCAGCTGAAGCTGGTTGAGCTGGCCAGGGCAGCCGCCACCGAACCGGAGCTCTTGTTGATCGACGAGGTCGGGGCCGGGTTGACCCCGGGGGAGTTGGACGATTTGGGAGTGATGATTAAAAAACTGCAGCGTAAAAAGAAAATCACCATTTGCTTGGTCGAGCATGTGATGAGGATAATATGGAAGCTGTGTCCGAGGATAGTGGTCATGGACTTTGGCAGCATAATCGCGACGGGATGCCCGAAAGAGGTCGCGAGGAATCCCAAGGTGATTGAGGCCTATTTGGGCAGGGGGTTGATCTGATGAAGGTAATGCTTTCGGTAAAAAATCTGAATGTCTCTTATGGTAAAATTCCCGTGCTGAGGGATGTCTCTCTTCAAGTCGGCGAAAAAGAAGTGGTGACAGTGGTGGGGCCGAACGGGGCGGGGAAGACGACACTTTTGAGATCAATATCCGGGTTGGTTCCGGCCTCATCCGGGTCCATTATTTTCAAAGGGAGGGAAATCACCAAACTTCGCCCGTATGAAATATCCCGATTGGGCATTTCCCACGTGCTGGAGGGGAAGAGGATCTTTCCCAATTTAACGGTGAAGGAAAATCTTTACCTTGGCGCCTTTAAAGCAAGAGAAAGGATTGAAGAGGGATTGAAGCTGGTGTATGATCTTTTCCCGAGATTAAAGGAGAGGGAAAATCAAAGGGCGGGCACTCTTAGCGGTGGCGAGCGGCAGATGCTCGTCGTGGGCCAGGGGCTCATGTCAAACCCGTCCCTGCTCATGCTTGACGAGCCCTCGCTGGGAATAGCACCGAAGTTGATAGAGGAAATCTTCGAGGTTCTCAAAATGCTGAAAAAGCGCGGAGTGACGATACTTTTGGTGGAGCAGTTTGTCGCTCAGGCTCTGAAGCTGGCGGATCGCGGCTATGTTTTGGAAAACGGGAGAATTTGCCTGAGCGGCTCCGGAAAGAGTTTACTCCAGAATAAACACGTTAAAACTGTTTATTTGGGCGGCAAGTAGGTCAAAGCCGGTAATCTCAAGTTTTCTGGTCCCAACTGGCGGCTCGGATGCAGCGGTTTCAATCTTCCAAATTGATGGGCTCGCTTGTGATGGTATAAAAAAAGAAAAAAAAGATTTGTTTAAACTCAGGTAAAGCCTAGCCTGAGAAGTCCGGCCGAGGAATAATCATGTCTCCGTCGGCCACGTCAAAGGGCCAAACTGTCACGGATTTGCCGTTCTGGACTTGCATCACATGAATTCCCGGGTACTTCGTGTCACCCTTCTCGTCAAAGGCTATGACCTTGCCTGGGTAAGTTTCAATCGCTGGCCCTGAAGTTATCTGGATTGTGTGCAGAATTTCCACGAGATGATTCACGTTTAACGGGTCCTGTGGGTATCTTTTGCCCGCCTCCTCAAGGGCTTCCTTTATCACCCAGATGGAGAAGTAAGCCTCGCCAGCAGCATCTGCGGGATCCTCTCCGGTAAGGGCTCTGAAGTCAGCCACGAACTTCTGGTTCCAGGTGGTGTTTTTGCGCGGGTTGTACACGTAGGAGTTGGTGAAGTATTCAACAGCTGCTCCCCCTTCTCTGATGGATGGGGAGTCGACCCAGCCACAGGCGCCTCCTCCCGCCCAGATCTTGGCCGGTGAACCCAGCTCATGGACGGCTCTCGCAAACAGCAGGGCATCGTTGAAGTATGGGCAGTGGAAAACGGCGTCTGGTTTTGCTGACTGAAGCTCGGTCATGATTGAGCTCACATCGGTGATCAAGTAATAGTACTCTTTTTCATAGACCACGCTCACGCCCCTTCTCATCAGTTCCTCAAGCATTCCTATGCGAACGTATCTCCCAAAGACTGAGTCCTCGTTGAGAACAGCGGCGGTTTTTATCTCGACTCCCTTCTTTTCTGCCCAGTCAAGCACCCCGGCGACTGCTCCCCGGCCAAAGTAGGAAGCGGGCGAAGTAGCTCTGAAGACAGTTGTGAATCCTTGTTCGGTGATGTAGTCAGAAAGTCCGTCTATCATCACGATTGCTTTTCCGTCTAGGACCTCACACATGGCGAGGGTCTGCTTGCTGATGTAGGCGCCGAAGACGATTGGAACCTTGTAAACTCCGGCCATCCTTTCGGCGGCCGACTTGGTCTTGTCAACAGTTTCACCGGCGTCTTCCTCCACCAGTTCTATTTTTGCCCCGCCCAAGGACTTGATGCCACCCGAGTCGTTGATGTGCTGGACAGCAATCCTGACACCGTTGGCCGCTTCGATGCCGAAGACAGAGGCCCAGCCAGACATGGGCTCGACTAGGCCGATTCTAATTTTTTCAATTTTCGGAGTCGTTACAGTCGGCGTAGTCACCGTTGGAGTTGTGGTTGTCGTTGTAGTTGGGGTGGTCGTGGTGGTTGTCGGTGCTGGCGGCAAAGAGACGACGTAAGCTGCAGCAATTGCAATTACTACTACCACAACCGCGACAATTGCTACGTACTCCTTCTTCATTTATTTCCTACCTCCACTATTAACTACTTTTGGAATCTATTTATAACTATAATTTGACTACTTCAACCACGTGATCTTCAAGCAGCGTTTACTAGTAAGTAGTCTAATTTTTGCCGGATTGAAGGTTAGCTTTTCAGCGATATTCTAAAATTGTCAACGCCTGAATGAAGAATGACGATTCATTCGGGATGATTGGATGAAGATTGGGTTGATCTCCGACATTCACTCCAACCTCGCGGCCTTCAGGGCAGTCTTAAGCGACATGCCCCGGGTTGATGAGATCATCTGCGCCGGGGATCTGGTTGGTTACGGGGCCGAGCCCAACGAGGTCCTGAAGCTGGCCAGGGCAAAGGGGATCAGGGCGGTGATGGGGAACCACGACCGTGCCGCGTTGACCAGGGATGTGCGGGGCATGAACGATCGCGCCGCAGCAGCGGCACTCTGGACGGCGGAAAGATTGACCCGGGAAAACCTGGATTATCTCGCCTCCCTGCCCACCCATCTGGAGCTGAAGCTTGAGGGCCAAAGGATCTATGTGGTCCACGGGAGCCCCCGCGACCCCTTCAATGAATATGTCTTTCCGGATTTTTCCCACCAGGAGATGGTCGAGGTGGTGAGAGGGGTCGAGGCGGACGTGATTGTCCTGGGGCACACCCACATACCCATGAGGCGTCTGGTGCTGGGGATAAATGTTTTTAACCCCGGTGGAGTCGGCCAGCCCCGCGACCGGGACCCCAGAGCCAGCTATGCGGTGATGGAGCTAGCCGAAGAGGTCAGGATTCGTTTTCAACGCGTGGAATATGATGTTGAGGCCGCGGCCGAGAAAATAAAGGAGGCAGGTCTTCCGGAGGAGCTCGCCACCAGGCTATTCTTTGGGTGGTGAGGGCGGAAGGGCCGGCGGCAGTGTTTCGGGGGCTGTTCGGGGCTGGGCCTTGAGCTGCTGGATGGCGAGGATCCTTTCATTGACAACCACATAGTCCCTGATGGACATCACGGCGCTGAAGGGCACCAGAGCATTCCCGCTTTCATCCCGCTGAATGGTTCCCAGCACCTCCCTTGATGCCGGCTTGACCACGATGGAGATGATCTTGCCGTCCTTCTCGTCGAAAATCACGTCGTTGACCTTGCCTATCTGAAGGCCACGGTCGGTGATCACACCGACGGACTTCAACTTGCTTGCTAAGATTTGCACCAGTCTCCGACCTCCGCCATAAGTTCTCCTCGAATCCTTAAAAGGTTTAATAGTGCATCGTGGTGGCCTCTTCGGCGGCCCTCTTGCTGATCCTGTTGGCGAAGGATTCGTAGGTTTTTATCATCTCCGGGGTGATCGACGGCCTAACGGTTTCCATAGCCTCGCGGAAGTCCCTCATGGCCACCTCTTTGCCGTTGATGTCCCTCCGCAGCACCAGCATCGCCGCCTCGCGACACAGCGAAGCCAGGTCTGAGCCCGAGTAACCCTCGGTCTCCTTGGCGATCAGCTCGAGGTCAACGTCCTTTGCCAGCGGCATTTTTCTGGTGTGGATCTTCAGTATTTCCAGCCGGGCCTTCTCATCCGGGGCCGGGACCAGCACCAGCCGGTCGAAGCGTCCCGGGCGGAGCAGCGCGGGGTCGATCAGGTCAGGTCGGTTGGTGGCGCCGATGACCACGACCTTTTCCAGCTTCTCCAACCCGTCGAGCTCCGTAAGAAGCTGGCTGATGACGCGCTCGGTTACATGGGAGTCCCCGAAACCTGAACCGCGCCGGGGCACCAGGGCGTCGATCTCGTCAAAGAAGATTATCGCCGGGGCGGCCATCTTCGCCTTGCGGAAGGTCTCCCTGACTCCTCGCTCCGATTCACCGACCCACTTGGAAAGCAGCTCAGGCCCCTTGATCGAGATGAAGTTGGCCTCGCTCTCCGTCGCCACCGCCCGCGCCAGCATGGTTTTTCCCGTGCCTGGTGGACCGTAGAGCAGGATGCCGCGCGGGGGCTCGATGCCCAGCCGTTTGAAGGCCTCCGGATACTTCAGCGGCCACTCAACAGCCTCACGCAGCTCCTGCTTTGCCTTTTCCAGCCCGCCGATGTCGTCCCAGTGAACGTTGGGCACCTCCACCAGCACTTCCCGCATCGCCGAGGGCTCAACTATCTTCAGGGCGTTGTCAAAGTCGCTCTTGGTCACCTGAAGTTTTTCCAGCACCTCGGTGGGGATGGTTTTCTCATCGAGCTTGATCTCCGGCAGGATCCGGCGCAGGGCGCTCATGGCGGCCTCCTTGCAGAGGGCCTCGAGGTCAGCGCCGACGAAGCCGTGAGTGATGCTGGCGTAGTGGTCCAGGTCAACGTCTTTAGCCAGCGGCATGCCGCGGGTGTGGATCTGGAGGATCTCCTTTCTCCCCTCGACATCCGGGACCCCGATCTCGATCTCCCGGTCAAATCTTCCCGGGCGGCGAATGGCGGGATCCAGGGCGTTTGGTCTGTTGGTGGCGCCGATGACTATCACCCTGCCGCGCGACTTCAGGCCGTCGAGCGCGGTGTTGAGCGTCGCCACCACACGCCTCTCGACTTCTCCGGTAACCTCTTCACGCTTCGGGGCTATGGCGTCGATCTCGTCGATGAAGATGATGGAGGGGGCGTTCTTCTCCGCCTGTTCAAAGATCTCGCGCAGGCGGGCCTCGGATTCACCGTACCATTTGGACATTATCTCCGGGCCGTTTATCGAGATGAAGTTGGCGCCCGACTCGTTGGCGACGGCCTTGGCTATCAGCGTCTTTCCGGTGCCCGGCGGTCCGTGGAGCAGCACACCCTTTGGCGGATCTATGCCCAACCGGTCAAAGAGTTCCGGGTGCTTCAGCGGCAGCTCGATCATCTCCCGCACGCGCTCGAGCTCCTCCTTCAGACCCCCGATGTCCTCATAGGTGACGGGAGGCACTTTGAGCTCCTTCACCTCCACGGCTTCCGGCAGGACTTCGACGTTGGTCATGTCGGTGACGAGGACAATTCCGGAGGGGTTGGTGTTGGTGACGATGAACTTCACCTCGCCGAGCCCGAAGGGAAGCGCCATGCTGCCAAAGATGCTTCCGAAGAAGTCGTCCATTATTTCTTCCTCCGGCGGGGTCGGGGCGATCAGGTCCCCCCTCGCGACCGGCCTGCCGATCAGGTTGCGCTTGATCACCTCGCCGGGTCCCATAAATCTGACGTTGGGCTCCGTGGGCGCGACGGTCACCGACTTGGCCTCCTTTATCGCCGCTTTTCGGACGGTGACCTTTTCACCTATCGACGTCCCCGCGTTGTGTCTGATCATGCCGTCGATCCTGATGATTTCCAGCCCCCGGTCCTCGGGAGCTCCCTTGACCGCGATGGCCCCGGTCGATCGGGTGCCGATGATTTCGATGTAGTCACCCTGCTTGATGCCAATTTTTTTCATTATCCCCTCGTCTATCAGGGCGAAGCCGCGGTTCACGTAGTTCTGGTAGCGGTTTTCCGCCACCACCAGCTTTACCCCATTTTCCGCCATGATCTCATTCCTCCTCCACCACGAACTTGTACCAGACCAGGTGTTCGGCAAACTCCTTAAAGACCCTCTCCACCACTTTGGCATATTCCTCCTCGATCAAAAGGGTGCTCCGGTTGATGAACTCCCAGACGTCCTCGGGAAGCTCGTCCAGGATCCCCGGGGAGTGGTTGCGTCCCGATTTGGTTTCGTAGTCATAGCCGCAGAGGGCCCGGTAGAAAAGGGTGGCCGGAGAGCCGCGGGACTTGACGTCCCACACCAGCAGAATCTTCCTCATAACGCTCACTTGTTATATTTATAACAAATGACCCCCTATTTAAAGCTTTTGTTATATTTATAACAAACGCCCCCCTATTTGGCCTTTTGTATTTAGGATAAACGCCGACATCAAGGACATTTGTTATATTTATAACAAACGAGTCCCGCAACTTTCCTTATTTTCATGAGCCCCGCTGTTGAAACTCGGCATTTGTTATATTTATAACAAACGCTCCGAGCCAGCCGAAAAACCCCGTTGCGTTCTCGCCTCAGCTTAAAAAGGCCGCCTCACACCTCACGCCGAGCGCGCTGCAGATCGATTTAATTCTGGAACAAATTTCCCGCCAGAAAGTCCCCCCGCCGAGGATCTGCGGCAGCCTCTCCACCAGTCCCGGCCTCTCCCCTTCCAGAGCGGGCTGCAGCCTCTCCAGCACCCACTGCCTCAGGTTGAGCCGATCGTAGAGGATCTTGCTCCCGCTCCTGGCGGCAATCGCGATAACCTCCCTCAGGCTCTTCTCGTCATCGTTTATTTCCGGGATAATTGGCCCCAGGAATATCCAGGTGTCGACCCCCCGCTCGGAGAACTCCTCAATCACCTGGGCGCGGGCGTCTGGCGGTGAAGCCCCCGGCTCGAGCAAGCGCGCCAGATCTCGATCCATGGTGGTTATGGTCACACCGACATCAAATTTTTTTGGAGCGATCAGGTCGGAGTCGCGCAGGATCAGGTCCGACTTGGTTTGGAGGGACACGGGGAAATCGTGTTGCGCCAGGATCTCGATGCACTTCCGGGTCAGCTCCACGGTTTTCTCGATGGGCTGGTAGGGATCGGTCACGGTGCTCACCCCGACAACACCCCTGTTTTTGTGGTTGACCTCGAAGGCCAGCACCTCCGCGATGTCCCGCTTGACCCGGACGGCCCGGCCCCAGCTTTCGGCGAGCTGTTTGTCCTTCAGTACCGAGGGGCTGTAGCAATAGGCGCAGCCGTGCTCGCAACCAACGTAGGGGTTCAGGGAGTAGGTCAGCCCGGGCAGCCCGCTGGGTGATAACGCGGTCCGGCAGCTGATGAAGGTGTACTGCACGCCCATCAAACGAACTCCGTTATTTTTCTCTGATATAAAAATTGCCTTAGCAGCTGGCTCTCCGCCACCCAGTTGCTGAGGGGTATGGTGAGCTTTGCCATGGCACAGTTCAGCGCCGCGGGCAGATTGTCGAACTTCTCCGGTTCCCCGCCCAGCATCCGCCTGACCGACTCGCGCACGTTCCAGACGCCCACCGGCAGGATGTAGCCCGGGTGGATCTCCCTCAGCACCAGCGCCGAAGCCTGCCTGTTCTCCTGGCACAGCTTTTCCGCGACAGCCAGCCTGGAGGAGTAGTAGCAGCCCCCCACGTTGGGATAGGTGTTCCTCCCCCAGTAGCCCTCGAAGTCCCCCATCATCGCCGGCGCCGCGGCCTCACGGCTCGGGTTCCAGGTCGTCCCGGGGAACCAGGCCTCGATCCACTCAAAGCTCCATTTCTCCGGCATCAAAATCGCCACGTAGCGGTTGTCCAGATAGCTGAAGGAGTAGACGCGGAACTCATCTATGGTGTCGTTCTGTTTTACTCGATTGATGAGCTCCTGAGAGACGATTGAGTCCACGGCGGTTATGCTCCACCTCGTGGGCACGAGTTTTCTGTTTTTGCCCATCCCGAACATCCCAAGGCTGAACGCCCGCTGGATGCGGGTGATGTAGACGCCGCTGTCGTAGAGTTCAATCACGGCTTCATTTGCCCTGAGATCGCGATCGTAGAATGCCCTTTCCATCCTTCGATCGACCGGGACATCCGAGGCTCTGAACGACCGGAGCGGCGCTGAGGGGCCGAAGGGCTGGATGTCGCTTCCCAGCGTGAGGACACCGCGCGGGATCTTTTCCAGAACAACCTCAGCTTCCACGGGGCTCCTGCCCAGCGCCAGTTCCTGGAGGGAGTCCAGGAGACGGTTGCCCGTCCTCGCGTCGTAAATGCTGGCCATCGCCTTCCCACGGATCAGCGAGAACCTGTAGTCGATTATTTCCTGAATCCCCTTCCCCACCCAGAGTTCCGGGGTGTCCAGAATCTCGGTGTCCCCCAGAAAGGGCGGCACCATCGGCCCCATGAAAACCTTGGGATAACCCATCCTCCCGACGAAAACCCCCGGTGGGGTTGAACCCTGGATGTGGGGTGAGTTGATGCGCAGGGTTGTTTTTACCAGCGACTGGGCCCGGGCTATTATCGGGCAGCTCAGCTTCCCGCAGAGCATCCTCCCTCCCTTGCAGAGCAGACAGAGTGAACTCGCCCTTGAGACCCTTATCTCCCTGAAGGTGGTGAGCTCGTTGACCTGCTGGGGAGAAATTACATCGCTTAACCAGCTGGCGCGGATGGAGGGCATGTTTTTTAACCCGGTTGTTCTTCGATTGAAATAGAACTTCATCTTTCCTTAAAAATACCTGTCGTTCCCCGGCGGCAGTTCCCATCTCCTTTTAAGCTCGGCCGGGCACTGTTTTCATGTAAAGTGGAATTTTCGGCGTTCGCGATGTATGATCTTGAGGAAGCCGCCGTCAGGGAGTTTCTGCAAAGGACCGGGGCCAGACGGGCAGCCCTGCAGCTACCGGCAGGTCTCGCCAGGCTTTTGCCGGAGATCAGCAGGCCCTTCGACCAGCTCGGCGTGGAAACGTTGATCCTGGCCGGCAGCTGCTACGGCGCGTGTGACTTGGCCGATGAGGCGGCAAAAAAGCTGGGCTGCGATGTCCTGCTCCACTACGGGCACGCCGACATGGGGCTCAGGACGGTGCTGCCGACTCTTTTCGTTGAGGCCCGGGTGAAGTACAGCCCGATTGATTCCCTGAGGCTGGCTCTCCCGGAGCTGGAGTTCAGGCGGGTGGGGCTGGTCGCCACGGTCCAGCACGTGGGCCATCTTGAGGAGGTGGTCAAGTTCCTGGCCGCTCACGGAATTCAGGCGGTGGTGGGAGGTCCATCCCACCGGGCAAGATATCGCGGGCAGATTCTCGGCTGTGACGTGGGCTGCGCCAGGGAGGTGGCTCCAATCGTCGATGGCTTCCTTTACCTCGGGACGGGAGATTTTCATCCCCTGGGCGTGGCCGTTGCCACCGGCAAAAAGGTGGTTGCGGTGAATCCCGTCTCGGGGAGCTTCAGAATCCTCCCGCCGCGTCAGGAGGAGTTCTTGGAGAAGCGGAGGGCCATGGTGGCCCGGGCGGCGCTGGGGGAGAGTTTTGGAGTTATCACCAGCACGAAGAGGGGCCAGACGCGCCTCGGCCTCGCGAAGTCTCTGGTCGACCTGCTGAGAAGCGAGGGGAAAAAGGCCCATCTCTTGGTGGTTGACGAGGTCCTGCCCGAGGCCATCGAGAACTTCAGCTTTGATGCTTGGGTCTGCGCCGCCTGCCCCCGCATCCCGATAGATGACGCGGATCGTTTCCGCCGGCCGGTGTTGACGCCCTTTGAGGTCAAGGTCATGCTGGGAAGGGCACCGCTGGAGCCCTATCAGCTGGATGAAGTGAGCGAGAAGGAAAGAGGATAAATCGTTTAAGCGGGGCAATATATTGTTGGTGGGATGTTATGCCGGAAGTAAGCACGGGAGATTTTGTGGTTCCGGGTGACCTCCTGGCCACAGCGGAGGAGTTTGTCCCAGGAAATGGCGCCTATGAAGAAGACGGGAAGATCTACGCCGCAAACGCGGGCGTGGTTTTGGTTGATGCCAGGACGAAGCACATCTCAGTTTTTTCCCGGGGCGCCGGAGTCCCCACCCTGAAGAGAGGCGACATAATCATCGGCAAGATAGAGGAGGTCCGGGACCAGAATGCCACGGTTGTCATCGGGGCGCTGCGGGGCAGAGAGGACAGGGCCCTGCCGCCGCCGAATGTGGGGTTGATCCACATCTCGCAGACCGACGCCGGTTATGTGAAGGATCTGAGCCGCGAGTTCCGCGTCGGCGACATCGTGCGGGCAAAGGTGATCAACGCCAACAGGGAACCGGTGCTGCTGTCAACTGTCGGCGATGATCTCGGCGTCATCGTCGCCTTCTGCTCGCGGTGCCGGAGCCCGCTGGTCCGCCAGGGCAAGAAGCTGGTGTGTGAGTCCTGCGGCAACGTGGAATCCAGAAAAATGGCGAACGATTATCGAAAAGGAGTGCTCTGATGGCGAGGATTAAGCGGGTGCTGAACGTGCCCGTGAAGGACACGGCCCAGATGCTGGATCTCATGAAGAAGCTGGGGACGCTAGCAGCAGATCTGGAGGCGGTGTCCAAACCTGGTCTGGTCAGGATAGTCCTCCACGGCACCAGCGCCGAGATCCAGGAGCTGAAGCAAAAAATTAAAGATTTCACAAAGGCTAAATAAGCTGGGTTCTACCTACTCAGGGTGTGATGATGGAGCTGGAGCTGGTGGAAAAAGGCGACGACAGCATCATGATAAAGATAATCGGCGAAGACCATACCTTTTGCAACATGCTGCGCGCCGAGCTGCTCAAGGATGATTCCGTCATCTCCGCCGTCTACACGATTGAGCACCCCCTTACTGAACCGCCCAAGTTTTACCTCAAGGTCAAGAAGGATAAGTCCCCCGAGCGGGTCCTGATGGAAGCGGCCGGCCGTCTGGTTGAACAGCTGGAGGACCTGCGGGAGAAGCTCCAGAAAGAGCTTAAGAAATAGCGCCGATGTTTCCTTAGGGCTCTCCTTGCGCAGCGTCAAATTTTGGCAGATAAAGCCGGAGATAAGGATACTGGGCGTGGACGACGGCCCCTTTGTGCCCGACTACCGGGGAAGGGTCCCCCTGGTGGGCGTGGTCTTCAGGGGAGGGTCCTGGCTCGACGGCGTCATGATCACCGATGTTGAGAAGGATGGGATGGACGCGACCGAGCGTTTGGTGGAAATGCTGCTCCGGAGCCGCCACCTGGGCCAGCTCAGGGTCCTGATGGTCGACGGCGTGACCTTTGCAGGCTTCAACGTGCTCGACGTCAGGGAGGTCTTCAGGAAGACGGGTCTGCCGGTGGTGGTCATCTCCCGCGAGCTCCCGGAGATGGCTGATATTCGCCAGGCGCTGAGGCATCTGCCGCGGTGGAAGGAGAGGTGGCAGATCATCAAGGGGACGGGTAAGATATATCCGGTTACAACCAAGAGCCAGGACAGGCCGATCTACATGCAGCTGGTGGGGATAAAAAGGGAGGATGCCGAGAGGATAGTGAGATTGAGTTCCACCCGCAGCCTGGTTCCAGAGCCACTCCGCGTCGCCCACCTCATCGCCACGGCAATTGTTCGGGGGGAGAGCTATGGTCGGGTCTAGGAGGCTCCGCCGAAGGGTGAAGCGAGTCCAGCGGCACCTGAAAAATTTTCTGAGGCGGCCAGCGGTCCATGAAACGGTTGAGTTCCTCCTGATGCTGGGCTTCCTCTATTTTTCCTTCACCGGGATCATGATGGTTATCTTTCGCACGGATTCCTTCTGGAGGGGGGTGACCTCGCAGAGCATGAAGCATGAGGATGATTATTCCTGGCGCCAGTACTTCAGCGACCGGGGCATCGACACCTCCCAGTTTCCCCTTCAGGGAGGATTTGAGCGCGGGGACCTGTTGATCATCCAGGGGGTCAGCTCCTTTTCCGAGATAAGGGTGGGCGATGTCGTCGTCCTGGATCAGGGCGGCAACACCATACCCCTGGTGCATCGTGTCGTGGAGATCTGGTACGAGAATGGCTCGCCCCGGTTTATGACGAAGGGTGACGCCAACAGCCGCCCCCTTCCCGCGGAGGTGGCCAACCGTCCCGAGCAGATCCTGGGCAAGGTCATCTTTGTGATTCCCAAGCTGGGTTATATTTCGCTGTGGTTCCAAGGACAGTGAGATGATGGTCGGGCCAGCTTTAGCGGTAGATGTGGTGATCAAGCTTCGGGGCGGCGTTGTCCTGGTGAGGAGGAAAAATGAACCCTACCGGGGCAGGTGGGCCCTGCCGGGGGGCTTCGTGGAGTACGGGGAGAGGGTTGAAGAGGCCGCGGTGAGGGAGGCCCGGGAGGAGACCGGCCTCAGGGTGAAGTTGCAGCGGTTGCTCGGCGTCTATTCCGATCCCGACCGGGACCCGCGGGGCCACACCGTGAGCATTTGCTACCTGGCCCGAAAGGTGGGGGGAAGGCTCAGGTCGGGCAGCGATGCCAAGGATGTTGCCGTCTTCAGGAAAATTCCCTGGGGGGAGCTGGCCTTTGATCACGCGCAAATTTTAAAAGACGCCGGGTTCAAGTGAGGTTATGCAATTTTGTCCCAAGTGTGGCAGGTTAATGCTGCCGAAGAAGGAAAAGGATCGCGTGGTGCTCGTCTGCAGCTCATGTGGTCATGTGGTCAGGGAGGAGAAGGTCGAGGGTTACTCGGTCGTCAAAAGGGGCACGGCGGCGGAGGACATCGTGGTCGTGGAGGATGAGGTGAAGACGGGGCTGCCCACGGCGAAGGTGCGGTGTCCCGGCTGCGGTCACGATCGGGCCTACTGGTGGATGAGGCAGACCCGCTCCGCTGATGAACCGACGACACGTTTTTACCGCTGCGCGAAGTGTGGAAAAGTGTGGAGAGAATACACCTAGTGATTTGATATGGAGGAAATCCAGCAGAGAAGGGGGCCCGCCAGGCCGCGAAGGATTTCCGAGTTGAGGATGGGTGATGAAAGGGTCAGGGTCGTCGGCTTGGTCGTGGACAAGAGGGACGCGGAGTTCACCCTGGACGATGGCTCCGGTCGCCTGACGGTAATTTTTGACGATCCCGCCATCGCCGAGGGAGTGGAGGTGGGTTGCAAGGTCCGGGTGTTTGGAGCACCGCTGCTGGTCTCCGGGGCCAGCGAGCTGCACGCGGACATCGTTCAGAGGCTGGACAAACTGGATTTAAACCTTTACAGAGAAGTTAGAGAGGAGGCGGAAAGGCTGGAGAGGGAGCTGGGGAGGTAGAGCATGGTCAGCGCCAAGATGTCGGATCCCAAGGTCTGGAAGACCTGCGTCGGTGCCATGGTCAACCTGATCGAGGAGGCAGCGTTCAAGTTTTCACCCGAGGGGGTCAAGATGAAGGCGATGGATCCCTCCCACGTGGCGCTGGTGGACTTTGAGCTGCCGGCAGCTGCCTTTTCCGAGTATTCGGTCAAGCAGCCGGTGACGCTGGGAATAAATCTTACCGAGATGGACAAGATCCTCTCCCGGGCCAAGTCAGATGATGAGCTGATCTTGGAGCTGGACGAGAAGATGAACCGCCTGGCCATCGTCTTCAAGGGGACCTCGACGAGAAGGCTGAGCCTGCCGCTCATCGACGTCCGCGAGGCCGAGCTCCAGGAGCCGAGGATTCAGTTCACCGCCGTGGCCGAAATTCTGGCCGGAGTTATCCAGGATGGCCTCAAGGATGCCGAGCTGATCAGCGACAACGTGAGGTTTGAGATCAGCGAGGAGGGATTTTTCATCACCGCTGAGGGTGACCGGGGATCAACCGAGCTCAAGCTCTGCAAGGGCGACAAGGGGCTGCTGAAGCTCAGCGTCAAGGAGAGGGCCCGGGCCATGTTCAACATAAAATATCTCACGGACATGACCAAGGCGGCGGGGGTGGCCGATGTCATCAGGATAAGCCTGGGCACAGACCTGCCGATTCAGCTTGACTACCCCGTGGCCGGTGGCGTGGGGAGGCTCAGATTTTTGCTGGCACCCCGGGTGGAGTCCGAGTAACACTTCTGAAAAAGTTAAATTCAGGGAAGCAGAAGTAGCCTTAAAGCTGGTTGTTGGGGCTGGACTTGATCACTCCGGAATATTTGGCCGTCCTGGATCCGTTTGCAGATGAGGCGAAGAGGATCGTTGAGGCATCGCCGCCGCTGGAGGCGCTGCCAGCGGAGATAGTTGAGCGAGCCGTGAGGAGGGTGAAGTGGACAACCAGGGAGATGCTGGTTGAGCCCGACCTGGAGAGCATCCGGGCCGAGGTCCTTTCCTTCTACCTGATGTGCCAGGCCGTGGCCTCGGTTTCCTTCCCGGGATCACAGGAGGTCCGCCTGATCAGCGAGGCCACCAGAAACACGCTGAGATATCGGATGTATGACCTTTTCAAGAGAGGCCAGGCGGATCTCTGTCTGAGGGCGGTCAAGCGCTCGATTAACCTGGTGGACCTCGAGATCGGAGACACCATCAGGGTTGACCGGTTCACCATCCCCCGGGAGGACTTCTACAAGCTGCGGGATCTGAAGCTGGCGGAGGACGGGCTTGAAACGGTGGACGACAGAATCCTTCCCCAGTACCTGCCGAGATATGCGGTGAGATGGACCGACCTCGCCCCACTGCTCAGGCACCGGCGGAAGGAACTCGCCAGGCTCTACCTGGTGGGTGGCTGGGCGGTGATCACCCCGCGGGATCTCTGGGACCTCTACGCCAACTTCATCAGCGTGAGGCTGGAGGATTATGTGCAGTCGGTCTACGAAAGGATCTTGGAGTCGGGGGCCCAGCCCTCAGGGGTGCTCGCCCGGGTGGGTGAAAGGATTTCCTCTCTGGTGCCCAAGGAGGTGTTCGTCCGCGAGGAGTTTGGCCGGGGACCGGCGGGGAGGCTTCGACCTGAGTTTTTCCCGCCCTGCATGAAACTGGCCCTGAACGGGGTCGGGGCCGGCCTGAGGAACTACGCCGTCATGATGATGCTTACGCCCTTTCTCTCCTACGCCCGGGTTGCCCCCTCGGGAAAGGTTGCCACGAGGATGGCCGACTTCATCAAGGATATCTCCGTGGTCAGGGAGGAGATTGCGCCGCTGTTGTTCGAGGCGGCGGAGAGGTGCAATCCACCCCTCTTCCAGGACCAGCCCCAGGAAAAGGCGGGCATTTTTTATCACATGGGCTTTGGAATGACCACCGAGCCCACCCTTTCCGACTCGGGGAGGTCGAAGTGGTACCGGCCCCCCAACTGTTCCAAGATCCAGATGTCGGCGCCTTCGCTCTGCAGGCCAGACGAGTTCTGCCGCAAGGTTAAGAACCCGCTGACCTATTACTTCAGAAAGAGATACGAGGCGTCGAAGGGAGGCGGAGGTGCCCGGGATGAGGATGCGTGAGGCCACCCCTGAGGAGCGCCGGAGGTTTTACCTGGAGGAGTGGGATAAGCGGGAGGTACCCGATTTTATCCTCCACACCATCTCGCTGAGGGAATTCGGCTTTGACCTCGATGGCAAGGGACCCAACAACCGCTACAACCAGTTCACGACAGTTGAGCAGCTGTGCGACTTCCTGAGGAGCCGGGCGCCCTATTCCGCTTATGCCAGCGTGGCTCTTTACGAGAGGCCGTCGGCGCGGGAGGGGTGGCTCAAGGCCGAGCTGGTGCTGGACATCGATGCCAAGGACCTTCCGCTCAAGCCCTGCGGTTGTCCTCCGGGCAGCGTTTGCGAGAGGTGCCTGGAAGAGGCCAGGCAGGTTGCCAAGCAGTTTGCCGAGGTCCTGGCCGGAGATCTGGGGCTGCGGAACATCAGCTTCGTTTACTCCGGGCGGGGCTTCCACATCAGGGTCAACGATGAATCGGTGATGACGCTTGAGGGGAATGAGCGGGCCCAGGTCGTTGACTACGTGACCGGCGGGGTGATCCCCTCCGACTTCACCCTGGCCCTGGGTTATTCCCAGGTCTTTCGCGAGAGGCTGGTGAGGACCTTCAGGGCGCTGGGGCCCGAGAAGCTGCTGGAGGTAAAGGGGCTGAGGAAATCAGTTGTGCAGCGGCTGATGCAGGAGAAGGAGCGTGTCATCGAGATGATCAGAAGGGGCAGGCTGGAGGAAATTTCCAGCCTTGAGGGCCTGGGGCCGAAGACCTTCAGGAGCCTCTTGGAATTTCTGACGAGGCTGAATGCGGAGTTCACCGACGGCAAGGTGACGATTGACACCAAGAGGATCCTCAGGTTGCCCTCCAGCCTCCACTCGGGGGTGAGCATGAAGTGCCTGGTGGTGAGGGACATCGACAGGTTCAGGCTGGAGGAGGCGGTTCCCAAGTTTCTGCGTGAGGGGGAGGGGTGATGAATTTTTCCCTTGAGGAGCTGTTCAAGGTCTATCACCAGGAGAAGACCTCGCGCGAGCTGGCTGAGATTCCCGAGGATTTCTACCAGAGCGTGGGCGAGCACATCTCCCGGTTAAACGCTGAACTCAGCCGTTCTGATGGTGTCCGCCGGGAGCTGCTGCGGGAGGAGATCAGGGGCATCGTCTTCATGGTCCAGGAGATCCACTTCACCCGTCTCGTCAAGGCCTTGGCCCGGGTGGCCCAGGGAGGAATTCCGGCGCCGCTGCTTGAGCGCGAGCATCAGGCCTTTGGTGAGATCAGGCAGAGCTTGGAAAGGCTTTACTCCGAGATGATTCAGCCGGCGATCTCCGGGGAGGTTGAGGTTGCTCCACCCCAGAGCATCACGAACATCCTCTGCATCATGCTGGCCGACTTTCGGGAGAGGATAGTCGGCGCCGACATGAAGAGTTATGGTCCCTTCCGCAGGGGGGAGATAGCCAGCCTGCCGGCGCCGAACGCCGACATCTTGGTGAAGCACGGGCTGGCGAGGAGGATAACGGTAAAAGCCTAGCGCCGATATCCTTTTTGGGTTGAAGTGCGGATGTTTGCGGGGGAAAGAGATGATAATACCCAAGAAGATCAGGACTTACTGTCCTTCCTGCCGAAAGCACACGGAGCACAGCGTCTCCCAGCTGAAGAAGCGGGCGGCGCGTCCGCTGAGCTGGGGCCAGCGGCAGTTTGCCCGGGTCACCGCGGGTTATGGGAGCCAGCCCAGGTCAGAGCAGAAGAAGTTCTCGAAGACATCGAAGAAGGTGGTCCTGATGCTGAAGTGCACCGTCTGCAAGAAGTCCCACCCCTACAAGGGCTTCCGAAGCAAAGGGGTGAAATTTGAGGAGGGATAAGATGGCCGAGAGGAGACGAGCGAAGTTCCTGCTGGTCAGGTGCAACGAGTGCGGCAATGAACAGCTGGTCTTCAGCCACGCCAGCACCCCCGTCAGGTGTCAGGTCTGCAGCAACACACTCTCCCTTCCCCGGGGAGGCAAGGCGGAGATCAAGGCCACGATCTTGGGCGCCGCGGAGTAGGGACTGATTATGGTCAGATACCGGTCTGAGTGGCCCGCGGTCGGGGAGCTGGTCATGTGCACGGTGACGAAGGTCTTCCCCCAAGGAGCCTTCGTGACTCTGGACGAGTACGGCGGGAAGGAGGGGATGGTCCACCTCTCCGAGGTCGCTTCGGGTTGGATCAAGAACATCAGGGATCACGTTCGGGAAAATCAGAAGGTTGTCTGCAAGGTGCTCGCCGTTGACCCGGCGAGGCAGCATGTGGATCTCTCCATCAGGAGGGTTAAGGATAGCGAGCGCCGGTGGAAGGCACAGCGGGTGAAGCTCAACCAGAGGGCCGAAAAGCTGCTGGAGCTGGCCGCGAGCAGGCTGGGCAAGACGCTGGATCAGGCCTACGAGGAGATTGGCTTCAAGCTGCAGGAGAAGTTCGGTGATCTCCATTCAGCGATGGAGGCGGCGGCCAGGGATAGCAACAGCCTCGTGGGCCTCGCCGATGATTCCTGGGTGAAGGCCATCACTGAGCTGGCAAAGGCCTCGATTCAGTCGCCGTCCTACAAGGTTTCCGGTTATGTGATCCTCAGCTCCCTGGCGCCAAACGGTGTGGAGATAATAAAGTCGGCGATGATCAATGCCCGCGACTCCGTCAGGGACGAGGACACCAACGTTGACCTCTACTACGTCGGTGCTCCCCGTTACCGGATTGAGGTGACGGCACCATCCTACAAGGCTGCCGAGAGCGCCATGCAGCGGGCGGTCGAGCTGATGATCGAGGCGGTGACCAAGGCCGGCGGCAGGGGGGAGTTCCAGAGGGCTGATTGAAATGAAGATGAAAAAATGCAAGTCCTGCGGTGCTTACACCTTCAGGGACCTGTGTCCCAGCTGTGGCGGGCAGACGATCTCACCCCATCCGCCGAGATTTTCCCCCCAGGATCCCTACGGCAGGTACCGGAGGATGCTGAAGAAGCAGGCGGTGGTTCAGTGAAGGAGACGGTGATCGAGGTCTTGAGCAGGCCCAAGTTGAGCAACCCCGTCCTGATCGGGGGGCTTCCCGGGATGGGCTATGTGGGGAAGCTCGCGGTGGAGCATCTGGTGGCGGAAATCAAGGCCAGGAAATTCGCTGAGCTCTACTCGCCCCACTTCCCGCACCAAGCGGTTGTCGAGGAGGGGGGCCTGATCCGGCTGCCGCGGAACGAGTTCTTCTGGGCGCGGCAGGATGGCAAGAGCCTGGTGATCTGGACCGGTGATGCCCAGTCGGTCACGCCGGAGGGCCATTATGAAATAGTGGAGAAAGTCCTGGATTTTGCGGAGGGGCTGAGGGTCAAACGGATGTACACCCTGGGCGGCTTTGCCACCGGGAAGTTTTCCAGGGCCCAGCCCAAGGTAGTGGCCCTCGGAGACCCCGAGCTGCTCCGCGGCGTCAGCTCCTTTGGAGCCTCGGTGGAGAGGAGGGGAGGGCCGATCATCGGCGCCGTCGGGCTCCTAGTCGGGCTCGGGAAGCTGCGCCGGATACCGGGGGTCTGTCTGCTGGGCGAGACCCACGGAATGCTGGTGGATCACCGTGCGGCGGAGGCGGTTCTCCGCGTGGTGCTGCAGGTGCTGGGGCTGAACGTCAGCCTGGAAAATCTGCAGCAGCGGGCGAGGGAAACAGAGCAGATGATCGAGCGGGTGCAGAGGGAAATCGTGAGCCGGGAGGAGATGATGAAGAAGCGTGAGGAGGAGGAATCCTGGTACATCGGGTGATCTTCTTCTGAGTTGTTTTCAGAGTTGTCCCGACAGGATTTATCCCGGGTGGTCCTTTGGTTGAGATTCAAAGTTTCGCCGCCGATTTTCACATTCACTCCAAGTACTCGGCGGCCACCTCCAGCCAGATGGACGTGGCCACGATAGCGGCTCAGGCCAGGCTCAAGGGACTTGACCTCGTCGGCACAGGGGATGCCTTTCACCCCTCCTGGCTGCGGAGCCTGAGGGAGGAGCTGGTCGAGGTGGCCGAGGGGACCTTTGAGCACCAGCGCTACCGGACGCGGTTCATCCTCACGGCCGAGGTTGAGGACAGGAATCGCGTGCACCACGTGATAATTTTGCCCTCCTTCTCCGCGGTCGAGAGCCTGCGCGAGGAGCTGGCCAAGCATTCTCAGGACATCGATGGTGACGGGCGGGCGCACGTGGAGCTGGGCGCCGAGGAAATTGCCGAGCTGGTGGTCGCCCATCAGGGCTTGATTGGGCCCTCACACGCCTTCACCCCCTGGACCAGCGTTTACAAGGAGTTCGACAGCCTCAGGGATTGCTATGGGGACAGGATCGACGCGGTCAGCTTCCTGGAGCTGGGGCTGAGCGCGGACACCGACATGGCGGACAGGATTGCCGAGCTGGCCGACCTCACCTTTCTCTCCAACAGCGATGCCCACTCCCCCTGGCCCGACAAGCTGGGCAGGGAGTTCAACCGCCTGGGGCTGGCCGAGCCAACCTACGAGGAGGTCGTCAAGGCGATCAAACGCAGGGACGGCAGGCGCGTGCTCCTCAACGTGGGCTTTGATCCCCGCCTGGGCAAATATCACGTCACCGCCTGTTCCCGGTGCTTCAAGCAGTTTCCGATGGATGTGGCCGTCAGGTTGAAGTGGAAGTGTGATGATTGTTTTGGCTGGATCAAGAAGGGAGTCCTGGACCGGGTGAACGAGCTGGCGGACTACCCCGAGCCGAGGCATCCTCCCCATCGACCGGGTTATCTGAGGATAGCCCCTCTGGCCGAGGTCATCGGGCTGGCCACCGGCGAGGATCCCCACTCTCCCGGGGTCAAGGCCGAGTGGGAGGGGCTGGTCACACGCTTTGGTGACGAGATCTCGGTGCTGGTGGACGCCTCACCGGAGCAGCTCTCCGAGGCCACGAACCCGAGAATCGTAGAGGTTATAAAGGCGTTTAGAGCAGGAACATTAAGGGTGATTCCGGGCGGAGGGGGTCGCTATGGTCACCTGGAGATCGGGACAGAGGTGGCCAAGAAGCTGCCGCCGAAGCCCCAGAGAAAACTGACGGAGTTTGTGGCATGAAGGTGGATCAGAATCTCTGCCTCAGGTGCGGTGGCTGTGTGGGCGTATGCCCGTTTGACGCCATAGAGGCCACGGACGGCAGCGTGGGGCCCAACCAGCGGTGTACCGACTGCGGCATTTGCGGGAAGGTTTGTCCCGTGGGGGCGATCAGGGTTGGAAAGAAGCTATGATGTGGTGGTGGTCGGCGCCGGGCCGGCCGGGTCGGTGGCGGCCCAGGCTGCGGCGAGCGGGGGGGCCAGCGTCCTGATGCTGGAGCGCCGCCGGGAGATCGGTGTGCCCGTTCAATGCGGGGAGGCCCTTTCCGAGGATGTTTTGAAGGAGATGAAGCTCAAGCCCGATCCCAGCTGGGCGGTGAACCCCACCAACTCGGTCAAGATAGTTTCTCCCTCGGGCATCGCCGTGAGGATTTCCGAGCGCAGGGTCACCGGAAAGGTGGGCTACATCCTCAACCGCAAGGTGTTTGATAAATATCTGGCCGTCAGGGCGGCGGAGGCTGGGGCCGACATCAGGGTCGGGACCTATGTCTACGGGCTGGTGGTGAGGGACGGCAGGGTCTGCGGCGTCAGGGCCCGAGGAGTCGATGGGGACTTTGAGGTTGAGGCCAAGGTGGTGATAGCCGCCGACGGCGTTGGCTCCCGGGTGGCCAGGTGGGCCGGGATGAACACGGCGATAAAGCTGGATGATTTTGAGAGCGGTGTTCAGTTTCAGATGGTCGGTGTTGACTTTGAGTCACCATCGATGCTGGAGTTTTACCTCAGCAGCCGGATAGCCCCGGGGGGTTATGCCTGGGTGTTTCCCAAGGGGGAGCACATGGCCAACGTTGGGCTGGGGGTGCTGGGCAGCCGGGCCGAGAGAAGGGCCATCGACTACCTGCGGGATTTTGTGGCGCGGATGCCCGGCCTGGCCAAGGGCAAAGTGGTTGAGATCAACGCCGGAGGAATTCCCGTGGGGGGGCCCCTGAAACAGACGGTGAAGGGCAACGTCGTCCTCGTGGGGGACGCCGCCCGCCAGGTCAATGCACTTACCGGGGGCGGCATCGACTCCGCGATGCGTGCCGGCCAGATAGCTGGGGAGGTGGTGGCGGACGCGATCAGGGAGGGGGACGTCTCCGAGAAGAGGCTGCGGGAGTATGAGAGGCGGTGGCGGGAGAAAATGGGCAAATCTCACGAGAAGTACCTGAAGGCGAAGAATGTGCTGCTGGGGCTGAGCGACCAGGAGCTCGACCAGCTGGCCGAGACCCTTTCCCGAGTGGACTTTGAGAGGATCAGCTTGACCGACATGCTGAGGGCGCTGATAAAGTCACATCCCAAGCTGCTCTGGAAGCTCCGGGGACTGGTCTGACCTTAGCTCCGGGGCAGCTTTTTCCAGAGGATTGCTGTTGAGAGCAGCGCCAGGACCCCCGACATCAGGAAGGAGGCGCTGGGGCCAAAGGAGTCGGCCAGGGCCCCGCCGACGCCGGGAAAGACCCCCCACCCGATTGAGGTTATCAGGTTGAAAATTCCCATCAGGTAGCCCAGGCCCCCGCCCAGCTTGGAGATCGCGCTCATCACTGAGGGATAAATGGCCCCGGCCGAAATTGCCAGAGGTATCAGCAGGGCGGACAGCACTATTGCATCTGAGGCCAGGCAAAGCAGCAGGAAGAAGAGGGAGATGCCCAGCATCCCCGCCAGAATCACCGGGCGATGTCCCCTTCTATCGGAGATTGTTCCCAGCGGGGTGAAGAGTACCGCCCTGACGAGGACGAAGAGGGTTATCAGCAGCCCGGCCTGAAATGCCGACATCCCGAGAGTCGTCGTGGCGTAGACCGGGACGATGGTGTTGATGATGGCGATGGTGCCCACGTAGATCAGGCCGGCGAGGCAGAGGGGATATAATTGGGAGAAGTCGGTTTTGCCCAGGGTTGGCCTGGTCTCGCTGGCGGGGATTTTCATTGCCACGGCGGCGGAGGCGAAGGCGACCAGTCCCCAGAGGAGGAAGGATATCTGGGCTCCCAGGGTGGCGTACATCAGGCCACCCAGGATTGGCCCCAGGCCGACTCCCAGACCCCAGGACCTGCCGTAGGCGCCCATTGCCCTCCCCCGGCCGTCAATGGCTGAGTTGTCGCCTATTGTCCCCTGAACGTTGATCCAGAGCACCGTCTCGGTTAAGCCCTGCAGCAGCCGGAAGATGATGAGCCAGGTGACGGAGGAGGCAACCGCGTAGAGGCTCAGGACGGCAGCCGTGGCAAAAAAACCGGTGATGATGAAATTCCTCCTGCCCCGCCTGTCGCTGGCCCTGCCCGCCGGTATGGAGAAGATGACGCTGAGGACCACATAGGCGACGCCGAGCATCCCGATCTCGGTGTAGCTGGCGCCCAGGCTGCTGGCGTAGAGGGGAAGGACCAGCGCCGAACCCCCCATCGCCATGGACATCAGGAAGACAGCGATCATCAAACGCAGCATATGGGAAAAGTTGTTTTTTGCTAATATATTTATTAACTCAGCTTCAGAAGGTCCCAAGGAGAAGATGCTGCGGACCCCCATCGTCATCGTGAACTTCAAGACCTATCCTGAGGCAACGGGGGAGGGCGCCGTTAGGCTGGCGCGTCTGATTTTTGAGGCGGGGGAGGACTACGGGGTTGCGGTGGCCGTGGCGCCGCAGGCGGTCGACATCTACCGGGTCTCCAGCCGGGTTAAGGTCCCGGTGCTCGCCCAGCACGTGGACCCGATCAGGCCGGGTAGGAACACGGGCTGGATAACCCCCGAGGCGATAAAGGCGGCGGGCGCGGTGGGGACGCTGGTGAATCACGCGGAGCACAAGATTCCCCTCGATCAGGTTGCCGCGGTCGTGGAGAGGGCCAGGGAAGTGGGATTGTCCACGGTCGCCTGTGCCGCAGACATCGAGGAGAGCCGGAAGATAGCTGGCCTGGGCCCCGAGATGATCGCGGTGGAGCCTCCGGAGCTCATCGGCACCGGGGTCTCCGTTTCCACGGCAAAGCCGGAGGTGGTGCTGAGGTCCCTGAGGGCGGTGAAGGACATCAACACCGGGATAAAGGTTCTCTGCGGTGCCGGCATAACCACCGGGGAGGATGTGGTCCGGGCCCTGGAACTCGGCGCCGAGGGGGTGCTGCTGGCCTCCGGGGTCGTCTGCGCCAAGGAGCAAAAGGCGGTGATTCAGGACATCCTGCGGGGGATGAGAGGGCGCTGAGAGTTTTAATGGTGCTTCTTAAAAACCACTTCAGGAATGTTTTTTTTCTTGGGAGGGTTACCAGTTGTTGGGCCGCCGTAGCTCAGCCGGCAGAGCGATCGCCTTGTAACTGCGGCGGGAGAGCGATAGGTCGTGGGTTCAATCCCCACCGGCGGCTCCACGACCCCTGCTTGGTTTTATCCGGTGAAGTTCACAGTTAAGGGTGGGAAAATGACGGGTGGCTACCTCGGGCAGATCTTCAACTCGATCCAGGGGGAGGGGATTTACGTCGGGAGGCGGCAGGTCTTCGTGCGCTTTGCCGGCTGCTCGCTGAACTGCAATTACTGTGACTCCGAGGATTTCAGGCATTTCCAACCCCCCTACTGTGAGGTCGAGATCAGGCCTGGCTCCATGAGGATGAAAAGGGTGAGGAACCCGATGGATCAGGGGCAGGTGCTTCAGCATGTCAGGCGGCTGGCGACTCCGGATGTCCACAGCGTCTCGCTGACGGGCGGCGAGCCCCTGAACGCGGGAGAATTCCTTGTCGATGTCGCCCGGGGGTGCCGCCGCGCCGGCCTTCCGACCTACCTCGAGACCAACGGCGCCAGCGGGAGGATTATGAAAAAAGTTGTCAGATATCTTGACATCGCGGCCATCGACATCAAGCTGCCGGAGCACCGGGCCGTCCCGGCTGAAGATTGGCCCAAGCTGCTGGATGAGGAGCTCTCCTGCGTTGAGCTGTCCCTTCGGGCGGGGGTGAGGGCCTTCGTCAAGATCGTGGTGCTTCCCTGGACATCGGAGAGGACCATCCTCAATGTCTGCCGGAAGCTGAGGAGGATCGGAGACGTCCCCCTGGTGCTGCAGCCAGTTTCTCCCGCCCGGGAAGTTGACAGGTCTCCAGTGATGGCGCAGATGTACCGCCTTTCCCGGGCCGCGGCTCGAGCCGGGATGAAGGAGATAGCAATAATACCCCAGCTGCATAAATTAATTGGGGTTCTCTGATGCGGGTTGAGCTGACCGAGGGGCTGGGATTTTCGGCCGCCCACTTCATCATCGGGCACAAGAAGTGTGAGTACCTGCACGGCCACAACTGGCGGGTCGGGGTCATCGTGGAGGGGGAGGAGGACGAGCGGGGGCTGGTGGTGGATTTTCTGGACCTCAAGAGGATGATGGAAAAAATCTGCAGCGGCTATGATCACCGCCTGCTGCTTCCGTCGAAAAACCCGGCGCTGAAGCTGATCTCGGAGGGCAGGTCCACGCGCATCTCCGTTCATGGCCGCGAGTTTGAGTTCCCGAGCACAGACGTCGTTTGGATTCCCGCGGTGAACACGACCGTTGAGGAGTTTGCCCGGGTCCTCGCCGATGAGATAGTTAAAAGCCTGTCCGATCGTCCCAACGTGAGAAGGGTGAAGGTCTTTGTCGAGGAGTCACCGGGGCAGAGCGCCACTGAGGAGCGCCTGCTGAGGCCCGGCTGATGCTGGGAGGGGCAGCGGTGGATCCGGGGATTTACGCGCTTCTGATCTACGTGCCCTATGACCTGTCGCTGAATATCGGGCAGCTGGGGACGGTTGAATTCAAGAGGGGATATTATGCCTACGTGGGCTCAGCTCTGGGTGGAATTTCAGCCCGCGTGCGCCGGCACCTGAGGACGGAGAAGAAGGTGCACTGGCACATAGATCACCTCTTGCTGCATGCTCGCGCCGTGGATGTCGTGGCGGCGCGCGGCAGGGGGCGTAAGGAGTGCACGGTGGCGGCCGAACTTTCCAAGCGCCTTCCCGGCGTCAAGGGGTTCGGGTCGAGCGACTGCGACTGCGAGAGCCACCTCTTCTACAGCCCCGACTTTGACGAGCTCCGGAGGGTGGTCTTCGAGGGTTTCCGGGAAGCCGGGGTGAAGATCTTCAGGTTCGGGGAAATCTGAGGCCGCTGAGAAAAATAAAAATGGTGAGGTGCCAAGTCTCTGTTGGCTGGAGGAGGGTGGCTTGGGCAGACGCTGGCAGCGGGAGCGCAAACGGGAGCACTTTTACCGTTTAGCGAAGTTGCAGAACTACCGGAGCCGCGCCTCCTTCAAGTTGAAGCAGCTGAACCAGCGTTATGGGTTGCTGCGGCGCGGCGATGTCGTCGTTGACCTCGGGGCGGCTCCCGGCGGCTGGATGCAGGTTGCCCTCGAGGAGGTGGGGGGGGAAGGCTTTGTCCTCGGCGTGGATGTCCAGAGGATAGAAAAGTTTCCCCAGAAAAATGTGGCGACGCTTGTGGCTGACATCACCAGCCCAACGGTGCGGGAAAAGATCAGGGAAATGCTGCCGCGGCCGGCGGATGCCGTTATCTCCGATGCCTCGCCGTCCATCTCCGGCGTCTGGGACCTCGACCAGGCCCGATCGGTTGAGCTGGTGAAAGCCGCCCTGGAGATAGCGGAGGCGGTGCTGGCTCCCGGCGGCAACTTCCTAGCCAAGGTCTTCCAGGGGGCGATGATGGCTGATTTTTTGGAACTGGTCAGGAAGAGGTTTGACTTCGTGAAGGTTTCCAAGCCGCTGGCCTCAAGGAAGGGCAGCGCGGAGGTTTATGTCATCGCGAAGGGCTTCAGGAAGTCCCAATGAGCTCCAGAATCTCTTCGAGTGGGGCATCGGTCCTGAAGCCGGTGGGGGAGAAGTGGGTGCGGGAGGCGAAGTAACCCCTGTCGCGGATCCTCGTCAGCAGGTCCTTCATTTTTGGCGGGGATTTTTTTTCTCGGCCCGCCAGCTCGTTCAGGTCGTAAAAGGTGGGCGGTCCCTCGGCCTCCTCCAGGCACCTGCTGAGGAGCGAGAGCTCTTGGTGTTTTAACCTGAAATCCCGGAGGGAGAGGTCCTGGAGAACTTCCCGGGTGAAATCACCGTCGATCAGCTTCCCGAGCCAGAGCGGGCCGGCGTGGGAGAGTTTTTCCCCGCACTCGCAGTTTTGCGGTAAAGCCGTTGCCACGCCGCTGGTGAAACTCCGGCGCAGACAGCTGCTGCAGTGGGAAAGGTAGCCGATTTTTTTGAGCACCTCATCCGCGCGCTGGGCCCCCCTTTCGGCCGCCAGGTAAATCCTGAAGTAGTGTTGCGTGGCGTGAGCTAGGACCGGCGTGAGGGCCATCTCATGCAGGCCGGCGAGCCGTTGCGCGAACCCGATCAGGATCCTGATGCCGGTTTCGTGGCAGTACTCCGTCCTCAGCGGCCTGGCCCCGTAGCGGCGCAGACAGGTCTTGACGTGGGTGCCCGAGAGAGGGGCGGTGTCGGTGGCGGTCAGCGCCAGCATCCCCCTTTTGCCCAGCGAGCTGCAGGCGGCGTCCAGAAAGGGCGCTGGCGAGCCGAAGGGATCGAGGTCGACAAAGCTGAATTGCCCCCTGTTTTCCCGGAGCAGGATGTTGGCGTCGGTGGACCTCGTCTCGATCAAGTCGGTCAACCCGTTGAGCGTGACGTTTTTTCTGATCAGCTCGAAGGCTTCCCTGCAGAAGTCGTTTACCACAGCTCTTGTGACCCCCTTTACCTCGTTGGCGTAGCGGATCCCCCTGACCCCGACTCCAGCCAGCGGGTCGCAGACCCTCAAGCCGTTGAATCTTCTCGCGGCCGTCTGGGCAACGGAGATGGAGATATCCCGGCAGAACTCCATGAGCGGGTTGTAAAAAACCTTGGTCAACGAGGGGGCGTAGTCTCCTGCTCTGGTCCTGAAATTTTCCGGTTGGGGGGTCTCAATTTTTGTTTTTCCCTCGGTGATGATGATGGTCTTCATGAGATCACAAGGTAGTCTTTGGCTTTCAACTATTAATAATGGGATTGAATTTGCCACCGGGATCATAATCATAGTAGCAGTTAAGGGACTTTCGATTCCGGTAGTAACATATTAAAGTGACATCATCATAGTAGTAGAAACTGCTCAGGTTTATATCCCGTATTGCTCATAGTTTTAACCATGAAGTGCTCTCGATGCGGATACCAGTGGGAACCGAAGGTCCCGAATCCAAAGGAATGCCCGCGATGCAAGACTAGGCTGGATTACATTTCTATGCCTGTGGGGGCACCGAAGATCAAATACGAAAAAAAGGAGGTGAATAAAGCGATGACTAGTAAATTACCCTGGGTGGCGGCAGCGATCATCATAGTAGCAGCAGCGGCTGCTGCTTGGGCGCTATGGCCTACCGCGGAGGTGCCTCCTGCTGCGGGAGGAGCCGCCAAGGTGACTTTGGCAGCGACGGGAACCGTCTTCGCCGCTCCACCGGAGAACTCCGGCATCGAAAACATCTACATCGTGAAAGCCGGTCAGAATTACGATGAAAACTTTAGTGGGCTGGGTTCAGATAACGTACTTGCCGTAATTTCAAGCAATGGTGCGACGGTTGAGATCCCCTACAACACTCCGTTCGCCATCGTTGTTGCTGTAACTGGACACAAGGACAACATGGGTCAGCTTTCCGCCGCATACATGAAGGTGGCGCTGCAGGCCAACACGAGTTCCGGTACATGGTCAATCACGTACGAAAACTCTGCTGACAGTCAGGAACACGTCTTCTTCCCGTCCAATGGCACCATAATTCGTTTCAACGTCGTGTGGGACAACAACGGCAACTATTACCAGCTTCAAGCTGACGACAACCTCATCATAAACCATGTGGATCTGTGGCTGCGCGGTCCAAAGTACTAAAGCTGAGCGGGACCGAGTTCAATCTTGCGGGCACGTGAACAAACGTGCCCCCTTTTTGTTTTTTCTCATTAGCGTGATTTGCAAGCCCTTTCGGTAAAAATTAGGAACAAACGACTTATATTTTCTGAACAAGCACTACTATCAGGAGGCGCGGAAGTTGGCGGATAAAAAGACGGCCGCAGCTCTGGTGCTCCTAGTTCTGGTGGTGGTCACGGGATTGGGCTGGTGTCTTGCTTGGTCGAGATCCCAGGGCGCCACTAACCCTGGAGCGGCGGAGAACTGGATGGTGTATTTTCCCGAGCTGGAAAACTGGACAGCGTATTTTCATGGTTACGAGGCGTATCTTGACAGGAAAATTCACGCCTCCGTTGTCGAGGGAAGCAGCATGGAGCCGACCTTTAGGGATGGCGATGTGGTGATTTGGGTCGAGGTTGATAACGCGATGGAGCTTAAGGTGGGCGACATCATCATTTACAAGCACCCGACCCGGCCGTATCTCGATAATATAGTTCACCGAATAATCGAGGTCGGCGTTGATTACCGGGAGAATCAATTCAAGACCAAGGGGGATAACTCACCGGAAGAGTACTGGGTGCCCCGGGCCAACATCCACGGCCTAGTGATCGGCGTAATCTATCGCCATAGCTCACCTTGAGGTTTTAATCGGGTGAGCTGCTTCCACGCCAAAATCATAGTCACCATGGGACATGGGCTCCGGGCAATTTTGTGGGTCCCGGCAAATGCTCGCGTGGTCCTTTTCTACTGAATTCACCTGATTCGAAAGCTGGTTTCGGCCTTTCCCCCACCAAACCCGAATAACTCCCATCGGCCGCCAGCCACTTTTTGGCGCTGTGATGATTGAAAATACGGCCTTAACTAATAGTTTATAATAATCGATGATAAAGTAGAAAAGGATGTGAATGGGGGCAGGAGCTCAGAAGGCCAAGAGCAGGGAGTTGCTTTCCCTTTTAAAGCCAAGCAAAGAGCCCGGCATTGAGATCAAGCAAAAGCGGGCGATGATCTTGGGAGTTTTTTCCTGCAAGGGGGGAGTGGGCAAGACGACCACCTTGGCCAACGTGAGCCTGAGCATGTCCCAACTTTCCAAGGGCAATGTCCTGGCCATCGATGCCAATCTTTCGGCGCCCAACCTGGGCCTGCACTTCGGGGAACTTGACCCCAAACTTACCATACATGATGCCCTCGCCGGTGAAGTTCCGGTGGAGAAGGTCATCCTGGACTATCACGGCCTTGACGTGATCCTGGGATCGATAGCCTACGGGGAGGAGGTTCATCTGGTGGATCTTAAGGGGCTCCTTGATCCCCTGAGGTCCAAGTACAAGGTGATCCTCATCGACTCGGCACCGGGCATCGGCAGTGAAGTGATAGCGGCGATGAAGACCTGTGATGAGATAATCATCGTCACCAACCCGGAGATACCGACGGTGGCCAGCACCCTTAAAACCTTCCGCGCCGCCGAGAGGTACAAGGTCCCCATTCTGGGCGTGGTCGTGAACAAGGTGAGGAATGAACCCTTTGAGCTCCCGATCAAGGACGTGAAAAAGGCGTTGGGCTGGCCGATCATTTCCGTTATCCCCGAGGACATCAAGGTTCGGGAGGCAACCGCGGCGGGCATCCCGGTGGTGAGCTACGATCCCAAGTCCCCGGCCGCCGTGGAGTTCAGGAAACTGGGCGAGTTTTTAGCCAAGCATGTGGCTAAGAGCTAGGCCGGGAGCTATTTTTCAACCTTTTTTTAATTTCTTCCTTTGGGCCTGTTGCAGCTTTTTGAGCTTTTCCAGCTCCTCCGGCTCAATCTTTGCCTCAACCTCCGGTTCCGCCGCTGGTTTCCCGATGATCCGGTGTTTCGGCGCGGTGACCGCTTTCTCCAGTCTCCTGAGCAAGATGAAGTATCTCGAGGGCCGGGTGAGGCTGTAGATGATCGAGAAGGCGGCCAGGCCTCCCGCCATCGCCATCATCGTAAAGAATTCCTGGGGCACAGAGGGTGCCGGGGGCGCTGTCGGCGGGATTGGCGCCACGGGTATAACTGCCTTTCTTTCCCCAACGGCCGCGAACACCGACAGTCCTGGTGAAATGGCCTCGTAGTAGAAGCAGGTCTCGTCCTCGTGAGTGTAGACAGTTGGCAGGGGCTGCCAGCCGTTGACAAACCTGTAAAGCACGATGGTCCTTTCGTCGACCCTGTTTATTTCCACCCATGACCTGTCTATTCTGAAGTTGATCCTCACGGAGGCGATGGCCAAACTTGACACGTTGCTCTCTATGCTCCAGAAGGAATGATAGACTATTCCGGATGGCGGATAGATCGAGACCTTGCCCTCGCTTTGGAACTTTTCGTAGTTGGCCTGTTCTACTTTAATTATCACGTTTTCCAAATTGATCCTGGCCGTGATGGTGACTCCGGTAATGCAGTAGCCGTAGGGCGAGAGGTCGGCTGTGGCCGTCATTCCCGCGGGTATTGAGGCGATTTTGACCGCGCCCCTGGCTTCCTCGGGAAGGAGCTCGATGGAGGCGCCGCCAACGGCCGAGATGAGGCCGGCGTTGTCCCTGACCCTGACGTACACTGTTCTTAGGCCGCTTCCGGGCTGGAGCAGGTACTGCTTGGTGGTTGAGAAGGCCTCCCAGTCTGTCCAGTTCAAGCCGTCGTTGCTGAACTGCATCTGTGCCACGCCCGAGGTTGCATCGAATGCAGCTATGGTGATCTTCACAGAGGTTGAGCTGGTGGTGGTGGCGCCGTCGTTGATGACCACCAAGAGAATCACCGGTGGAGAGGTGTCGACTCCACAGGAGGCGTCGGCAGCCACTGGAGCCGGTTCCACGTAGCCCTCCTTGTCCACGGCTATCGAGTAGAACTCATAATAGCCGTCTCCCTTGGGGGCGGTGAACGACCACGATCCTGGCCCGGTGTTGTGTCCAAAGTTCTCCC
>Ga0209225_1000285_pt1 | contig 60491 bp, 53 predicted proteins | sample WasSprMetagenome_FD_184732 | JGI IMG/M metagenome (GOLD analysis project Ga0209225, IMG submission 184732) | Sulfidic aquatic microbial communities from Washburn Spring, Yellowstone National Park, USA - WS (SPAdes) (version 3) | ecosystem: Environmental > Aquatic > Thermal springs > Hot (42-90C)... | reverse complement strand
GGTGACATCCCCAAACAGAGTGAGGATGGTCCTTGGGTCACTCCTTCGGACCACCTGGAAGGAGGTTCTGTCTCTTTCCCGGTGGATCTCCTCATCTTTGGTGTCACGGACAACCCTCAGTCTCCCCACACTGTTCATGGTTTCCCAGAGCTTCTCTGCAAACTCCTGGAAATCCATCCCCTTCCCCAGGAAGTGGAGGGAGCATTCCAGAATCCTCTGGAACCCTGATATCCATGGGACCTCGCCTCCAGGGTGTTTTTGGTGGTGTTACACCAACAAGACTTCTACCATACTCTGGATGGTGAGGTTTGTTCTTTTGGGTTAGGACGATAAATTTACACTAACCGAACCTATACACGGGGTTGACAGCAGGGCGTATTTTGTGTTATCTACTAGGTAAAAGGCGGCCTGGTGATTTGGAGAAGGCCCAGAAGATAGTTAGTTATCCTATCTTCTGGGCCTTGCATTTTGAGGGGGGTGGAAGTTGATGGAGTACTTACAAGAGCTTCCCGCGAAAATGAAAGCAGTTGTAAACTATGCCCCTTTTGATTTCCGTCTTGAGGAGGTCGATGTTCCCAGTATTGGCCCGGGCGAGGTGCTGATAAAAGTTGGTGGTTGTGGTATTTGTGCTGGGGACGTAAAAACTTTCCATGGTGCTAAAAGGATATGGGGTGGAGACGGACAGCCTCCTTATGTCCAGCCACCAGTCATCCCGGGACACGAGTTTTACGGTCAGGTTGTAGCTTTGGGCGATGGTGCGAGGGAAAAGTACGGCCTTTCATTAGGAGATTGGGTTGTTTCAGAGCAGATCATTCCGTGTGGTGCCTGTCGATTCTGTAAAAGAGGAGAGTACTGGATGTGCGAGGTGCATTACATATACGGTTACCAGAAAGGGGTGTCAGATGGGGGATTTGCTGAGTACACTAAGTTGCCTAAGAACGCTATTAACTACAAATTGCCTCCTGGATTCCCCTTGAAAGTTGCTCCTTATGTTGAGCCTTTAGCATGCGCAATCCATGCAGTCGAAAGAGCGGAAATACAACTTGAAGATGTTGTAGTGATTGCAGGAATGGGGGCCCTTGGGCTTGGTATGTTGCAGGTAGCAAAATTAAAGAATCCGCAACTCCTAATAGCTATCGATGTGGTTGAGAAGCGTCTGGAATTGGCGAAAAAGCTCGGAGCTGATATAGTGATGAATCCCGAGAAAATCGATGTAGTTGCAGAGGTCAAGAAGCTTACGGATGGTTATGGTTGCGATGTTTATATCCACGCGAGTGGTCATCCGAAAGGGGTCATTCAGGGCTTGCAGATGATCAGGAGGTTGGGGAGATACGTCGAGTTTAGTGTCTTCAATGAGCCCACAACGGTAGACTGGAGTATTATTGGAGACGTGAAAGAGTTGGACATACGTGGGGCTCATTTGAGTCCTTATACCTATCCTCTTGCGATTTCCTTGTTGCATCGTGGAATTGTTAAGGCTGAAGAAATCATTACTCATGAATTGCCCCTTGAAGAATTCAAAAAAGGTCTTGAAATTGCCGAAAATAGCAGAGCATCAATTAGAGTTGTCTTGCGTCCTTAATAAGGCTATAAAAGGGAGTGGTCACCATCGTTAAACATATCCTATACTGCTTTGTCTTCACAATGTTGATTATTGTCTTTCTTTTTCCCATGTTCTGGACTGCAACGCTTTCGTTTAAGACGTACACTGATATCGTGTCAAGTGTGCCCAAATTTTTCTTTTCTCCTACCTTTGTGAATTACCGAGGACTTTTTACCGGTGAAACTGGTACGACTTCCTTGCCAATTACTGCGCCCAACTTTCCACGCTATTTCTTGAATGGGCTCATCATAAGTGGAGGGGCTACTCTTTTAGCTATGCTTCTTGGAGTGCCTGCCGCTTATGTGCTGACACGGGCCAGGTTCAGGAAAGAGAGTACGAGGGAAAACATAGCGTTCACAATTCTGAGCTTCTGGTTTGGCCCTGAGTTGGCAATTACGATTCCTCTGTATCGTATCTATCAAAAGCTTGGACTTTTGGATAATTACCTTGGTCTCATCCTGGTTTACCAGCTGATTGGAATCCCTTTTGTGGTCTGGATGAGTCGAAACTATTTCCTCGACATTCCTGTTTCTGTTGAGGAAGCTTGCCTTGTAGATGGAGCGAGTAGGTTGCAAACTTTCTTGAAGGTTGTGTTACCCCTTGCAAAGGGTGGGTTGTCTGCAACAGCTCTTTTAACGTTTCTGTTCTGCTGGAATAATTTTGTTTTTGCTCTGGCTGTCGGGGGAGAGAGAACAATGCCGGTAACTACTGGATCCTTAAGTTTTATCAGATATGAGGCGGTTCTTTGGGGCCAAATGGCGGCAGCGATTGTAATCTCCGCGATTCCTGCCATTCTCTTAGCTCTTCTATTGCAGAAACATATAGTGCGAGGATTAACTTTTGGTTCTGTGAAAGGTTGAGCCTAATATGAAAAAATGGATTCTCATCCCTGCAATTCTGGTACCGATTCTCGTGGGAGTTATCCCATTTGCGTACGGAGTATATTTGTCCTTTACCGATTGGAAAATGGCCAATCCCCGAGCTTCTTTTACGGGACTCGCGAACTATTTCTTCCTTTTCAAAGATAGGACCTTCTGGTCGGCGGTAGGCATTTCTTTCCAGTATGTTGCAATGGCTGTATCTGCAGAGCTGGCCCTGGGAAGCTTGTTGGCTTTTCTTCTTGTCAGAAACACCCGCGGGCAGTGGTTTTTTAGATCTGTTATCATCCTCCCCTTGACCATCGCGCCTGTCCTTTCTGCGCTTATGTGGAAACTCATGCTTTCTACTCAAGGTGGCGTAGTGAACTATCTTCTGGGTTTTGCCGGGATACAGCCGATTCCTTGGCTTGCCCAGCGATCAACTGCGCTGTTCACACTTGCAATGATCGATGCTTATATTTTTACTCCTTTTGTGGCATTGATTCTTTTCGCGGGTCTCCAAAGTCTTCCTCGAGAACCTTACGAAGCAGCGCTTGTTGACGGGGCATCTGGATGGGGCTGTTTCAGGTACATTACTTGGCCTCTTTTGAAGCCTTTGGTATTGGTTTCAACCATGTTTCGGTTGATTGTGTCTTTCAAGATATTTGATACTATCTACGCTACTACTGGTGGTGGGCCAGGTACGGCCACGACTAATCTTCATTTGTGGGTTTATCTGGGGGCCTTCCGCTACGGTGACATGGCCTACGCTATGAGTGGAGCAGTCATTCTCTTCCTGGTCATTTATGCTCTCGTGTTTATCTTTGTGAAGCTGTGGAAGGAGGCGACTGCACATTACTGATGCAAAAAGGGGGTGGGAGAAGGCTAAGAAGGCTTTTGGCGATAGTTGGTAGTGTATTGCCGGTGTAAGGTAAAACACGGAGTGATGGTTAAGCGGAATGGAGACAGGTGATTGTTGATTAAAAAATAAAGACTGGGGGTAGAGGAAATGAGGAGGTTAGGGTTCCTGCTCGTCATTGGGATCGTGGTACTTGGCTTGTGCGTCTGTGCTGGTGCTCAGGGTTTAGACGTGTCTGCGTTTGAGAAAAGCTCGGTGAACTGGAAGCAGTTTGAAGGAACAACCTTAAATCTCCTGCTCTGCAAGCACCCAATGCAAGCTACGTTTGAGAAGCTGGTGGGGGACTTCGAAAAGCTTACAGGAATAAAAGTCAACATTCTAGCGCTTCCGGAGCAACAGTTTTTTGAGAAACAGACTATGGTTTTAACAGGTAGTTCTCCAGAATTTGATATTGTAATGACCTCACCTATGTTGAATTGGAAGTTTATCCCCGGAGGGTACTTAGAGCCTCTTAACTCATATATTGAAGACACTTCGCTTACGGATCCTCAGATTTTTGACCTTAGCGATTTCTTCCCAATGACTATTGAAGCAAGTAAAGTTGCTGGCAAGCTCTACGCGATTCCTTACCAAGTCGAAGCTTACTGTCTCTATTATCGCTCCGATATTTTTGACAAGTACGGAATTAATCCCCCCAATACTCTGGAGGAAATATACGAAGTAGCTAAGAAGGTCCAGGATGGCTTTAACAATGAGGGTGTCACAGGAATCACCCCCTTTGTTGTAAGAGGTGTACGGGGAGCCGGAACAGTGAATTCAGCTTACCTGAGTCTTTTTTCCTCCTATGGTGGTCGTGATTTTGATGAAAACGGTAAACCAGGGATTTACAGCGAGCCAGTAGTACGCATGACAGAACAATGGATAAAGCTAATTAAGGACTTTGGTCCCAAGGATTGGCCGAGCCTGGACTGGTATGACGTGAAAGAAGCCCTTGCTTCTGGTAAGGCTGTCATGGTTATTGATGCCGACCACTGGGGCGCAGAATTGGAAGATCCGGCATATAGCCAGATTGTTGGCAAATGGAAAGCAACACATGTTCCGGAAGGACCAGCTGGAATCAAGTCAAACATCTGGGCGTGGTCGGTGGGTATGAATGCAGCGTCTAAGAATAAGAAGGCAGCGTGGTTGTTCCTTGAGTGGGCTGCCAGTACACCTGTCATGTTAGCGGCCTCAGCTCAGTACAATAATCAGACACCAACACGCAATTCGGTATGGAACGACCCCACCGTGGTTGACATTACAAGTAAATGGGGTAATGGTACATGCCGTCCTATTGTAACCAAGAATCTCGAAGAGTATGCTGCTCTGAGATGGACACCGAACCCCAATGCTTTTGCTCTTAGTGAGATGTGGCAGGAACATCTCCAAAAAGTTTGGAGCGGTGAGATGACAGCTGAGGAAGCAATAAAGGAAGTTCATGCCCGAGCTGAAAGGTTAGCACCTCCAAAGGACTGGTTGAAGAAGTGAGAGTTTGGCTCTGTAAGCCCGTTGTTGCGCGCCCTCGGAACAGGTCCGAGGGCGTTTTTGTTGATGGTAATCATTGCTCATATAGTCCACCATATGCTATGAATGTCTTTTGGGGATGAGGCCACGAGCTTAGCTGAACTTGCTAAAGTTGCTCCTTCCGAAGATGCTTCTGAAAAGTTCTTAAAAATCAAGGGTGTCCTCAAAGCCTTTGATGCCTGTCCCTTCTGCAGTAGTGTTGAAAGTGTAAATCCAACCCAAAAGAACAAACCCCACCATCCAGAGTATGGTAGAAGTCTTGTTGGTGAAAAACCACCAAAAAATACCCTGGAGGTGAGTCCCATGGATATGCTCCAGCAAATCCTTAAAGGGTTCCAGAGGTTCTGGAATTATTCTCCACTTTTCTGGAGCAAAGGATGGGTTTCCAAAAGTTAAGGAAAGGTTTTAGGAGACTACGAACAGGTGTGGGTAAAGACATCCTGAGGATTGTCCTCGAAGCCAAAGATGAGGAAATCTCCTGGGAAAAGAGACAGAGCCTCCTTCCAGGTGGTCCGAAGAAATGACCAAAGAACCATCCTCACCCTGCTTGGGGATGTCACCTTAAGGAGTACCTCCTACCGGAAGAAGATCACCCGGGAGTACCGATACCTTTTGGATGACCAGATTGGTTTCAGGAAGAAGAAAAGGATTGATCCCCTCTTGGAAGTCCTGGTTCCCTTTACCAGAAAGCCGGGAGGGACATCCTCCCCAGAAACCGGGAACTCATCGTCAGTCCTGAGGTGGCGAAAAGACTGGTCCACAACCTAAGGAAAGACAAGGAGAAGGAAGAAGAAATTTCAGAGAAGAAGCGGAAGCCAGCAAAGAAAAAGCTTCCCTACCTCTTCATTAAAGCCACTTGATACCATGTCCCCCTCCAGGAAAAAAGAGGCAACCACCACCATCTCAAGAGGAAGAAGAAGTCCAGAATCCTTGCCAAACTCGTCTACGTCCATGAGGGGAAGGAGACTTCAGGATCAGGGAGAGCCAAACTCAGGAGTCCCCACGACTTTGCTCGCCGCTACGAGGATACCGGAGAGCTCTTCCTGGAGTACCCGGAGGAGAACCCCGACCTCGAATCTGTGGGAGCCATCTTCCTCTGCGGTGATGGGGCTCCTCCCCAAGAAAGGACTCAAGATCATTCCCCAATCCATCTTGTCCTCCCTCGCTTCCACCTTGGGAAACGCATCCGAAAATCCGCCCCGGGATGGCTCAGGAGAGAAACTCTGGAGAGCTCTTGAAGAGGGTTCCTGGGAGAACGTGGCAGCTTTCTTCTCTCAGGTTCTCCCAAGCCAAGAAGGTTTTGCAAGAAAAACGGAAACGAAAAGACCTCTGCACGTACCTCTCCTGTAACTAGGAGGGAATCCAGAATGCCAAACATTACCAGGTTACAGTCAGTACCGAAGTGTCCATGGAAGCCTCTCCTTTCAGCCCGACTCTCCCACCGTCCCATGGGCTTCGGGAGGAAGGGAGGAGACCGCAGATATCTTCCGGGCTTTGAAGTTCAAGGGTGCTCAATCACTGCTTCCTGAGAACCCAAAGAGAGAAGTTTCCTCCCTTTGCCCTTTCCTCTGAGACCATCCGCGCATGACCCTCAAGGCCTTGACCCAGAGTACGTCCCAGATTCCTGTGGTATGAGGTGACCATACCCTCTTAATGGGTGGGGTTGAAGAGGAGAAACCCATGACGAGGGAGTTCAGGAATGGAGAGAACTTGAGAAATTCTCCCTACGATAGGTTGACACTATCTGGCCTTTCCGGAGCATATTGACACGACGAGGGCACAAGGGTAAAACGTGGAAAAACGTTTTACAAGGAGTTATGTTTATGCTTCAAGCCTCTGTCGAAGACGTAAGGAAAGCCATAAACCTTGAGAAGCCTTCTCTTATCCCTCAATTGGAGTATCTTGCTCATCCTGAATTTCAGAAAAGAGTGAGTGGTATTGATCCTTATCAGGAGCCCGAAAAAAGCCTGGTAGAGACCTACAGAAGGTTAGGCATTAATCTTGTATGGCACACAGCATCAGTAGATTTTCCAGAAGAGGAAGAAAAAAACGCGATTTACTATAAGACTCCCTGGGGTAGTGGAGAGAGCTTCTGGAGAAAGCCACCTTTCAAGAGTGTGGAGGAGGTTTTGAATTACTCTCCACTTAAGGCGCACTCTAAAACTAAGGAGCAAAGAAGAGCAGAATTAGAGGAAGAGTGGCGCAAACAGAAGGAAATATGGGAAGGCGTAGCTTTGGTTCCTGGAGGTATATATACTACCCTTTTCATGTGGGGAGTAGAAACTTTTGGTTGGGAATTGTTTATGGAGGCTGCTGCTTCCGCTCCAGAACGATTTGAAGAGATAATGCAAGAGTTTTTTGAGGTTTCCAAGCGCGACTTTGAAGCTTACGCCGAGATTGAAGGTGTTGAGCTCTTCATAAGCCACGATGATCTGGCTATGGCTTCGGGGCCGATCTTTTCTCCCCGTTGGCTTGAGAAGAACGTTATCTCTCGTTATGCGGATCTCTGGAAACCCCTTCAGGAGAAGGGGGTAAAGGTTCTTTTTTGTTCAGATGGCAACTATTCTTCTCTTGTCGATCTTATAGCTGAACAAGAGCCTGATGGTTTTATTTTTGAGTCCTCGGTTTCTATGGAGATGATGGTACAGAAATTTGGAGATTCCAAAATCCTTATTGGCAATATCGATTCTCGTGTGCTTACAACTGGCACTCCAGAGGAAGTGCGGTCTGAAGTGCGGCGTTCGGTTTTGGTTGCTCGAGATTGCCCCGGATATATTATCAATTGCACTGGCCATCTACCCCACAACATACCTCTTGAAAACATGTTTGCTTACTTCGATGAAGTTCAGAAGCTAAGAATCAGGTGAGAAAGCTTGACAGAGAGGGATTTCGTTGACTCTAAACCCACTATAGTTGATGTGGCGCACCTTGCAGGGGTTTCTCCAGCTACAGTTTCTCATGTGCTTAACAAGACGAAAAGAGTAGCACCCGAAACTGAGGAGAAAGTACTTCAGGCGGTGAGGGCTTTAAAGTACCAGAAGAATATCCTGGCTTCCGCTTTGCGGTCATGTAATTATCAAGTGGTCGGGTTTATCACTTCCCAGCTTCACAATACTTTTTGGTTGAGGATTATCCGTGCTGTTGAATACACTCTTTCTCGAAGTGGGTACCAGATGTTTTTGGGCTGCAGTTATGGGAACCCGTTGAGAGAGGTAGAGCTCATTGAGAGTATGTTCCAGAGTATGGTGAAGGGAATTATAATTGCCACCTGTATCAATGAGATGAACGAGAAAGACTTCGCTATAAATCCAAGGGTTCTAAGTTTTTTGGAAGAGCGTTGTGTTTTCGTGGATACCCGCCCCTCGGGTATCGACGTTGACTTTGTTGGAGTTAACAATGAGGAAGCCTCTTTCCAGCTTGTTGAGTTTCTGCTCAAGAAGGGCTATCGCAGAATAGCCATGGTTAACGGAGATCCTCGGATTTTAACCGCTCGAGAACGAAGAGATGGCTTTTTTAAAGCCTTAAACAAGTATGGTGTTTCTGTGGATAAACGATACGTTTTCGAGGGCGAAAACCTTGGTAGGAAAACTGGTTTCAAAGGGGCAAAATACCTTCTATCGCTTGAGCCCTTGCCAGAAGCGGTTTTTTTAGCCAGTGGCAACTTAACGATAGGTTTTCTGGAAGGCTGTAGAGAAAAGGGGGTGAGAGTTCCCGAGGATGTTGAATTAGTGAGCTTTGACGATATTGAGTGGAATCCTATGATTGAGCCATTTTTGACCTGTTGTGTCCAGCCTTCTTGGGACATAGGAGAAACGGCAGTCTCTTTGCTTTTCGAGAAGATTCGAGAAGGGAAGAGGAAAAGACTTGCTAAGGAAATACGCCTGAAGTGTGAGGTGATTATTCGAGAGAAGTAGCTTCTTCTTACTTGTTTCGAGTCTGGGATTTGAATGGTTTAAGTGTAAAAAGCGTATAAAAAAGTTCTCGATATTCAACGTCATGGGAGGGATGAACAGTGAAGAAGGTAGGGTTGATAACGGCGGTGTGTTTACTGGTAGTTTTGCTATTGAGTCTACCTATTACGGCCAAAACCACCATTAGAGTTACTTGTATTCCCGGTCCAACGGCGGAAAGGCTCCAGGCACAAGCTAAAGTGTTCATGGAGAAGAATCCTGATATAGATGTGGTGATAGATGTGGCTGGTGGGGCAGAAGAGGTTTACAAACCAAACTTCCCAGTTATCGCTGCTTCTCCGGATCGTCCGGATATGGCGTGGTACTGGGTTGATGGTAGGCAGTATCAGGATCTGGTTGCGGCTGGTTTGCTTGAGCCCCTCGATGATCTGTACGAATCTGAGGGTTGGAATAAGGCATTGCCCCAATCTACTCTTGAAAAGTACACCAGCCCTGATGGTCACAAATATGCGGTTAACGTGACTGTCGTTTGGTACCCTCAGGTCTACTACAATAAGAAGATTTTCCAGGAGGCAGGGATAGTACCCCCTCAAACGCCTTATGTTGCTTATGCGTCCAACCAGGAATGGTATGACGTGATTGGTAAGATAAGAAGTGCAGGGTATGAACCGGTATCCTATGGTGGCAAAGAAGGATGGATTATCGGTCACACCCATGATGCATTGTTGCAGAGAATGGTGCCGCAAGAGCTTTTAAACGATTTTTATAACAACTGGCGTCCTGGTTGGGAACCTAAGGTGAGATATACGGATGAAGCTTGGTTGCAGGTTGACAGAATGCTGCTTGAATGGAAGGAAAAGGGCGTTTTTGCCGAAGGTTTCTTGGGCAGAAGCTATCCGGAGGGACGCATGCTTTTTGTCCAAGGTAAAGCAGCTATGTACCAGGACGGTTCTTGGGGAGTAGGTATACTTCGAAACGAAGCGCCTAACCTTGATTTTGGCTGGATGCTGTATCCAAAGATAAAACAAGAGATTGATCCTAAGTTTCTGCTTTACGCAGGCAACGGCATGATGATCCTCAAGGGTACGAAACACCTCGATGCTTGTAAGGAGTTTTTAAAGTTCATCATGAGTAAAGAGGCCCAAGAGCTTGGTTTCAGAGTGACCACGGAATTTCCAAGCCGCTTAGACATTGATACGAACCTTATTAAGGAGATTGCCGATCCTTTGATTTACGAAATGTGGTTAAAGCTCCAGGAAATCGGTTCGTCCACCGGGTGGGATGACCCGGTACCTGCAGAACTTGCTGAAAGAAGCTTTATTCTTTTCCAGGAAATGCTTTCTGGGATGAGAACGCCCGAGTCGGTTGGACAAGAGCTTGAAGCCATCGCAGAGAGGTATCGCTCCGGAAAGAAGTGATAAAAACACAAGCCCCCACGACGGGGGCTTGTGTTTTTACTTTGGTCAGAGGAGACATGCTTTATGAGGCTTGGAAGAGGCAAAAAGGGAGTGGGTTACCTTTTTGTGTTGCCGGCTTTTCTTTTTATGGCAGTTTTTATTGTGTACCCTTTAGTAGAAAGCCTGATACTGAGCTTCTACAGCTGGACCGGTATCAGCGTGAAAACTTTCGTTGGTCTGGAGAATTTCAGGAACCTTCTGAGGGATCGTGTGTTCTGGTTGGCCCTTCAAAACAATCTTGTTTTTACCGTCCTATCTACTGCTGGAACAGTAATTCTGGGGTTTTTTTTGGCATTAGCGGTTGAGCGTAGAATAAGAGGGTGGTGGTTCTACAAGGTTGTTTACTTTCTGCCGGTTATGGTTTCCATGACTGTGGTGGGACTTTTATGGGGTAGGCTCCTTGACCCCACGCTTGGTCCAATAAATTTCATTCTTCGAAAGCTCGGAATTTCCTCTCCTCCTTTTTGGCTAGGTGATCCTCGGACTTCCCTTTTGAGTATCATAGGAGTTACCATCTGGCAGTATGCAGGCTTCCCCATGATTATTCTTCTTGCAGCTATGGAAAACATACCACTTGAAATCCATGATGCTGCCACAATTGATGGTGTAAATGGGTGGCAAAGGACTTGGCACATCATTTTTCCCCTTGTAAAACCGGTCTTTTTAATGATTACCGTTTTACAAATCATCTTTTCCTTCAAAGTGTTTGACATTGTTTGGGCGATGACCCAAGGAGGCCCTGGGGATTCATCGATAGTATTGGGTGTTTACCTTTACAAAGCTGCTTTTCGATATACCCGCTTTGGGTACGGGGCAGCGATTGCGGTTGCTATGTTTTTGATTATTTTTCCACTGTCCTTGCTTTATATTAGGTTGACCCGTCTAAAAGAGGTAGTCGAGGAGTAGTCTGGAGGGAAAGGAATGGTTGGTAAGCCTTTTGCAAGAGTCGTTACTTTTTTGATTCTGCTTTTTCTCGTCCTATGGGCAGTAGTGGAGCTTTTTCCAATTGTTTTCCTTTATATGACTGCGATGAAAAGTGATGAGGAAATAATGAATAGCGTTTTATTGCCTCCTCGAAGACCTACCTTGAACAATTTTGTTTTGGCTTGGCGGGGAGGAAACCTGGGAGTTCCCATCAGCAGGTATTTCTTAAACAGTGTAATTGTGACTAGTGGAACCTTGCTCTTTTTGACCCTTTTAGGCGCAATGGCTGGCTACGGCTTGTCACGTTACTTTTTTCCAGGCAAGGATTTTCTTCAAAAGTTTTTGATATTTGCGTTAGCTGTACCTGTACATGCTACTTTGATTCCCGTCTTCCACTTTTTGGGAAGATTTGGGTTGCGCAATAACTACTTGGGTTTAATCTTCGTTTACACTGCTTTTTGGCTTCCTTTCACTATCTTGATGCTCTATTCTTACTTCGCTGGCTTTCCTAAGGAGCTTGAGGATGCGGCTAAAATCGATGGTCTTTCTGATCTTGGCATTTTCTTTAGAATCGTGGCGCCTTTATCGAAAGGTGCGTTAAGTAGTGTCTCTATCGTGAATTTCGTTGGTATATGGAGCGAGCTTCTTTTTGCTTTCTTGATTATGAACCGCGAAAACATGAAAACCATAACCGTAGGAGTACTCTCCTTTAGAGGCCAGTACGAAGTACAATGGGGATTTATGTTTGCTACTATGGCTATTGCAGCATTGCCCACCATCGTGTTTTTCCTGATCTTTCAAAGGCAAATTACGAAAGGGATGTTGCTTGGTTCTTTCAGGTGAGGGGGTGGGGTTAATGAAGAGCAAAGAGCGGGTTCTCATGGCTCTGCACAGAGAAAGGGTTGATAGAGTGCCTCTTGATTTCTGGGCTACACCACAGGCAGAGGAAAAGCTTTTGAGGAGCTTGTCATGCAGCGAAGAAGAGCTTATGCGGATTTTTGGTGTGGATATTCGAACTGTTGAACCGTCCTACATTGGCCCACCTCTTGAGAGCAGACATGGAATGCAGAAGAATATTTTTGGTGTGTGGGAGAAGGACGGTTTTCTGGGCTATGGGGAAGCCCCTCTGCAAGGGATATCTTCTCCTCGAAATATTGATGCTTACCCTTTTCCGGATCCAGAATGGTTTGATGTTTCCTCTCTAAAAGAACAGTGCAAAAAGTACAAGGATTTCGCGTTGAGGACCGCACCTGCATGGGGTACATGGTGGGCTGCTTTTCAGCTTTCTCAGGCGTTACGGGGTGTAGAGACTTTTTATATTGACCTTTTGGAAAACCCGGATATTGTTAATCGTCTACTCGATCGAATCACTGAATTTACTCTGCAGGTCAACGAGAAGGTTTTTAGGGCGGCTCGCGGTTATTTGGATATTTATTTTGTGGGTGATGATTATGGTTCCCAGAATGGTCTTCTAATTAGTGTGGATTTGTGGAGGAAGTATTTTAAGCCTCGGCTTAAACTCTTATGCGAACAGGCTAAAAGCTATGGTCTCATGGTTATGTTGCATTCCTGTGGTGCAGTGGCAGAATTGATTCCCGAGTTGAGCGAAATTGGTGTTGACATTCTTAACCCTTTGCAAACCAGAGCAAGAGGTATGAGTTTGAAAGAGCTTTCTAGGTTTAAGGATTTGATTGCTTTCCATGGAGGTATTGATACCCAAGAGGTGCTTCCTTTTGGGGACGAGAAAGAGGTTCGTCAAGAAGTACAAGAAGCGATTTTTGCCTTGGCTTCTTCTGGCGGGGCTTACATTTTGGCGAGCAGTCAGGAGTTAATGCCAGACGTGCCTGTAGAGAATATAGTTGCCATGTATGACGAGGCTCAAAAAGTGAAGCTGTGAGGAGGGAGGATTTGTGACCTCTTTATCTTTCCGGCAAATTCACCTGGATTTTCATACTTCGCCTCTAATCCCTGATGTGGCCCAGGATTTCGATCCTGAAGAATTTGCAGAGGTTCTGCACGAAGCTCGGGTAAGTTCCGTCAACATATTTGCCCGTTGCCATCATGGATACTGCTATTATCCGACCAAGGTAGGCAAGATGCATCCTTCTCTGAAACGCGACCTCTTAGGGGAAATGATTGAAGCGTTGCACCGTAGAGGCATCCGCTGTCCTGTCTATACCTCAGTAGCGTGGGATGAGCTTTCTGCTTCTGAACATCCTGAGTGGAGACAGATTGACGCACGGGGTAAGTTTATAGGCCGTGCGCCTCTTGAGAGCAGGGGTTGGCAGTTTTTGTGCATGAATTCGCCTTACATGGATTACTTGGAAGAACATGTTAAGGAGCTCATCAAGCTCTATGGAAAAGAGTTGGACGGTCTGTGGTTTGACATTGTTGTTCAGCATCCTAACGGTTGTTTTTGCCCCCATTGCCAGAGAGATATGCGCAGGAAGGGTTTGCGGGTTGACGCGAGGGAGGATCGACTCCAACATAATCTCTCAGTAGAGAGAGAGGCTATGCGACGCCTATCGCAGGTTGTAAGAAGCCGACTTCCTGAAGCACTGGTGGTTTTTAACTGCCGAGTGCGCTTGGATAGGCGAGTAGAAAAGGGGATAAGAGAAGAGCTGGTCTATATGAGTCACCTCGAAATAGAATCTCTGCCCTCGGGTATATGGGGATATTTGCACTTTCCGATGTATGCTCGCTATTTTGCTCCTTTTGGCAAAGAAGTAGTGGGCATGACTGGACGCTTTCACCTTATGTGGGGGGATTTCGGGGGGCTCAAAAACCAGGCGGCTCTTGAATATGAGTGCAATCGGATAATTGCCCTTGGTGCTAAGTGTTCGGTGGGAGACCAGCTTCATCCTCGGGGTAGGCTGGACAGGATAACTTACAGAAAGATTGCTGAGGTGTACAAGGAGATAGAAAGAAAAGAACCTTTCTGCGTGGGCGCAAGGCTTAAAGCCGAGATAGGTGTTTTAATCAACTCGATTACTGAAGGAGCTGCCTTAGGGTTTTCTCGATCCTTTGGCCTGGAAGCAGACGAGGGTGCCACCAGAATGTTAATGGAGCTTCATGAGCAATTCCACCTTCTCGACGAAGAATCCGATTTTGATTCCTACCAAGTGCTTGTTGCCCCTGATGGAGTGCTATTTAGTCCTTCTTTGAGAAAGAAGATTACCCGCTTTCTAGAGAGGGGAGGGGCACTTCTCCTCACCTATCATTCGGGAATCGATCCTGAGTCGGGGAATTTTGCTGTTCCAGGTTTAAAGTTAGAATACTCTGGGGAATTGGAATTCGATGTCGACTACTTTCGTCTCGACACCGAAAAGGTAGAAGGTTTAGATCCTGAATACGATTATGCCCTCTATGGCAAAGGGAGCCGAGTGGTTGCCCACGAGGGAGAGGTACTTGCTTATCTGGTTCATCCCTACTTCAATCGCAGTTGGGAGAAGTTTTGCTCTCACAGACAAACTCCCCCCGATCGCAAATCTTCCGATCCTTTCTGGATCAGAAAGGGAAGAATAATTTACATCTCACACCCTCTTTTTACGCTTTACCGAAAATATAGCTACCTTCCCTATAAACTCATTGTCAAGCATTCTTTAAGGCTCTTGCTTCCCCAACCCCAGCTCGTTGTGGAGAATGCACCCTCTTCCTGCGAGGTCACCCTTCTTGAGCAGGAAAAAGAAGGGCGAGAAATTGTCCACCTTCTTTTTTATGTTCCTGAACGGCGAGGGAAGATAGATATCATTGAAGACATAGTGCCCCTTCGAGATGTGCTCCTGAAATACAGGGCCTTGCAAAGGCCTCAAAGAGTGTACCTTGCACCAGACGGTAAGGAACTTGCTTTCCGATGGGAGGACAACTACGCTATTTTTGTGGTGCCTGAGGTTAGGGGGCATCAGATGGTGGTGATTGAAAAATGACCAAAGGGTTTTCATATCCTGAACTTCCACTTGATAGACCCTCTCCTCAGAGGCTCCTCGACGCCTTAGATTTTAAGGAGCCAGATAGAGTCCCTCATTTAGAATTTTGGATAACAAGTGAAACGGTTTACGAGTATGTGCTAGGGAGAAAGCCCCGCTACGTCACTGATGCTGAGGGAAGACAAAAGGGCATCGCTCCAGAAGATGAAGTTGAATTCGCCTTCCGAATTGGTATGGACGCTGTTCCCTGCAACTTTTTCTGGCGTCCTGGTAATGTTTTCAAGAGAGCTTCTGATGGTACAGAACACTATGTCGGGGGTAGGGTCAAAACCTGGGAGGACCTCGAGACCCTCGAGCCCCCTCCTCCTCTTGAGGAACAGTTGGCGCTTCTTGAGCGGTACCTCAAGGCAGGTAAGGAATATGGAGTGGGTGTGTTTCCTAACTTTACCTCTTTCTTCGATTCTACCCAGCTTGCTATGGGATATGAGTATTTTCTCTATCAGATTTATGATAATTTGCCCCTTGTTGAAAAGCTGATGGATATTCTTCTTGAGCACCAGGCTAATGTGGCAGAAGTAGTATTTAGGCATTATGGTGATAAACTTCTTTTTATGATGGTTAATGATGACATTGCCTATAATTCCGGTTTAACGATAAGACCTGAGCTGTTTATGAAGCTTTTTGGCGACCGTTTCAAGGTTTTAATAAAACCGGCTAAAGAAAGAGGAAAGAAGCTGGTAATGCATACTGACGGTAAGATGGATGAAGTTCTTCCCATTTTGTGGGAACTGGGGGTTGATGCCGTTCATCCTTGTGAGCCAGAATCAAACGATATCTATGAACTCAAAAAGAAATGGTATGGCAAAATAGCCTTGATAGGCAACATTCACACACCTCTTCTCGCCTATGGTAGTAAGGAAGAAATCGAAGAAGATGTTAAGGAGCATTTGATTAGGTTAGCGCCTGGTGGTGGTTATGTGCTTTCTTCCTCAACCAGCATATTCGAGGGAATACCGCCTGAGAATTTCTTGCGTATGGTCGAAGCTGTGCACCAGTGGGGGGTGTACGAGGGGTTGCGTGGTTTTTGGAGTCAGTGGGAGTTCAGTTGTAGAAACATTATCGAGGTGGATTGAAAAAATCCCTAGAAAACACGTCTCTGGGGCGCTGTTACCCCGGGACTCTTGAAGCCGAACCCCTTTCATTATAGAGGGCGACAGTACCCCAGTTTGATGACAGCCTCAAAAATATCTTTTCCTTCTGTATCACTTTTTAGCAGGTGTAGAGCCTCCCTCTTTGGGTTTTTGATGCTGGAGTCGAGATCAGGGGTACAGGTTTCTGCGCCTTTTTGTCTCCCCTGCCTACTGCAGATTTCTGTGAACCTATCTAGGGTGGAAAAGTACCCTATGAGGGGAAAAAACCAGCTCCGGGAATGTGGCGCTCCAGAGCTGGTTTTCCAAGGCTTTTTCCGGCCGTTACAGGCACATCCTGAGAATGGCCAGAACGTCTTCTTTTTCGAGTTTTTTCACCGAGCCCAAAGGCCCTCGTTTTGTGGCCTTTTCCGCCATGGTTTCGAAAAGCTCCTCTCCAATGCCCACTTCCCGAAGTGTTGTGGGAGCACCGATCTCCCGGAACCACTCCCGGGTCCTTTCAATGCCGGCCCTTCCGAGGTCTTCGTCGCTTCGGTTCCCGCGGGGGATGCCCCACACCCGCTCGGCGAACTGGGCGAATTTCCCCGGGATTTCGTCAAGGACGTACGTCATCCACTGGGGAAAAACGATGGCCAGGCCTGCCCCGTGGGGAATGTCGTAGAAGGCGCTCAATTCGTGCTCGATGTCGTGGCTTGACCAGTCGCCCTCAACACCCGCTTCGATGAGGTGGTTGAGGGCCAGTGTCCCACACCACATGATGGTGGCCCGGGCATCGTAGTCTTTGGGGTTTTCGAGGACTCTCGGGGTGTACTCGATGATGGTCTTCATGATACTTTCCGCCAGGCGGTCCTGGAGGGGGGTTTCGGGGGTCTTGTGGAAGTACTGCTCGAACACATGGGCCATCATGTCCACAACGCCGTAGACGGTGTGGTCTTTCGGGACGGTGAAGGTGTTTTCAGGGTCAAGAATCGACACATCGGGGAAAAGCGCCGGATGCCCGAGTCCGAGCTTCTCTTTCGTTGCTTCGTTCGTGATGACCGCATTGTGGTTCATCTCTGAACCCGTGGCCGCCAGAGTCAGAACGGTCACAAGGGGAATCCTCCCGGGGACCTTGCTCTTGTCGATGAAGAAGTCCCAGGGGTCACCCTCGTAGCGCGCCCCGGCGGCGATGATTTTGGCGCTGTCGAGGACGCTTCCGCCACCCACAGCGAGCACAACCTCGATGTTCTTCTCTTTGCAGAGCCTCACTCCTTCTCTGACCTTGCTCAGGGTAGGATTGGGCTTGATACCTGGAAGCTCAAAGACCTCGAGGTTGTGCTGGGTGAGGCTCTGCTGGAGCCGGTCGTAAAGTCCTGTCTTTTTGATGCTGCCACCGCCGTACACGAAGAGCACCCTTTTCCCAAACCCAGCACAGATTTCACCAACACGGTCTGTGGTCCCTTTCCCAAAGAGTACCCGTGTGGGATTGTGGAATTCGAAGTTCTCCATCGTCTCAACCCCCTCTTCGGGTATTGTACCATGGAGTGGATGCTTTTTGAGGACGAGAAGCGAAAGGTACGAAATCCCCTCAAAAGAAGAGGGAGAGAACGTCAGGCGGTTTCCCCCTCCCAGGTCTTCCCCGAGAAGGCAGAGGGGGAACTTTGCCGAAAGGCGCCTGAGGGATTCTCTGTCTTTCAGAGCAGTGAGCTTGTAGAGGATTAGAGTGTCGGAAAGCTCAGCGAGTGCCCCGAGCCTGTCTTCGGGGAGGGTTGCGGGGGCAAGGGTGAGGACTTCCTCTTTCTGGGTGAGGGGCAGGGTGGCGTACGCTGCCGCCAGCTGAAAGGCGCTGATCCCGGGAATGACCTCTAAGGTGAGGTCCGGAAGGAGCGTGCGGAGAGCGGAAAAGAGGCGGAAAAACGACGAGTACAGGAGAGGGTCTCCAAGGACGAGGAACACCGCTTGTTTATGGTGTCCGGAGGAAATCGCCCCGACGACTTCCCGGGCAAGGGCAGCGAAATCCTCCTGGTCGTGAAAGGGAAGGAACACGACCTGGGTGTCTTTGGGGAGGAATTCTTTGACGGTCCGGTACGCCCGGCTCTCTCCGGATCGGGCAAGGGGAGCAAAGACGAGGCGAGCCTTCCTGAGGCATCTTATGGCCCGGAGGGTGAGAAGGTCCGGTTCCCCAGGACCGGTCCCGATGAGGATGAGCTTCACCACCGGTACCCCCTCGGAACGATGAGGACATCGCCGAAACTCTGAACGCCTCTTGGGGGGATAAGGAGGAGGCACGACATATCGAGGTCTTCAGGACGGAGATCACAAATTCTCGCCACGCGTTTTTGCCCTCCTTTCCGCGCAATCCCTACCGGGAGATCCTGGCCCCGTGCTCTGGCGAAAGTTTCCCTGAGGAAGGCGATTTTCTCTTCTTTCCCCCGCCCGACGATGTTGTACACAGAAACGGTAAGGTCGGTTTCGGCGAGCCGTTCAAGGTTTCTCTGGATTTCTTCCCAGGGAGTGAGGTAGTCGCTCAGGCTCACTGCAGCGAAGCCCTTCACAAGGGGAGACCCGAAAAGAGCCGCAGCGGAGGATACAGCACTCACCCCAGGAACGACACGGAAAGGAACCCCCTCTCCCTGGGCCATTTCAAGCGCCGGCGAAACCGCTCCGAAGACCCCGACATCCCCTCCAGAGACAAGAGCGACAATGCTACCGCATCGGGCAAGACGCACGGCTTCTTTCGCCCGCTCCACCTCTTGCTTCATCTGGGAGAAACGGTGGAGGGCCCTTCCCTGAAAGCGCGGGGGAAGAAGATCAAGGTACGCCCTGTACCCCAGGATGACCTCCGCTTCCTCTAAGGCCTCCAGGGCTTCGAGGGTTATGGTGTTTGCCCCATCTCCTAAGCTGACAAGGAACAGGTTCCCCCTTCGGGACCACGGTTTCCTCCCCAAAGCCAGCGCAACCTCGGGATACACGGTTTTGGGGACAAGGAGCGTGTACCCCCGGGCAAGGAGCACCGGTTCAGCCACTCCCGGAAGGCCGAGGTGTTTTTCGGCGCAGGGTGAGGGCGAGGGGGCAGGGATGTTTCGGAGGACGTCCTCGTCAACAAGAACGCTCTGCACCCCAAGTTTCTCCGCAAGGGGGGCGAGGTCTTTCGCTTTCCGGCTGATGCTCACGAGTTCTCCCAAAGAGGCGAGGGCAAAGCCCTGACGTTCAAGGAAATCCCTGATGCAGGCGACCAGGTGTTCGGTGTCATGCACCTTTCGAAAGCCAAGGCCCACGGCAAGGGTTTTCGGCCGGAGGAAGAGCGCAGAGGTCTCCGGAAAGAGCCGTTCGCTCAGCACAAGACAGGTTTGGGGTAGCGGCCCGGTGAGGGGCCTTGTGTCGTAGCCGGGAAAGGGCAAAAGGGGAAAAGGGTCGTCAACGAGGAAGGGAACCCGTTCCCCCCGGGCGAGAAGACCGAGGATTGCCTTCTCGCACTCCCGGTCTCCCTCAAGGGCACACCCCAGGCGCTCGGCGAGTTCCCTGGGGGTGAAAACGCCAAAGGCTTCAGAAGCCGTAGTCAGCACTGCCTGAGCTTTCAGGAAACGGGCGAGGCGAAGGGCAAGGGCATTCACCCCCTTTTCATGCCCCCCGCAAAGGGGAATGACGAAGTCTCCGGAACCTGGAATGCAGAGGATCCCCGGGTCTTCCTTCTTGTCCTTGAGGAAGGGTGCTATGAACCGGACAACGATACCCAGGCTCCCGATGCACACGAAAAGATCGGCATCCTCCCAGAGTTTCTCGAAAGCTTCCCTTGGTGGACCACTCCAGAGGAGGGCCTGCTCCCCGAAGAAGTCCAGTATGGTCTTCTCAAGGAAGGAAGAGGCAACGCAGGGAACGATGACGACCGTCATGGGGTTTTCCTCCGATAAAGATATGATCGCTTGCCCTCGGCTTTCAGAAACTCCCCCACGAGGATGATGGTGCTTTCCCGACGGTGCAGGGCTTCTGAGAGACACTCGAGTTCTCCCAGGGTTCCGGTGAGGATCTGTTCGTCAGGCCAGGTGACGTGGTACACCAAAGCAGTGGGAGTTTCGGGAGGGTACGCCTCAAGGAGGGCTCTCTGGACTTCCCCGGCAAGGTGGGCGCTGAGGAGGATGGCCATGGAGGAGCGATGTTCGGCAAGGAGCGACAGTTTTTCCCGTTCGGGGACAGGGGTGGTTCCGGCGCAGCGGGTGATAATAAGAGTCTGGCTCACTCCGGGAACGGTGTACTCCCGGTGAAGACACGCCGCAGCAGCCGAGACCGAGGAGACCCCGGGGACAACGGTCACCGCAATCCCTCGCCGATGCAAAGCGGTGATTTGCTCGGTGAGGGCGCCGAAAATCGAAGGGTCTCCGGAGTGGAGGCGCACCACCGTTTTCCCCTCCCGTACGAAGCGCTCGATGCAGTCGACGATGTCCTCAAGGGAGAGGTGGGAACTGTCGATTTTCACCGCCTCTTTTCGAGCAAAGTCAAGGATTTTTGGGTTCACTAAAGACCCTGCATACACGATGCAGTCCGCCTCTTCAAGGAGCCTTTTCCCTCGGAGGGTGAGGAGTTCCGGGTCTCCTGGTCCGGCTCCGACGAAGTACACGGTCTTCATGGCTTTCTCCCCCAGACAATGAAAACGGTGTTCAGGGACTGGCCCTGCTGGCTTCCCCCCACAAAGCGGGTAATGCTCTGGGAGAGGACCCCAACATCCCCTCCACAGAGCGTGCCAAGGGTTGCTGTGGCCTCCTCCAGGGTCTTGAGCGTTACGGCGCTGCAGACGATTCGGCCACCCACCTCAAGGAGGGCGTAGCTCTTTTTGAGGATTTCCCGGAGATTCCCCCCGCTTCCTCCAATGAAAACCCGCTCGTAGGACCTTTCGGGGATAGCAAAAGGCGCAACACCCTCGTGGATTTCGACGTTGGTGACGAAGAAGCGCCTGAGGTTTTCTCTGAGGTATCCGAGGGCCTTGGGGTCCTTCTCTACAGCCACAACCTTCCCTCCAGGGATGCGACGGGCCATCTCTACAGTCATGCCCCCGGCTCCTGCCCCAACTTCAAGGACGGTCATCTCTGGGGCGAGTTCCAGAATGCCCAGAAGGAGCATGCGGGTTTCCTTTTTTGTCAGCGGAACGGTACCCCTGGCGAGCTCGTGGTCCTCAAGGAAACGAATGCCTCGCCGTTTTCCCGGGGGAACGAAAAGGAGGAAAAGGCCATCCTCCTCGGGGAGGGTTTTCCGGAGGCTTTCGGGGGTTCCCCGCCCAATCCATTCCCCCGGAAGCGACAGGTCCTTTCCGGCGAAAACCTCCGCATCCTCTCGCAGAGCCCCGATGATTTCAAGAATCCTTAAGGCTTGGAGCCGTCGCCCTGCAAAGACCACCACGCCATCCCCCTGTTCCAAGGCAAAGACAAAGCGCGAGAGTTCCTGGGTCGCGTGGCAGTTCACGATGGCACAGTGATCCCAGGGGATACCAAGACGGGCGAGGAAGTACTGGAAGCTGCTCACCCCGGGGACGATTTCTAAAGACCAGGAGGCAGGGAGGTGCTTGGCAAGACTAAAGAGCATCGGGTCTCCTGAAAGGAGTACCGTCACTTCGGCGAAATCCTCAAGAGCCTGGCCGATCAGTACCCGCATGGTGTTTTCGTCTCCCCGAAGGGGAATGCTTACCTTGTGCGGGAAAAGGCTCAGAAGGTCCTCCCGCCCCATGATCACCCGGGCGCGCTCTATGGCCTCCTTCCCCCGGAGGGTGAGGAGTTCGGGGTTCCCCGGACCCACACCGACGAGCACCACCCGCGGCATCTCATCCCCTCCCCAGGACCCCATACCGGAGGGAAAAAAGGATGCTCTCCACTTCGGTTTTCCCTCCCAGGCGAGTACGTACTCTCTGAGAAATCTCTTGCGCAAGGTAGGCGAAGAACTCCCGGTATCGTTCCCAGGCCATAAGGTGTTCTAAGGCCTCTTCGGCTGTTTTGGCTTCCCACACCGCTTTCCAGAACCTCTCCGGTAAACCAAAGCGGACAAGGTGAGCAAAGAGGATTTCCCGCCGGGCATCGGCCACCTCGTGGTGGAGGTCGAAGATGCCTCCGGCCACCTTGACCATCTTCCCTATCTGGCCAAGGAGCACAACTTGAGCGATCCCCTCCCTCTTGCAGACCTCAAGGGCGAATCCGAGGAAGGTCCCGACCTCGACCGTGGCCTCTTCGGGGAAGCCGAGTTTTCGGGCCCAGGCTCTTCCGTGGTTTCCGAAAACAAGGTAAACTCCTCCCCCAAGGAGGGCCCGCTGGTGGAGGTGCAGCCGGATAGTTTCCTGGAAAGCCTCGCAGGAGATGGGGCGGACGAAGCCCGTGGTGCCGAGGATTGATATACCCCCCACGATGCCAAGGAGGGGATTGCAGGTTTTCCGAGCAATCTCCTCACCCCGGGGGATGGTGATCTCTACCCACCCACCGAGGCCTTCGGGGAGGACTTCCCGGAGATTCTCGGTGATTTGCCGGCGAGGAGAAGGATTGATGGCCCACGCTCCTTGGGGAAGTGGCAGTCCCGGCCGGGTGACCTTCCCCACTCCAGTACCCCCGGTGATGAGGATGTCTCCCCCAGGAACTGGGGTGAAGCGGACCCTTATGAGGGCGTTCGAGGTGACATCATGGGCTTCACCGCAGGGTTTCTCGGTTTCGGCCCAACATGCCCTACCCTTCTGGGTGGTGGCAACAGTCACCCTGGTCTTCCCTCCCTGAGGTAGGGTAACCTCCACCACATCCTGGGATTCGCCGAGGAACCTCAGGGCGGCGGCCTTCGCGCAGGCGGCGGCACAGGTTCCCGTGGTGGGGATAAGGACGCGTGGGTCAGGCATGGTGCACTCTCCGCAGGAATTCCCGAAGCAAAGCGTTCAGAGCGGCCGCTGCGATGGGGCTTCCTCCCCGGGGGCCACGGAGCACCAGAGCAGGAATAGGGAGGCGCAGAAGCTCCTCTTTCACCTTTGCAGCGCCAACGAATCCCACAGGACAGGCGAGCACCCAGTCGACCCGGTACCCTCTTGCTATCCACTCAAGGAGCCGCCCAAGACCTGTGGGGGAATTTCCGAAGACGAAGCCCCGGATGTCCTGCTCGCAGGCAAAATCCACCGAGGCCGCAGCCCGGGTAAGGCGGTGCTTTCTGGCTCTTTGGTCGCACGCTTGAGTGTGCACGAAGGTGGCAAGCTGCACTCCGGATTTTCTCAGGAGCTTCTCGTTCACGCCGCTTTGCACCATCGCCACGTCGCAGAAAATGGTATACCCCGGGGTCAGGCTCTCGAAGAAACGCTCGACGAATCCTTCGTTGATCACAACAAGTGGAAGGAGCGAGAAGTCGGCTGTGGCATGGACAATCCGCTCAAAGAGGAAGGCGTACGCTTCAGGCAGGGCGTAGGATGGAAGGATACTCCGGATCATCCTGAGGCTCAGCCGCTCAATGCCCTGTCCCCGCATAGGTGAGGAGTTCCTCCACCCTTTCCCAGAGCATCCTTACGAAGGCCTCCTCCTGAAGGAGTCCCCGGGGGAGAACTTCCACCGTGAACCCTTCTTCCTCGAGTCTTTCCCTGAGGGAACCACGGCCTTCGGCGATGTCGTTTTTGAAGTGGCGTCCGACAAAGAACATGAGGGGCCAGAGAATAACCCTCTGCACGCTCTTTTTGAGCCTTGGGAGGAGCTCTGCAAGGCTCGGGTTTCCTTCAAGCACCACCACACCGCTTTGGGGGCCGAAAGCCCGAATGAGGAGCCCATCAAACTCCCTGTAGGCAGCTTCGCCCTCTCTGCTTCCGTGTCCTACAAAGACAATGGCTGTACCCTGGTCTTTGAGGTACGGGGTCACAAGGGGGGTGAGGGTGGTGACCACCGCTTTCTGGTCTTCCGACGTTCCAAGGAGTGCCCGCCCAAAGAGCATTGCCGCAAAGAGGGGATTCCCCCGGATGTCCCTGAGGGCGGTGAGGGTGGTGCAGAAATTCAAGACCGAGGTGTACACCGCTCCGGGAACGACAGAAAGCGGCTGGACGACCACACGGGTGTACCCTGCATCGTGAATCCGTCCGAAGGTGGTGAGGAGACCCTCCATCCCGTGGTGCCTTTGCACTGTGGGGGAGACAAAAGACGAGAAAACCCCGACTCCTCTCAGGACTTCCTGTGCCCGCTTCAGGAAGTCTTCAAAGTCCTCCAGGGGCTCCGGTTGCGTTGTTCCAAAAGCCGCAAAGAGTATGGCGGTCCTCATCGTCCTCAAAAAAAGAAAAACCCCCTTCTCTGTCCTCCGCAGAGAACGAGCACTACTTCCCGGGCCGGTCTCCTGACTCGAAGGTCCAAGCCTACTCGGCCCGCCTTCCCGGACTTTCTCCGGTGGCATCGTGGGCCTTTCGTCCCTTCTCACAGTGGCGGGACCGTGCCGGATTTGCACCGGCTTCCCGAACACCCGGGAAGGACCTTTTTCCCGTATTATACCATGGGCGTGGTACAATAAAACACAAAGGTAGCCAGGGGAGGGATAGCGCATGCTCCAGACAATAACGCTTGAGACCACGGCGAAAGAAGAAGTCATCGACATCACGGATCAGGTGGCCCGGATTGTGGCGGAAGCCCAGGTTGAGGAAGCTGGAGTCTTTGTCTACGTCCCTCACGGCGATGCGGCGGTCAACATCCAGGCAGGGAGACCCAAAACTTCGGAGCCGCCGCTCAACGACCTCTTGAAGAAGGTCCTGGAGAGAGAAGAGTTTGAGAAGCCGGAAACCGGTGCGGCCTTTGTGGCCCCCACAGAGGTCCTCATCGCCCACCGAGGCAGGCTCCTTCTTGGGGAGGACCAGCGAATCTACTTCTACGAGTTCAACGGTCCAAAGAAGCGTTCGGTGTACGTCCTCGTCATTCCCTCCTCCGCCCGCTGGGGGAACTGAGTCACTCGTTCCCCCGCGCTCACTGCCCTTCGGGGAAGACTCCGGCGTGGGCTGCCCGGATGTCCTCCACCGAGAAAAAAGCCGAAGGGCTGACGGCGCGAATGATGCTGAGGACTTTCCGAAGGTCCCTTCGCCGGACCACGGTGAAAATGAGTTTCACCGGCCCCCGGGCACCCTGCCCATCGAAAACCGTGACGCCAAATCCTTCGCTCTTTAGGGCAGAAAAGAGTCGTTCTCCGTCCTGCTGCAGGATCACCCGCACAATGACGTACCCTATGGCGAACCACTCTTCAATGTAGATACCCAAGAAGTTCCCCAGAGCAAATCCTGCGGCGTACCCCAGGAAGGCGACTGGGGTCCTCGTGTGGGTGATGAGCCGGCTCACCACCACAATCCAGATGAGGACCTCGACGAACCCAAGGAGTGGGGCAAGGCTCCTTTTCCCTCGGGCAGTGAGGATGATGCGCAGGGTCCCCAGGCTCACGTCGCCTACCCGGGAAGCGAAGACAAAAAGTGGCAATATGACGTTTCCGTACCAATCGAACCCCTCCATGGTTCTCCCCTATTGTACCACGACGTTTTTGGTTTTCCGCTCAAGAAGGGCACGAAAAATGGGGGCGAAGGCGCCTTCCTGGTCGAAGTCGGAGTTGAGGACAAAAAGCGTTCCCCCGTGACCCACGTTCGGGACCACAAAGAGGGAAGCGGTGTTGTTCTTCTCAAGGAGCTTCGCGAGGAGCTTCTCCGATTGCTCCCTGGGAGTGATTTCGTCCCTTTCTCCAACCACAAGAACATAGGAGATATGGGTGTGCTCCACCTGGAAAACCGGAGAGAGTTCCCTGAGGTTGTTCCTTCCCTCAAAGAGGTCGAAGAATACCTGGCGAATAAGGTTTTTGAAGGGGATATCGAGGGTTTCGTCATATGCGGGAAGGTCGTAGGGGCCACTCAGGAGGAATACCTGGGTGATGCTCCTGTATACCTCCTCCGGGAGCACACCATGCTGCACGGTGGTCAGGGCCACAAGATGCGCCCCGGCAGAGTGACCACAGAGGACGAACTGCTTCTGTCCCCCGTATGCTTCGACATGGGCAAGAAGCCAAAGCAGTGCCTGGCGGATATCCCCGAGGATTCCCGAGAAGCGGACCTTCGGGTAAACCCGATAGTCCAGGCTCACGAAGAGGTACCCCGCTTTGAGGACCTCCCGGGCGAAGTGGCTGTAGAGAACCTCATCCTTTGAGCCTCCAATCCAGGTTCCTCCGTGGACGAAGACGAACACCGGAAGCTTTTCGCCACTGCGAAGGCTTAAAGGCACGAGGATATCGAGTGTCTGCCCCTTCTTTTTCCCGTAGGGGATGTCCTTGTAGACCAGGGCCTCGGCGTAGTCGGCAAGGATCGGAGGAGGCATGAAGAGGGGTTTCCCCGTCTCCGGTCTTTTCAGGCCAAAAAAGCGGGCGAATTCGTCTTTCATCCTTTCGTTTTCCCAAAAAGAAAAGGCGAACTGCTCTTCAAGCTTTCGAGAGAGGATTGAGGCAGCGTTCTCTAAGGAGATGTAGCTCAGAAGGAGGAAGAAGAGCACGAGAACCGTTGTGCTCTGGAGTGCCGGGGTATGCCTTTTGCGGATCATGGCGAGAGAGCTCCGAAGTCCCTTCGAGTTTTTGCGAAGGTTGTGGGACTCACCACAACCTCGGTGGTATCACTCTGGCCGCTTTTGTCAGAGGCGATGATACGGTGCTCTCCCGGGGGAAGGGAGACGAAGAGGGTCCCCCCAGGCTGACTCTGTCCGGCGTATGCTCCATCCACAAACCAGAAGATAGGTCCCTTTCCCCCCTCGGCGCGAAGGGGAAGACGGAGAAAAGACGCACCGGGGAAGGTGAAGTACCGCCGGCCGGGGACCGGGGAGACGATGGCAAGAGGAACGACGTCTGGTCTCCCCAGGGCAGCCTGGACTTCCCCAGGCCAGGGGAAGGATGGATTTTCCAGGGAAGTGGCATGGAGGTCGCAGACCTCAAGGGGAGAGACGCCCTTGAGGAAGGGTGCAAGGATTTTTCCCTCACAGCGGGCTGAGGCGATTTTCCCTGAAATCGGACAGACCTCCCGCCACGTTACATCCTCGGGGCACTCATACCACACCCGTTCTCTCTCCATAAGGTACTCCATGATGCGCAGGGCACAGGGAGCGGCAAGACGTATCCCCACGAGTTCCTCGTGAGGCAGGCCCTGGGGATCCCCAAACCACACAAGGACCGTGTAACGGGGGTTGTACGCCACGGTCCAGGCGTCCCGAAAGCCGTAAGAAGTTCCGGTTTTGAAAGCACAAAGGGGTGTGGGGAGTGTCCTTTTGGGGAGAGGGTTGAAGCGGAAACGGTCGGCAAGGATTTCGGCAACCATGTAGGCACTTCCTGGAGAGAATACCCGCTTTTTCTGCGGATTTTCGTCCTCACGGAAAAAACTCAGGGGAATTGTCTCCCCAAGACGGGAGAGGGCGGTGTACGCCCTGGCGAGTTCCAGGGGCGTCACCTCGCATCCTCCAAGGACCAGGGCGTCCCCGTAGAAATCGGCGCCCCTTTGCAGCCTGGAGAATCCCAAGGTCTGCAGAAGACCCAGAACGTCCTCAAGGCCAACCTTTCGAGCCACCCGCACAGCCGGGACGTTCAGGGACAGGGCCAGGGCCATCTCGCAGCTCACCGGTCCCCGGAAACCTTCGTCGAAGTTGCGGGGGACGTTCCCGCGAAGGCCAAAAGGGGTGTCGGCGATGATGCTTGAAGGAACAAGAAGCCCCCGGTCGAATGCCCGGGCGTACACAAAGGGCTTCAGGGCGGAACCCGGAGAACGGGGGGCCTGAAGGCAGTCCACAAAAGCCTGCTCGGGATTTCTGCGGAAACGGGCGTTCCCCACATAGGCGAGGATTGCGCCGGTACTGTTCTCCACCACCACCGTGCAGGCGGTGATTTCCCGGGGTAGAGTGACCAAAGCCTCGTCGAGGAGCCGCTCGAGCCACTCCTCGAGGGAAAAGGAAAGGGAGGAGAAGACCCGGGGTGAGGTTGTGGTTTGCCGCAGGAACCAGGCGGCGTGGTATGCCAGACGGGGAAAGCCCCGGGGGGTGGGAGGGGGAGAAGAGGCGTACAGGGCGTATTCTTCCTGAGAAATGATGCCCCTGCGGCAGAGGCGTTCAAGAAGGGCGTTCCGCCGCCTCAGGAAACCTTCGGGGTTTTTGTCAGGCCGGAACCTTTCCGGGGCAGGGAAAAGGCTCACCAGGGAAGCGGCCTCAAGAAGGGTGAGGTCCTTCGCGCTTTTGCCGAAGTAGTACCAGGAAGCGGCCTCAACCCCTTTGATGTTGCCCCCAAGGGGAATCCGGTTGAGGTACGACTCGAGGATGTCCTCCTTTTTCAGGACGCGCTCGAGGCGCAGCGCCAGAAGGCATTCGCTGAGTTTCCCCTTCAGGGTCCTTTCCCGGGGCAGAACGAGCCGCACAAGCTGTGTGGTGATGGTGGAGGCTCCGGAGACCACCTTCCGGGCACGCAGATTCTGCCAGATTGCCCGGCCCAGGGCGAGGAAATCCACGCCAGGGTGGCTGAAGAATCTCCGGTCCTCGCTCTCCACCGCAAGGAAGGGAATCCACTTCCCCATCTCTTTGAGGGGCACTGGAATGAGCCATGCATCGTCTGGGGAGCGAAGAAGGCAAAGCAACCGTCCCTCCCGGTCGTAGAGCGCAAAAGAAGGAGTATAGGTACAAAAAGGAGCCACCTCAAGGGGGAGGGAGAGCAGGCACAACCCTCCCCCACAAAGCACCACACTTCCTAAAAGTACACTCCAGAGGATGCTCTGTCTTCTTTTCCGCATCATTCTACCCGGAGCGTTCCACCTCCGGAGAGACTCGACACCCCTGGGTTGTACATGCACTCTGCCTGTACCGGAGCTACGGTGAACGTCCCGGAGGTAACGGCCGTGACGCGGTAGCGGTACGATACCTTCCCCTCAAGGTGCGAGAAGAAGAGCACCACCCGGTCGTCCCGACGGTCCACAAAGACCGGGAGCATCGCTTCCCCGGTTCCCCCCGGGGTTTCAAGGTGGGTGAACTCCAGTCCTCCAGGGAGGAGGTCCACCACCACAACGTTGTCAAGAGGCCTTGGGGCTTCAAGCTCGATGAGGACTGAAATGTCCTCGCCCCGGGGAACAACAAGGTCTTTCAGGGGATTTCCTGAGGCATCGAGGTACGTCCTCCGAACCGCTATGCCCCGGTCCCAGGGTGATGGGGGTGTTGCCGGCACACCCTCGGCGACGAGAAGGTAAAAGATCCTTCCCTGGCCTTCGTTCCGGATGGTCCACGGCGGGGAGGGGAGGAGGGTCAGGTCAAGACCTGCCCGGTCCCTGCCGCTAGAGGAGGCAAGGGTCTCGCCGGTTTTCCCAAGGATTTTCGCTTCGAAGGTTTCGGCTCGCTTTTCCTGGGCAAAATACCGGGAAAGGGCAAAGAGCAGAAACGCTGCTTCCTGGGTGGAAAGATACGCCCGCTCCCTGAGAACCTCCTGGAGTTTCCCCGCAAGGTACGTCGCCCGGGTGTGGGTGGGGTCAAGCTCAAGCTCAAGGAGGAGGGCTAAAGCCCCCTCCCGAAGGGGCGATTCGTACACCCCACCGCTTTGGGGTTCTCTGGAGAGATCTGGCGTCCACTCCCCAACCAGACTACGGGCAAGGTCCTTCTGGCCAAGGAGCGCATAGGTGAGGGCGAGGAAGAAGACTCCTGACTCCCTAAGGTACGTTCGTTTTTCCCGGAGTTCCTCAAGGGTGCTCAACGGCCTCTCTCCAGAGAGCGCAAGGACGTAGGCGGCGTAGGCTTTGGCAGTGTAGAAATCCCGGAGTTCTTCTTCCCAGCTGGTGTACGGTGGCATGGTGAGAAAGCGCAGGAGGTAGCTTTTGGCTTCCTCAAGGGGTGGGGGAGGAATGTCCACACCTTGTTTTTGCGCTTCCAGGAGGAAGTGATAGGCGTACGCCGAATCCCAGGGACGGCTTTCCCCTCCCGGCCAGGCGCTGAAGCCGCCGTCAGGGGTCTGGAGGGAGAGGATTCGGCGAATCTTCCGCATGAGGTGCTTTTCGGCAAGTGCCCGAGGAGCAAGGAGGGGGTCAAGGTCCTGCAGGTATTCTGGAAGAAGCAGGGCCACCCAGCCACTTGAAGTCGTCTGCTCCAGGCACCCGTACGGGTACTCCCAGAGGATTGAGGCAAGACGCCTGAGGTCGACATCGGGAGTGCCGGAGAGAAGCAGTTGCCCCCTGAAGGTCCGGACTACAAAGCTCTCCGGAATGTCCAGGGTTTCCTCTTCACCAGGGTTGACGCTTCCGGCAAGGGAGATGGTGATTCTTGGGGCGGCTGGACGAATGGGGAAACGGAAAACCCTGTGCTTTGTTTTTTCTGCAAAGCGCACCGAAAGGTTCATCTCCGCATCTCCGACAATCCCCAAGGTTTTTGCCGAGAAGTAGGCCACGTCTTTCCCCCGGGGTGGGAGGGTGAGAGTGACTTCTTTCGGGGTGACCTCGAGGAGGTCGTTGGTCGAAAGGGTGAGCGTTACCTGGGTGGGGGCATCGTTTTTCGAGAAAACCGTGACCGGGATGGTGCAGGTGTCTTCCGGAGCCAGGGCTTTCGGATGGAGGACCTCGGCCACGATCTCCTCTTCAAGGAGAACCTCCGTGGCGTTACTCCCGAATTGATCTTCCTTGAAGGCCAGGGCCACCATTCGTGCTGTTGTGGCCACATCGGGGAGGGCAAGCTCAAGCGTGACCTTTCCCTCTTTGTCGGTGACAAGACCCGGAACAAAGAGGGAAAGGATTTCAAAGAGTGCAGGACGGAGGAAAGAGAGCTGTGCCTTGAGAAAGGCCTCTTCCGGAGCACCTCCGGCCGGATGGAGCAGAGGAGTCGTTTTGGGTTCACCCAGGATGAGGTTACCGTAGAGGTCAAAGGTTCCGACCCCAAGGCGGCACTTGGCGGAGAAGAACCCCAGGGGGTCGGGGACGGGTTCATCGGTGAGGGCGAGGACGCCAACGTCCACAAGGCTTAGGGCGACTTCAGCCCCGGGAACGGGATTTCCGTGGGTATCCCGGACCGTCACCGTACAGGGGAGTTTCTCCCCGGGGCGGGCGCTCGTTTGGGTTGTGATGGTCACCACGAGGCGATGGTCTTCCTGGTCCACGAAAAGGGGCGTGACCCCCAGAGCCCGAAGCGGACCTTCTTGTGGGGTGCCTTCCTTAAGGAGCACGAGGGAACAGTAGGCGTTGGGGGCCATGGCCTCGGTGACCTCGAAGCGGATTTCGCCACTCTCCTCAAGCGCAACAATCCGGGAGAGCACGATGGTGTCCGTTTCCACGGTGAACAGGGCTTTTCCGGCAAACGGTGCCCGGTACCGCAGGGTGGCCTCTTCCCCCAGGCGGTATCGGGATTTGTCAAGAACGAGATTGAGGCGGTCCGGTAGAGCCTCACCCTGAGGAGCAAGACCGTACCGTCCGAAAACGAAGAACCTGCGGGTGGTGGTGCTCAGGGATTGGGGCTCGCTCACCTCAAGGAGGTACTCTCCGTAAGTTTTCGGCGTGAAGGTGTAGGTTCCCTTCCCTTCGGCAAGAGCAAGGGAAGTCTCCACCTCAGGTACCCATTCCTCCTCTTCCCGGTACCGCAGGCCTTCTCCCTCTTCCGGGGCGGAGAGCACAAAATGGCGCAGGATGCGGAGGATCCGGAGATTCACCTCGGTTTCCTTTGGCTTTCCTTCTCTGTCAAGTGCCACAAGGGCAATGGCAAGGGGGACTCCCGGTTCGAATTCCCCTTCCGGGAGGGCCACTCCCAGGTACACGGGGTAGGGGGAAACCAGGATGTTCAGGCTTTCGCTCACCGGGCGACCAGCAGGATCGCTCACGGTGACGGTGACTTTCCCGGTGAGGAAAGCAGGAGGACGGAGGTCTGGAGGAACCGTGAACGAGAAGGACGCCCTTCCCTCTTCGTTCAGCGTCCCCTCCCCGAGGGGAAGGGTGAAGGGGGAAAAGGTCGCTTCTTTGTTGCCGAAAGTGTAGGTGGCAAAGTCGGGGAAGGAGGGGGGAGTACTTTCAAAGACCACCTGGGCAGTGAAAGGGAGCCCCGATGCCTTCCGGCCAAAGAGGTACTCGCCCGTAACGTCCACGCTCACGTCCTCCCCGGTTGCGACCGAGAGGGAACTTGCCTGAAGGTTAACCCGGAGGCGAGGAGGGGCGAACTCCTCGACAAGGAACTGCTTCTCCGCAAGGACCGTCTTCCCATCCGGGAGGGTAAGGGAGAGGACGTACGCTCCTGTGGGGGCGTTCTCCGGAAGGAGAAGAGAGAAGGTTGCCCCACCCTGTGGGGAGAGCATGGTGCTCTCTTCCGCAATTTCCCGACCCAGAGGGTTTCTCACCGCAAACCGGACGGGGAAAGCCGGCGGAGGAAGGAGCTCCGGTCCCCGGACAATGGCCTGGGCTTTGAGTTCTTCACCTGGCCGGAAAACTCCCCGGGGGAGGTAGAGAAAGGCCTCGTAGCCTTTTCGCAGGTATTCCCGCCCGGTGATATCAAAGCCACTTACGGCGAAGAGTTCCCCCTCTAAGACCAGGAACGAGAGGTCGTCTGTGGTCTGCACCGTGACGATGTAGGGCCTGGTCTTTTCGTCCCAGGGGATGTCCCGAGTCCCCAGGAAGAGTCCTCCTTCATCGCAGGTTCCTTCAAGGAGCAGCTGATTGGTTCGGGAGAAGACCTTGACCCAGGCGTTGACAAGGGGTGTTCCATCCCGCAGGGAATTGGCCCACACGAGGATACCCTGGGGGAAAACCTTGGCGACGATGCCAATATCGGTGAAGGCCACAAGGTGCTCGGCGAAGGCCCAGCTCTCGTCGCTTGCATCCTGGGCGATGAGAAGATACGTCCCCTTTCGGTTTCCCGTGAGGTGCACAAGGTCTAAAGCTTTCCGCACAGGGACATTGGGAGGACTGTCGTTGAAAAGCGTATCTTCCCGGACAAGTTCCCCTAAAGCCTCGGCGGGAACCTGGGGGAGGTTTGCCAGGGCGATGGGGATGTTGTTGTCGTAGAGCCGCCAGAGGAGCACACGCACCTTAGGAACGTTGAGGAGCGTTACGGGGATTCGCGTTCCCAGCGCTTCAGTAATGTAGGTCCCGGTGACGGGGAAGGCAACGGAGGGATTGAGATCGGGGATGATGATGGCCTGGGTGAAGTCCTCAAGGAGTTTCGCTCCGTTGCGTGCCTGGGCTCCGCGCTTCACGGTGATGACCTTCCGTTCCCTGGGGAGAAAAGGCCCAACGATGGCAAACCCTCCGTAGCTTCGACGAACCGTGAAGGGGGATGGGGGGTCGACGCGGATGAAGGGAGCCAGGGCTTCCGGGTCAACAGGCGTGGAGGTGTTGAAGGTGATAACGCAGGACTCAGGGCTCTCGAAGTACACCCAGTTCTCCAGAATCTCAAAGGCGTAGGTGACTTCAAGGGTCTTCCGGTAGGCGTCCTCAAGGCCCAGGGGACCCCGCTCGCTCGTGAGTCCGGGGAGGATTTCCACAGAAAGCACCGGTTCCTGAAGGGGAACGGTTGTCAGGTAGAGCCTGGTGCTTGCCGGACCTAAGGGGAGCGCATAGGGGACTTCGTTTCCCCGGGAATCCCGAAGCGTCAGAAATCCCCGGAGTTTCTGAGGAAGCACGGGAAGGGAGAAACTGCACTCCAGCACCACCCCACCCTCTTCGGTGTAGTCCACCTGCTTGATGCCAATAACCCTGAGAGGTTCGGTGGAGAGGGTGAAATCGTGGCGCCCGGCGAGGAGCTTGCCCCGCACATCCCGGAAGTCGTCCCGGAAGCGGAAGACGTACCGGGTGGCTTCCCGGAGCGCTCCTTTGGGCTTCAGCACCAGGGTTTTCTCATCCTCCCAGAGGAACTGCCCCTGGAGGGGCGGATTGATTGAGAGGGGAAGGAAGGAAAAATCCCGGAAAACCCCAACGTCCTCGCGTGTGACGACCTCCCGGGAGAAGACGATACGGATTTCGGTGAGCACCGGTGGAACCAGGGTGTCGGGGGGTGGCAGGATGGAGAGGATGGTGAACTCTTCCTCCTGGGCGAAAAGGAGGCCACAGAGTACCAGGACCCCGACCACCACGAAAACAGCCCCACAAAAAAGGCGACCTTTCACGGGGGAATACCCTCCTTTCCCCTCTATCATACCACTTCACAGGACTTTTTGAAGCCGAAGGTCGAGGTCCACAAGGTTGAATGCCCGGAAGTACTTGTCGAGGGCACGTTCAATGGCTGTGAGGACGATGTCCTCCGGGAAGTACCCGTTTCTTTTCAGGTTCTCGTAAAGCAGTGCCCTTTTTGCCACCACTTCCGGCTGGGCCCAGACGTACCGGCATCCTGTTTTCACCAGCCACATTTTCCGCTCTCTGGGGAGTTCCAGGAGGTCCTTCCCCATTTCTTCGGGGAGGAGCCATTTCTTCCAGCGGCCGCTTTTGCGGACTTCCTGAGTGAGGACCTCAAGGATTTCCGATTTTTCGACCACCAGCTTCCGGGCAAAGAGCTCCTCTTCTATGTGAGCGAGCTCAGCCAGGGCGTTGTACTCCTCTTCGGTGAACTCCGGGCCCACGTTGGCTGCCCCCATGCCCGATTTCGGATAGTCCTCGGGGTTCTCCACATAGTCGGTGTAGTGTCCCTTGATGAAAGACCTATACGATCGGGCCTTTTCGGAAAGCAGCCGGGCAACCTGGGGGTCAAAGAGGGTGGTGTGGAGGTCTGTTCCTACCTTCCCCACCACGAAAATCGGCCAGACTTCCCCAAGTCCCCGAGCCTTCAGGGCGTCTTTAAGCCCGGAGAGGAACCGCTCGAAAACCCCAAGGTCCGCCAGCCCCCCATGGACTTCCTCGGTTCCCACTTCATAGGAGATGGGAGGAAGCCCCCGCTTTTTCCGATGGTTTTCCGCATGCTCGATGAGTTCTACCGTCCGTGCAATAACCGTCTCTACAGGAAGCGTCGTTCCGGGAGGCAGGGTTCGGTCCACGGTGGGGTCAACGTGGAGGAGGTCGTACCCTGCGTCAAGCGCGGCTTCAAACGACCGCTTCACCCAGTCCATGCACGTTTTGAGGTCCCACCCTTCAATGGTGTGCCGGTCCTTCACCCACGGTCCTCCATGGTCCAGGGCGATGATGATGAGCCCTTCAAAGTGGATGGCCTCGGCCTCCTGTTTCACGAGCTCCACGAATTCCCTCTGGGTGAGACCCGTGTACCCCCGGTCGATATCCACCTGGTTCAGTGTGGCAGCGAACTTCACCGGGGCCCGGGCCCGTTTGGCCGCCCGCAGGGCTGCCCGGATGACCGTCCGGGAGTTGGGGCACACGGCAAGGAGTGTCTGGGGTTTCCCCTCAAGCTCTGCCAGCTCCTGCATTTTCTGCATCAGGAAATCGCAAACCGGGATACCGGCCTTTTGAGCTTTCTTCCGGATAGGGCTTGCGTCAACCGTTTCGCGGGGGAACATCCTCTTCCTCCTTCCTTAAAGACGTTCCAGGAATGCTTCCACCTCTTCCCAGGTCGGGGCTCCTTCCATGGGACCCTTTCTGGTTACCGCCAGGGCTCCCACAGCGTTGGCAAACCTCCCCGCCTCCTCCACGCTCATCCCCCGGGAGAGGGCTGCCAGGAACCCGGCACAGTAACAGTCTCCCGCCCCTGTGGGGTCGACTTCCTCCACGGGGAAGGCCGGAAGCGTGTACACTTCCTTCCTCGTTACCACGGTAGACCCCCGCTTTCCCTGTTTGATGGCCACAATCTCCGGGCCTTCTGAGAGCACCTTCTCTGCAGCCCTCAGGGGATCTTGCTCTCCGGTGAGGACGGAGAGTTCCTCTTCGGTGGGGAAAACGATGAAACTCTCCCTGAGAATGGGCAGGAAGAGCTCCCGGGCTCGGTCTTTCCCTAAAAGCTCGGGCCTGAAGTTGGGGTCAAAGCTCACGTGCTTTTTCGCTTCCCGGACGATACGGATAGCCTTCTCGTAAGAAGCTCGACAGTTCTCGTTGATGAGCATGGTGGAGCCCATGACGTGCAGGAGGTCTACTTTTACGAAATCCTCCTCCCGCACGTCCTCGGGGAATATCTGCCCTGAGGCTGCCCGGGAAATATGGTAGATGAACTTCCGGGAACCATCGCTGAAGTAGGTCACAAAGGCCACTCCGGTGGTGAAGTCGTCAAGGATTTTGATGCCTGAGGTGTCCACTCCGTCTTTTTGCAGCCGCTCAAGAACGAGAAAGCCGAAGTCGTCTCGCCCAATGGCACCGACGAAAAAGACCTCGCCTTTCAGGCGGGCCAGGCAATCAGCAAAAATTGCCGGAGCTCCGCTGGGGTACGGCCCGAGGAAAACCCCGGGAACACCCAGAGGAACGTCCACCTTATCCCGCATGATTTCTACAAGGAGTTCTCCCATGCATCCCACGCGCATAGCCCTTCCTCCTTTCTCCCCAATACCTTAGCGCAAGACCAGAAAAGCCTCAAGCGAAAAAACAGAAACTCTCCGTCCCTCATTGACAGGAGAGGGGCAATGTGTTATATACATGACAGAATCTGTGTAAATAATAACACCTCGGCAGGGAGCGCCGGCTCCCTGCCGAACGAATGGAAAGGAGTAGGGAACGATGGGCGAAGTCTACTCAGATGCTCTGGGCATGATTGAGACCCGTGGGTTTGCGGCGATGGTGGAGGCAGCTGATGCCATGGTCAAAGCGGCAAAGGTGGAACTCGTCGGATACGAAAAGATTGGTGGAGGGTACGTCACCGCCATCGTGCGAGGGGACGTGGCAGCAGTGCGGGCGGCTCTCGATGCCGGACAGGTTGCGGCGGCAAAGGTTGGAGAGGTTGTCTCCGTCCATATCATCCCGCGTCCTCATCCGAATGTGGACGAGGTTCTTCCTCTTGGTCGGGGCGGCAAGAAGAAGGACATCACCATCGGTGAAAAGGATTGAAAAGGAGAACATCGCTTTATGATTCTCGCCAGAGTGGTGGGGACGGTCGTTTCCACCCGCAAAGAGGAGAAAATCAAAGGCATCAAGTTTCTGCTCCTTGAGAAAATTGACCCCGTGACGCTCCAAGGAAAAGGGGATTACCTTGTGGCCATGGACTGTGTCGGGGCGGGAAAGGGAGAAATCGTTTTCTACGTTTCAGGGAGCAGCGCTCGGATGACTGCTATCACTGAAGGTAAACCAAGCGATGCCGCCATTGTGGCGATTGTGGATGAAATTGAAGTCGACGGGAAAGTGGTGTACCAGAAGGACGCCGTTGTGACCACGTGACCAGGGGAGAAGGCATGATTCTGGCTAAGGTTGTTGGAACGGTAGTGGCAAGCCAGAAAAACGATGGTATTGCCGGGGGGAAGTACCTTCTGGTACGGGCTTGCGATACCCGGGGGAGAGAAAAGGGCGAGTACCTGGTGGCCCTTGACCTTGTGGGGAGTGGAAGAGGCGAGGTCGTCCTTATCTCCCAGGGGAGTTCGGCTCGCCAGACCGAGTTCACCTACCAGAAGGCCATAGACTGTGTCATTGTCGGCATCGTGGATCGCATAGAAGAGCATGGCCAGGTCGTCTTCCGGAAGGAAGAAGGGCGATGACAGTTCCCGAAGCCGTTAAAGCCATGGGAGTGGTCGGTGCAGGAGGGGGAGGCTTCCCTACCCATGTGAAGCTCTCTCGCCCCGTTGAGGTGGTCATTGCCAATGGTGCGGAGTGCGAGCCGCTTCTTGGGAACGACAAGCTCGTCATGGAAGAGGAAGCGGAGACAGTGGTTGCGGGTCTCTGTCTCGCCATGGAAGCGACCGGGGCCAGAAAGGGTGTCATTGCCCTGAAAGGCAGAGGTTCTCCCGCGGAGGAAGCCCTCCGGAAAGCCTCTCAGGGGAAAGAAGGCCTCAGCATTTTCTCTCTGGGCGATTACTATCCGGCGGGAGACGAGTTCCTGCTCGTGCGGGAGGTCACCGGGCGTATTGTTCCCGAAGGAGGTATCCCTCCTTCGGTTGGCGTGGTGGTACTGAACGTTGAGACACTCCGGAACATTGCCCGAGCTGTGGAAGGGAAACCGGTGATCGAGCGCACTCTGACCTGTCAGGGGGAAGTTCGCCGGCCTTCGGTCCTCCGGGTGCGGGTGGGAACACCCTTTGAGAAGGTCCTAGAGTACTGCGGCGGTGCCACGGTGGACGATTTCGTCCTCCTCGTGGGAGGGCCGATGATGGGGTTGGTGACCACCGACCTGAAGGCTCCGGTAACGAAGACGACTTCAGGTCTTTTTGTCCTCCCCCGGGACCATGTTCTCGTGCAGAAGAAGACCCTGCCCCTTCCCTTCATCATCAGGCAGAGCAAGACCGCCTGCTGCCAGTGCACGTACTGTACGGAGTTCTGTCCCCGGTATCTTCTGGGGCATGACCTGGCTCCGCACAAGATCATGCGGCAGATTACCCTTGGGCTCGATATGCCCCCTGAAGTCATCGAGCGCGCAGTGCTCTGCAGCGAGTGTGGCCTGTGTGAAATTGCCTGTCCGATGGATCTTTCTCCGAGGCTGGTGAACCGGGCGATCAAAGAGCAGTTCCTCAGGATGCAGTATCGACCGGTGTTTCCTCAAAGAGCTCTACAGACCCGTGTGGATTTTCCGTACCGGAAGGTCCCGATGTTGCGGGTCAAGGGGAGAATTCGGGTTGAAGAGTACGAGAAACGCCCGCTTTTCCGGATGCGGGAAGTTCCGCCACCGGAACGGGTTGAGCTTCTCCTGAAGCAGCACGCGGGGGCTCCGGCTCAGGCAGTGGTCAGGGTAGGGGACATGGTGCAGGAGGGAGACCTTGTGGGGGAGGCAGGGCAAGAGGTCAGTGCCCGTGTGCATGCCAGCATCGGGGGGCGTGTTGTCTTTGTCGATGACGAGCGAGTGGTTATTGAGGCCCGGTAGCTGAGGTGGACGAATGGATATCGTCGTTTTGGGAGCACTGGAATTCAATTCCATCGCCATAGGCATCAAGGCCCTGGATGCCATGGTGAAGGCTGCACCGGTGAAGGTTGTTGATGCGAAGACTATCTGTCCGGGGAAATTCCTCATCGTGGTGAGTGGGGAAGTGGCCGAAGTTGACGCCTCGCTCACCGCGGGGAAGGAAGCCGGAGAAGGTTGCGTGGTGGATGAGCTCTTCATTCCCAATCTCCATCCCCAGGTTATTCCGGCCATTCTGGGGACGGTGGTCTGCGAGATGTGGGATGCCGTAGCGGTGGTCGAGGCTTTTTCGGCCATCGCCAGCATTGAGGCGGCCGATGTGGCGGCAAAGACGGCTGATGTCCTCATTACCGAAGTGCGTCTGGCGGTGGGTATGGGTGGGAAATCGTACGTGAAGATGATGGGGGATATCCACGAGGTGGAAGCGGCCGTCTCGGCAGCGAAAACGGTGATTGCCCAGCGGGGACTCCTCTGCAAGGAGGTCATTATTCCCAGTCCCCATCCCGATATCCGGCCGTACTTCCTCTTTTGAAGGTGGGGTTGACGTATGGAGGTTAAGGAAGCCGATATCCGCTCCATTGTGGAGCAGGTGATTGAGAGACTCGAAAAAAGCGGGGTGCTCCCGAGAGCTCCAGAAGTTCGGGGAGAACCCCCTCTGCGGGGTGTGGGGGTTTTCGAGGACATCGAAGAAGCGGTGAGGGCGGCCCGGAAAGCTCATGAGAAACTCATGGAGCTCCCCCTTGAAACCCGTCGTAACATTATCCGTGCCATCCGGAAGGTCTCTGTGCGGGAAGCGGAAACCCTTGCCCAGATGGCCCACGAGGAAACGGGAATGGGTCGCGTGGCGGATAAGGTCGAGAAGAACCGCCTCGCCGCCCTGAAAACGCCAGGGGTGGAGGACCTTGAGCCCATGGCCTTCACCGATGAACATGGGCTCACCCTTGTCGAGCGGGCACCCTACGGGGTGATTGCCTCCATCACTCCGTCCACCAACCCCACCTCCACCATCATCAACAACACCATCAGTATGGTGGCAGCAGGAAATGCCGTGGTTTTCCATCCCCACCCGGGAGCAAAGCGCTCATCCTGCGCTACTGTGACGCTTCTCAACGAGGCCATCGTCGAAGCCGGGGGTCCCGAGAACCTCGTCTGCGCCATCGGGAACCCCACCCTTGAGTCTGCTCAGGCACTCATGAAGCATCCCATGGTCCGCCTTCTTGTGGTCACCGGTGGGGGAGGGGTGGTCCAGGCGGCTATGGCGAGTGGCAAGAAGGTTATTGCTGCTGGTCCCGGAAATCCTCCCTGTGTGGTGGACGAGACGGCCGATATTGCCAAGGCGGGTCGGGATATCGTCCTCGGTGCCGGTTTCGACAACAACATCGTCTGCGTCTGTGAGAAGGAAATCCTCGTGGTGAACGAGGTTGCTGAAGACCTCGAGAAGGCCATGGAATTCAATGGGGGTTTTCGGCTCAACCGGCGCCAGATGGAGGAGGTCACGCGCCTGGTCATCGATGAACCGGGGGGACCGGGAAGGCCCGGAAAGCCGAAAAGGGAGTGGGTTGGAAAGGATGCGTCCCTTATTGCCCGGGAAATCGGCCTTCGGGTTCCTGAGAACACGAGAATTCTCTTTGGTGAAGTCGATCGGGATAACCCCCTGATCTGGACGGAGCAGTTGCTCCCTGTGATCCCTGTTGTGCGTTTCCACAACGTGGAGGAAGCCATGGAGTTTGCCGTGGAGTGTGAGCACCATTTCCGGCACACGGCGGTCATGCATTCCCGGAATATCGCCAATCTCTCGAGAATGGCGAAGATGATGGACTGTTCCATTTTTGTGAAGAACGGCCCGGCGTACAGTGGGCTCGGGAAGGGTGGCGCTGGTTTCACCAGTTTCACCATTGCTACCCCCACCGGGGAGGGTCTCACCCGCGCCCGGACCTTCACCCGGGAGCGGCGCTGCACCCTGGTGGACTACTTCCGCATCGTGTGAGGAGGAGGAAACATGAAGCTTGCTCGGGTTATTGGGACGGTGGTGGCCACGCAGAAAGTTCCCTCGTTCGAGGGCATCAAGCTCCTCCTCATTCAGCCTCTTGATGAAAACCTCAAAGAGGTCGGATCTCCGCTTGTCGCCTGTGATACGGTTCAGGCCGGTCCAGGAGACATTGTCTTTTTTGAGGGAGGGCGGGAGGCAGCGCTGGCGCTCCCGAACTGGTTCAACCCCTCCGATTGCACGATTCTGGGTATTGTCGATGCGGTGAATGTTGAGGGGGGTGCATCCCCATGATGCTCGGGAAAGTTGTGGGGAATGTGGTGTCAACAGCAAAGCTCCCCATCCTCCAGGGTCTGAAAATCATGGTGGTGCAGCCCCTTGACGGGGAAAGACGACCAAAGGGCCAGACGATTCTGGCGTTCGATATGGTCCAGGCAGGGGTTGGGGATACGGTGCTTGTGATCGATGAGGGGAATTCCTGCCGGACGATTCTTGGCGATCCTCAGGCACCAATCCGGATGCTCGTCGTGGGAATCGTGGATGAGATTGAGCAGTAGGGGGAGAGATGATGCCAGAACGGAGCTTTTCCCGAGTCGTCCAGAACGTGGTGGGAGGGCTGCATGCCCTGGGGACTCCCCCAAAGACCGATCCTGATCCTGTGAACCAGAAAGACCATGTGGTACGGGTGGCCATTGGCTCGGACCACCGGGGTTTCGAGGCAAAGGAAATCCTCAAGCGATACCTCGCCTCTTTGGGGTACCGGGTATACGATGTGGGAACATTTAGCGGAGACCAGAGCGTGGATTACCCGGACTTTGCTGTGAAGGTGGCACAGAAAGTCGCCTCTGGGGAGTGCGAACGGGGAATCATGATTGACGGGATGGGCATCGGTTCCTGTATGGTGTGCAATAAGGTGCGGGGTATTCGGGCGGCGCTCTGTTATGACCGGGACAGCGTCATCAACAGCCGCGAGCACAACAACGCCAACGTTCTCACCCTTGGAGCCCGACACTCGCCGGAGGAACTGTGTGAGCTCGTGAAACTCTGGCTTGAGACGCGGTTTGCCGGGGGACGGCACTGGTCCCGGGTGAACAAAATCATGGCGGTAGAGAGGGGTCATTTCGGACCATGAATCGAGAAGAGCTTATCGAACGGGTAACAAAAGAGGTATTGGCCAGGCTTCAGGGTGTTTCCCGGAGCGAGGAGCAACGGGTGCGTGCTCCACAGAGCTCCTCAGAGTGTGCCTGTGACCTTGTTTTGACTCCTTCAGACATTGCCCGCTACATCGACCATACCCTCCTTCGGCCTGATGCCACAAGGGCAATGATCGAGAAGCTCTGTGATGAAGCTGTGCAGTACCGTTTCTACGCTGTGTGTGTGAACCCCTGCTGGGTTGCCCTCTGTGCCAGAAGACTTCGCGGGACCGGGGTCAAGGTGGCCACGGTGGTCGGTTTTCCTCTTGGAGCAACCGATAGCCGCACCAAGGCCTTTGAGACCCGCAATGCCATCGAAAACGGGGCCGATGAAATCGACATGGTCATCAACATCGGAGCGCTGAAATCCCGGGACCTCAAGACCTTCGAAGAGGACCTCTGGGCAGTGAAGCGGGCTTGCCGTCCCACGACGGTCACCAAGGCTATTATCGAAACGTGTCTTCTCACCGATGAGGAAAAGGTCCTGGCTTCTGAAATTATCAAAAAGGTGGGGTATGACTTCGTTAAAACCTCCACGGGGTTCTCCACGGGAGGCGCCACCGCCCGGGATGTCGCGCTGATTCGGAGAACCGTTGGCCCCAAAATGGGGATTAAAGCCTCAGGAGGTATTCGGACCTTTGAGGATGCAAAGCTCATGATTCTCTCTGGGGCCACCCGTCTTGGGACGAGCGCCTCGGTGAAGATTGTCACGGGAGGCGAGTGAGGGAGAGAACATGGAGCGCCTCGATGACCTTGTGGCGTACATTGCCGAAATCGTGGTCCAGGAACTCCAGGGTACCCCAGGGGCGCCGGGGGGAGCATTCACCATCCCCGTTGAGGTTTCAAACCGCCACTGCCACCTCACAAGGGAGACCTTTGAGGTGCTCTACGGCAAGGGGAAGGAGCTGACTCTACTTCGGGAACTCTCCCAGCGAGGGGAATTTGCTGCTCAGGAGACGGTGACGCTCGTTGGCCCCAACATGCGCTCCATTAAAGGTGTGCGGATTCTCGGCCCTTTTCGCAAGTTCGACCAGGTGGAATTATCTTTCACCGATGGGTTTTATCTGGGAATGGACCTCCCGGTTCGTCTGAGTGGAGATATCGCAGGATCTCCTCCCATCACCATTGTGGGCCCTAAGGGCTCGGTGACGCTCAAAGAAGGGGCCATCCGGGCCATGCGCCACCTCCATGCAAGCCCGGAAGAGGCGAAGAGGCTTGGTTTACGAGATGGGGAGAAGATCGCCATAGAGGTGCCCGGACCCATCGGGGTGGTTTTCCAGAATGTGGTCGTCCGGGTTTCCCCAAACGGCCGGCTCGCGTTCCACATCGATACCGATGAGGCCAATGCTGCCGGGGTAAAAAGACAGGGGCTTGGGCGGATTGTGAGGGGGTAAGGGAGGAAAGTGCAAAAGGATCCTGTGCCATGGGCGTGGGTTAGTTACGCAACGTAGCACTTGATACCTAAGTCCTTTAGGATTTTCAGATATTTCTCAGGGATTCCTGCGTCGGTTATTACAATGTCAAATTCTTTGAGGTCTGCGAAGTGAGCAGTGGTGATCTTTCCAAATTTTGAAGAGTCAACGAGAAGGATTTTAGTATCTGAAGATTCAATGACGGCTCTTTTTGTTTCCACCTCGTGGAGATTTGCGCAAGTTACGCCAAGCTTATCGTCAACTCCCGCGGCAGATATGAAAGCTTTGTTTGCTCTCATTTTTCGGATTAGAGAAATCCCTTCAGGGCTTTCAAACATCAAAGTGTTCTCATGAAAATATCCTCCTGGGAGTATAATGCGGCTGTTTTTACAGTGTCTGTAAACACTAAGGAGAGTATTTAAGCAGTAGCAGATGATTGTAAGACTCATATTCGGCGGGATAAACCCAGGAAGATGTTCTGTTGTGGACCCAGTATCGATAACAATGGTATCCCCCTCTTGGACAAGGAGGGCTGCTTTCTTGCAAATCTTGATTTTTTCTTTGGTCATCTGCAGTTGAGCCTTAGTGACGGTATATTCTTGCTCATCAGCGATGTTGGATTCTCTTTTTAGGATGGCTCCTCCAGGAATAAGCTTGAGGATGCCTTCTTCCGCAAGTTTCCGAAGGTCTCTCCGAATGGTCATACTTGAGACATTTAGCTTCTCGGCTAGTTCTTTAATGCTGACCGCCCCGTTTTGAACAAGCTGCTTGCCTATATAGTCAAGCCGTTCGTTTTTCTTCATTATTTCACCCCCTGCTAACCAGGTAGTTATCGGGCTGAACATTCACCTTATCATATGTTAACATTACCCTGTCGTGAACGTGAATAACTGCAGCAGCAAAAACAATAGGTGTTAAAATTGTTACACTTTTAGCAATAAAGCTACCAATGAATCATGTTACTGTCAAGGCTTCATCCAAGTCTTTGAAAGATTTTTCTGGTGCACAAGTACGTAATTTGGCATTGAATTTCTCGCTTCTGCTATTGACAGAATTAGCAAAAATTTTTACAATTTTAACAGCAACAGGGGCTTCTAGGTCCCAAAAATTCCTCGAAGGGAGGGTCTTAAGATGGTGGGAAAGGGAGTTAAGGTTCTGGTGCTGATGTTGCTTCTGTTAAGTACTCTTTCTGGAATCGCGGAGGCCAAACAACTCAAGATTGGCTTTGCTCATGTCGCGCTGAACTGTCCCTATTATCTTGCAATGAAGGCAACCGCAGAAGAGAAAGCAAAAGAGTATGGCGTTGAGTTGCTGTTGCTTAATGCTGAGAACGAGATAGAGAAGCAGATAAAGGATATTGAAACCTTACTTTTACAAGGTGTCGACGCGTTGATTGTGAATCCCGTTACGGAGTATGGGTTGAGGCCGGTTATGCAAAAAGTGAAAGAAAAAGGGATCCCGGTAGTGGTTATAGATAGACCGATGTATGGAGATTACCTTGTCTATGTGGGCATAGACCAATGGCAGGCGGGTAGGCTTCAGGGAGAGTTTATCGGCCAGCTGCTGGGAGGAAAGGGCAACATAATCGAAATTGCAGGTGATCCTGGCTGTCCTGCCGGAAAGGGTCGTGGAGGTGGTTTACGAGAAGTTCTCTCCGAAAAATATCCCGATATCAAGATTCTGGCCACGTATATGGCTCATTACAACAAGGCTGAGGGCATGAAAGCCATGGAGGACGCGATAGCAGCATACGGAGATAAGATTAATCTGGTATATGCCCATAATGATGCTATGGCCTTGGGTGCTTTAGATGCCCTCAGGGCAGCTGGCATGACGAATATCCCTGTTTGTGGGGTAGATGGCCAGAAGGAAGCCTATTTGGAGATAATGAAGGGGGAACAATATAAGTCTACTGTCATCAACAACCCATCTGAAATTACCGCCAAAGCTTTCGACATACTTATGGAATACCTGCAGACTGGGAAGCTTCCAGAAGGTGTCACTAAGGGTGGAAAGGTTATCACAGGCACTATACTAGTAACCAAGGAGAACGTAGAGCGCTACTACGACCCCAATTCTATCTTCTAGTTACGTTGCTAACCTGCGCACAAGGTGGTTTTTCTTCCGCCTTGTGCGCAGTGAGGAGGAGGAATCGTCGTGACCAGAGTTGTAGTTAATTCTCAGGAGAGCAGAGTCTTTTGGGGATTGTTTTTTCTCTTCGTGTTTTTCTCTCTTATTTCTCCGACTTTCAGAAGCTCAGAAAATTTGCGAAACCTCTTTAACCAGCAAAGTATATTGGGTATAGCAACTATCGGCATGTCCGTTGTGATACTTACTGGAGGAATAGATCTTTCGGTAGGGTCAATAATGGCCCTAGCAGGGGTATATTATTCGAACTTGATACGAGGATATATGTTCACATATATGCCTCCTTTCATGAAAGTTTACGAAGAAGCGGGCAAGGTGAGTCCTGTTTTCCCCGAGCCATTTTCTTTAGTCTTTGCTGTCGGGTTAGTAAGTCTTCTTGGTGTCTTAACCGGTCTTATGGTGGCTAAGCTTCAAGCGCCGCCTTTTGTCGTTACGCTGGGAATCTCAGTTTTTGCGAGGGGTTTGGCGTATTCTATGACCTCTGGACAGCCGATCTTCTCTGTGCCTGACTATATCGTGAACGCTGGTTTTTCAACCGTTGCTGGGGTACCTGTTTTGACGGTAATTTGGTTCCTGATTGTTGTCCTATTCAGTTTTCTTCTTAAATATTCTTCTTTAGGCAGAAACTTATATGTAATCGGCGGTAACCCAGAAGCTGCGAAGTTGACAGGGATAAACACGCTTGGAGTCACGGTGTTTGCGTATTGGTCTTCGAGTGTATTGGCCGCCCTTGCAGGAATACTCCTTGTTGGTCGCATGGCCTCAGCGGATCCAAGGGTAGCTTCGGGGACAACCTTGGAGGCCATTGCTGCTGCAGTTATAGGGGGATTCTCCTTGAGTGGAGGCAAAGGAAACCTTGTAGGCACCTTAGGTGGTGTTTTGTTAATTGGGATAATCATTAACATCCTGAGTATACTGAACGTAGAATTCTATACGCAACAAGTAATTAAGGGCTTAGTAATTATTGGAATGGTGGCGCTTATATCTGCTGGGGAAAGACCTTTGACCCGTGGCTTGTGATGAGAGCAAGCTTCTAGATTCCTCAGGGTCGACTTTCAGGGAGTGGTCAAAGTGAAGGGTATTGTATCTATTGATTTGGGCACTCAAAGCGCGAGAGTGGCTCTGTACGATCTCAAGGGACGTTTATTGGCTTTGGCGGTCAAGTCTTACAAAACATGGTATCCTGTTCCCGGAGCCGCTGAGCAAGACCCAAAAGAATGGTGGAGTGCTATACGGTCGGGCGTAGTAGAAGTAACAAGCAAATATCCTGAGTGCTCGGTGATAGGTATTACAGCGAGCGCCACTTCTAGTACGGTTCTTCCTGTGGACTCTGCGGGAAACCCCCTAGCAAGGGCCATATTGTGGATGGATACTAGAGCTACGAAACAAGCAGAGAAAATTAACAGAATAGCCTCTCCTATTCTTCGCTGGTGTGGGGGTTCAGTTTCTCCAGAGTGGTTCTTACCTAAGCTGCTCTGGATAAAGGAGAAGCAACCAGAGTTGTACTCAGAGGCTTATCTTATTGTTGAGGCCTTGGACTGGCTGAACTATATGTTAACTGGAAAATGGGTTGCTTCACAGTGCAACGCCTCCTGTAAATGGAATTATATCCCTGGCGAAGGGTGGCCAGTAGATTTTGTAGAAGCAGTTGGTCTCCCCGATCTGCTCTGCAAAATTCCTTCCGAGGTGTTACCGGTAGGAACACCTATAGGTGTCCTGAGGAAAGAAATCGCTGCCGACTTGCGCTGTAAGGAGGGTATCCCAGTGGTTCAGGGAGGAGTCGATGCTCACCTCTCCCTGGTAGGTACGGGTAGCTTTAGAGAAGGCGATGTTTCCCTCGTTATAGGGTCCTCTTCCGTCCTTCTTATGAATACCACAATTTGCGAGCCGATTCCTGGTTTTTGGGGGCCATATAAGGAACCTCTTTACAAAGGCGTTAACCTTTTGGAGGGGGGTCAGATATCTAGTGGAGCAATCATTAGATGGTTTGTGGAAGGGGTGGCTAAGCATTATGCTATAGAGGCAGACAGAAAGGGGCTTAGTCCCTTTGACCTCCTAGATGCAGAAGCGTCTGAAGTGGCCCCAGGAGCCGAAGGAATAGTGGTTTTAGACCATTGGCAAGGCAATAGAACACCCTATAAGGATCCTGCGTCTCGAGGGTTGATCTGGGGCTTGACCCTGTACCACGGTGCTCCTCAGGTTGGTAGGGCACTATATGAGGGGATTTCTTTTGGGGTTAGGTTACTTTTTGACCGTCTTGGGGAAGGAGGAATTCAGGTTAGGGATATCAAGGTTTGCGGAGGGGGAACAAAGAGCCGCCTCTGGACGCAAATACTGGCCGATGTGATTGAGCGGCCTCTAAAGGTTACCTCGGAGAACATGACCCTTCTTGGTAATGCTATTGTGGCTGCTACTGGCATTGGTGTCTTTTCTTCCTTTGAAGAAGGTTTCCTGGCCATGAAACCGACTTTTGAGGAAGTATCTCCAATAGTTCCTTTTTCTGCGTATCGGGATAGCTATGAAAAATACCAAAAACTTTATCGTCTTGCCAAGGATTTGGTTTGCTAGGAGGGAGTATTATGTCAGAGCCTTTATTAAGGGTTTGCTCTGTAACGAAAAACTTTCCAGGTGTACAGGCTCTGAAAGGGGTCGACTTCGAGTTATACCCTGGTGAGGTTCATTGTCTCATAGGGGCAAATGGTGCTGGAAAGTCGACATTAATAAAGATATTAAGCGGTGTGTACCGCAAGGACTCGGGAAAAATTATACACAAAGGAAAAGAAGTAGAAATATCCTCTCCGAAAGAAGCGCGGAAGCTTGGTATAGCTACTGTTTTCCAAGAGTTGGACGTGGTTCCGTATTTGTCAATCGCGGAAAATGTTTTTTTAGGTGATTACCCTCGACGGCGAGGGGTTATAGATTATAAAGAAATGCTTTTTAAGGCGCAGACGCTGCTCAAAGCACTAGGAGAAGAGGATATCGACCCATCCTTACCTATTGCAGGAGTCAGTACAGCTGTAAAGCAGTTGGTAGTCATTGCGAGAGCATTAGCACTTAGTGCGGAAGTAGTTATCTTCGACGAACCTACTGCAGTTTTAGGGATTGAGGAGCAACAGAGGCTTTTTAGAGTTATTCGGGAGCTACGCCGTAGAGGTATAAGTGTCATCTACGTGTCTCACAGATTGGAGGAAATAATAGAGCTGGGTGATCGAGTAACGGTGCTTAGGGATGGTATAAGGGTGTCCACAAGAGCAATTAGTGAAACGAATCTCGAACAACTTGTTGAGGATATGATGGGTCAACCAACCAAACCAAAAGTCAAAAGCGAACTAGAAGTAAGGATAGGGAGCGAAGAGGTTGTTCTGTCAGTTATGGATCTATATAGTGACTTTACCAGGCCAAAGCTAAAAGGAATATCGTTTAGTTTAAGAAAAGGGGAAGTGTTAGGTCTTTTTGGATTTGTGGGTTCCGGAAGAAGTGAACTTGCAAGATGCCTGATAGGTTGTTTTCCTCCCACTTCTGGGAGGATCTTGATTGAAGGTAAACCTGTTAGCTTAGTGTCCCCGTGGAAAGCCATGCATCTTGGGCTAGCTATGGCTCCTGAAGAAAGGAAATCCCAAGGGTTGTTTCTGGACCTCTCTGTATCACTTAACATAACATTGCCGACCTTAAGGGATGTCACAAGAAGAGGTTTGATAAGGTGGAAAGAGGTGAATAGTGTGTCAGAACATTTTACGAAAGAACTAGAAATAAAAACTCCCTCTCTTGCTCAACCGGTGCGTTACCTAAGTGGTGGAAACCAACAGAAGGTGATCCTAGCACGATGGTTTGCAAAACGCTGTAAGGTTTTGATTTTGGATGAACCCATGCGGGGTGTCGACGTAGCAGGGAAAAGAGAAATAGCACACCTTATAAGGGAGAAAGCAAAGGAAGGGGTATCCTTTATAGTTATTTCTTCAGAAGCAGAGGAGCTTTTGGAGGTTTCCGACAGAGTAGCAGTGATGTTTAGAGGGCAGTTAATGGGCATTATGGATGCAACAAGATGTGACGTTGCAGAACTTTTAAAGCTGGCAAGTGGCATTAAAATTGGTCGTTTCTGTTCAGCGGTTTGAATAGGGGGGCTATCCATGGTCTTGGGTCTCTCGATCCTTAACTTGAAGAATAAGATCAATAAGCGCGCCGTGCTTTGGTTGTTCGATAGATATGGAGCGCTTTTTATTTTACTAATCGTATTTGCTTTTTGCTCGTTTCTATCACCAGCCTTCCTTTCCTTAAGAAATATGGAAAATCTTCTAAGGCAGAGTAGCTTTATTGGCTTGTTGGCTTTAGGGTTGCTATTTGTAGTTATATGTGGGGGGATTGATCTTTCAATTGCTTCGATTTTTGCCCTTTCCTGTACTCTATGCGCCCTTTGGCAACACTGGGGAATATACTTAGGTTATGTTGATAAGCTTTCTTTTTTGTTTCCTCCCTTTATCATATTCTTACTCTGCACCTTAGTAGGAACAGGAATAGGTTTGCTGAACGGCCTCGCGGTGACTAAACTGAGGGTGCCAGACTTTATAGTTACTCTAGGAACAATGATTACGGTAAGGGCTCTGGCCTTCTCCGTGACAGGGGGGCAGACCGTTTTTGGGGTTTCTGAAGAGACAAGGTTTATCGGTGCGGGAACAATATTTGGAGTACCATTTCCGGTATTGGTATGGATCTTGGTGACGACTGTGGGTTATCTGACTCTACAGCATACCCCGCTCGGCGTTGAACTTTTTGCCATTGGCCAGAGCAAAGAAGCAGCAATCGTTTCGGGTATTTTAGTCGATCGCGTCAAGCTATTTGCCTATGCTTTCTCGGGTACACTAGCAGCCTTGTCTGGGGTAATGATGGCTGGGAGACTGGATAGCGGTGAACCTAGAGTTGGAGACGGATACGAATTACTAGCTATTGCAGCAGTGGTAATAGGTGGCGCTCCTCTCTCAGGAGGAAAAGGAAGCGTTGTTGGCACCCTGGTGGGTGTTCTTGTGCTTGGATCCATTTCTAACATTCTGAATTTATTAGGTATTCATCCCTATCCCCAAATGATTTTCAATGCCATCGTTTTGTTAGGGGCTATACTTTTGAGAGCTTATCTTGGAAGTCACGAGTGAGGGAGCAACAAGTTGCGGGGTTGCTCATTTAAGGTTGGTTAAGGAAGGAGGCTAGCTGAAGAACAATGTCGAGAATGAAAGCCGTTCGTCTGCACGCTCCAGGGGATCTTCGAGTGGAGGAAGTGGACATACCGAAAGTTCAAGGGCACCAGGTCTTGGTGAAAGTTAAAGCGGTTGGTGTCTGTGGCTCGGATCCGGGAAGGGTGATGGAAAAGGGGACTTACTCTTACCCCCTGACTATAGGTCATGAGTTCTCCGGTGAGATTGTCGAAGTTGGACCTGGTGTCACGGGCTATAAGGTTGGTGATCCGGTAACAGTTGTTCCTCTTATTCCTTGCAGAGTGTGCAAATATTGCCGGGTTGGGAAGTATAACCTCTGTGATAACTACGATTATTATGGTTCCCGCACTGATGGGGCTATGGCAGAGTATGTTGTTGTAGAGGCAACGAACCTTTTGAAACTTCCAGAAGGAATCAATTTTGAATCGGGAGCTTGCACTGATCCTGTGGCTATTGCTCTTCATGCGCTTCGGCAAGCGCAAGTGAGCACAGGAGACAAAGTTGTCATTCTTGGTGTCGGCCCTATTGGCCTTTTTGCCATACAGTGGGCAAGAGTGATGGGGGCAACTGAAGTTTTTGCTGTCGATATTTTTGAGGAGAAACTTTCTATCGCGCGAGAGGTTGGTGCCGACTACGTGGTAAATGCAAAAATGGTCGACCCCGTAGAGTTTGTCCTCGAGAAAACCGAAGGCGAGGGTGTTCATAAGGTCATTGAAATTGCTGGATCTAAGGTGACCCAAGAACAGAGTTTACGCATGGTAAGGAAAGAGGGTATTGTAGTTTTCTGTGGTATTTCATACGACGAACTTGTAATCTCAAAAAAGGCCTTGGATAACCTTCTGAGGGGAGAGCTTAGAGTTATAGGTGCATGGAATTCCTTAGCCTCTCCCTTCCCAGTGAATGAATGGGAGCTTGCCCTGCGTTTCATGGCCTCGGGCCATATCAAGTGTGAACCGGTCATCAGTCACCGTTTTACTCTTGATGAAGCTCCGGATGTTTTTCGTCGGCTCTGGGCACGAGAAGAATTTTTCAGTAAGGTTCTCTTTTTGCCTTGAACAAGGGTTTTCTAATGTTGTCTTCATTCGGTGGGTAGCCCCTGGCATTGAGGCTTCAGGGATATTCGAGCCTTTGAAGAAGCTAAAAACTTGATCTTGCAGGGGCTACTCGTTTAGGTACAGGTGTGTCAGTGCGGATTGCATAGTTGTAGTGTCTATTGTGTCCGACTAGCATGGTAGTTTTCCATCTGTATTTTCACAAATTCCTGGAGTTCAAGGGATCCCTAAGCCTCATCCAGCTGACTCAAAGCTGGATACAGAAGCTTTTCCACAACACCTTCACTGCCTTAGCCTGCCTCTTGACCTCCTTGGCCAACCGTTCCAACTGATTAGTGGTGGAAAGGTAGCGGCGGATGGGCGTAGAGGGCAAGGATGGCTTCGAAAAGCTCCAGAAAGATCCGCTTTCGGTAGGGAAGGATCTGGGGATGGAAATTGCCCTCCCGTACACGGGGAACTCTGAGGTCCTCCACCAGCCCCACCAAGGTAAGAAGGTCACGGCTGACAGTAACCGTTGGCCTTGGTAGGATGGTTTTCTAGGGAGATCTCCCGTTCTTCCTTCATAAGAGCCTCTAGTAGCTTCCTTTACCAAGGTCCTGATCTGTTTCTCCACTTCTTTTAGGATCTGCTTGCGGGTTTTGTCCGCTATTAGGGGCCTTCCCTCCTTTCTTTTCCAGGTTTTCCTGGGAAGGCTATGATGCTGCCCCATGGACACACTTCTTGAGATACTACCTAGTACCCCGTTCGGATATGGTATTTTTTGAAAGTTATTCTCAGTTTTTGCCGAAAATTACTTGAAAAGTATCTGAAATTTTAATAGAATGGAAGTGGTGCGTTGATGATGAAATTAACTCTTGCAGAGATTGCCAAGCGAGCTCAGGTAAGTATTGCGAGTGTTTCTCGTTTCTATAAGGATAGGAACTCTGTCTCTCCCGAAACTCGTCAGAAGATCGAGCAGGCAGTTAAGGAATTGGGTATTCCATTAAGGGTTGGCAGAAAAAAGGGGAGTATCACCATTGCGCTTTTGGTTCCTGACATTGAGAATCCCTTTTTTGCGAATCTGGTGAAGAACATTGAGTTATTTATCTCCCGCTCTGGATGCTTTCTTCTCTTATGCAATACCTCGGGGGGACCTTCTCTAGAGGAGAAGTACTTAGATCTCTTGGAAGGACACCATGTCGACGGAATTATCTTTGTTCCCTCAGGAAGATGGGACGAGTCTTTTGTTGAGAAGATCAACAGAGTACTGCTTCCTGTTGTTGTTCTTGATCGAGCGGTGGAAGGTCTCCGTGTTCCATTAGTTTTGTGTGACAACGAAGAGGGAGGAAGAATGGCTACGGAATATTTACTCCGTCTGGGTAGGAAGAAAATCGCGTTCATTTCTGGAAAGAGGGGAGTTTCAACTTCTTGGGAACGCCTGATCGGATATCAAAGGGCGCTTGAAGAGAATGGTATTGGTCTTCGAAAAGAACTGATTTTTGAGGGTGATTTTACCTTTCAAAGTGGGGTGGAAGTGGCAAAACACATCGTGGACAACAGAGTGGAAGTAGATGCTATTTTTGCTGCTAACGACTTTATGGCCTTAGGGGCCATGGATGTTCTCAAGAAGAAAGGGGTCAAGATTCCAGAAGATATCAGCATTGTAGGATATGATGATATATGGCTAGGCAGGATATGCGAGCCTTCTTTGACGACTGTGCGACAACCTATTTTTGAGATGTGTGAGTCAGCCGTGGGCGTTCTTTTGCGTTCTATCCGGTCTGGGAAGGTTGACTCTCCCCAGCGATTGGTTCTGAAACCAGAGCTCGTGGTGCGGGAGTCGTGCCTTCGTCTTTCTGGAAAAGGAGGTGATTGAAAGGAGGGCTATCCGTAAGCTTTGGTTAGGTTAGGTCAGCTTGTTCTTGGTGTTTCAAGGTTGAGAATGTTCGGCAGAAGGAAAGGAGTGGGAGGAAGATGAAAAGAGATCAAATCGGAAGAATACTGGTTCTCTGCGTTACTCTAATATTCTGTGTCCAGATGGCATGGGCACAGGAATTTAGGCTTGCAGATCGCATCGTTGAAAAAGTGAAAAAGGGAGAAGCGCTCAATTTCAAAGTCGTATATCACAATACTGGCATCAACTTCGCTATGGTTCTTAAGAGAGGTGTCGAGGAAGCGGCGAAGGAGTTTGGAGTTAATGCTGAGTTTACAGGACCTGTTGAACCAAATGTTGAAGCTCAAGTTGCAATGATCGAGAACTTTATTGCCAGTGAAGTCGACGGGTTAGCTATATCTAACGTTAGCGCTGAAGCTCTGAATCCGGTCATCGAAAAAGCTATTAACGCAGGTATACCTACTGTTTCTTTTAACAGTGATGCTCCTGGCTCGAAACGACTGGCATTCTTTGGGCAGGATCTCGTCCAGTCCGGAAGGACTCAGGCGGAGATTCTGGTGGAGTACATGGGAACGAAAGGAAAAGTGCTCATTTTTAGTTGCGATGCAGCAGCAGCGTGGTCATTGGATCGGGAGAAGGGGGTACGAGAGGTTCTTGCAAAATATCCCGATATTCAAGTTCTTACTACTGTGAACACGGGTGTTGAGGAATACACTGCCTTTGCGGCAATTGAGAATGCACTGCTTGCAAATCCTGATGTTACAGGAATTGCTACTCTTGATGCTGTAACGACACCGCTTGTGGGGAGGTATATCTTGAGGAATAACTTGGTCGGGAAGATTAAGCATGTTGGACATGACCTTCTCCCTGAAACTCTCCAAAACATCAAAGCTGGTGCCACAAATGCTTCGCTGAGCCAAGACCCATTTAAACAAGGATACCTCCCTGTAAAGGCACTCTACGAATTTATTGTGAAAGGTGTTCCTCTTCAAAGCGTGGATACAGGAGTTTTACGGGTTGATGAGAAGAATGTGGAAGAATACCTTGAAAAGCTTGAGAGAGGTGAACCAATAGGCTGAGTATCGGGAGGGCGGAAGAGTGGAGGGCATTATCATCTTCCAAGAAATTACCAAAACCTTTCCTGGAGTTGTAGCACTTGACCAGGTGAGTTTTAGTATCAGACAGGGTGAGATTCACGCCATTGTGGGGCAGAATGGAGCGGGGAAAACAACCCTGATGAATATCCTTTCAGGAGAGATTCAACCTGATCGGGGTGTCCTCGTCTATCGGGGACACCCCGTTGTTATTCCTAACCCCCACGCGGCGAGGAGTCTTGGAATTAACGTTGTTCATCAGGAACTAATGCTGTGTCCTAATCTCACCGTTCTTGAAAATATCTTTTTGGGGCAGAGCTTAAAGGGGTTAGAACGGGAGCAAAAAGTTAAAGAAGTACAGGAGATTTTCAAAGGCTTCGGGGTAGATGTACCTCTTCAAGCCCGAGTTGGGGACCTAAGCATAGCAAAGCAGCAGCTCGTAGAAATTGCCAGGGCGGTTGCTTTTCGCTCAGAGGTGTTGGTGCTTGATGAACCTACATCGGCTCTGACTGTGGCTGAGGCAAAGCGGCTCTTTGAGATTCTTCGTAAGCTTGTTAAAGAAGGGACCACCATTATCTTTATTTCACACAGGCTTGAAGAGGTCTTTGAAATAGCCGAGAGAATTACGGTTCTGAGAGACGGGAAATATGTGACAACTGTAGTACGAGAGGAGACAAGCCCCGAGGTCCTTGTCCGATTGATGGTTGGAAAGACGTTTGTTGAGATGTTTAAGTATGAACCTCCTCCAAAGCGATCGCAAAAAGTAGCGCTTGAGGTTCGTAATCTTAGCCGGGGGACTTTTTTCCAAGACATTTCTTTCGTCCTCTACGAAGGTGAAATACTTGGTATTTATGGTTTGCAAGGCTCTGGGAGAACGGAACTCGCAGAAACACTTTTTGGGTTTTACCCTTCAGATCGGGGAGAAATTTTTCTCTATGGAAAGCGTATCGGGATAAGAAGTACTCAAGAAGCAATTCGACTTGGTCTTGCCATGGTTCCTGAGGATCGGCGCCGGACCGGTCTTTTCCTTAATATGGATGTTAAGGAGAACATTGGCGTCGTGAAGGCACCACAGTTAGTGAAACGTGGCTTTTTGTCGCCAGCGTCTTTCGTAACGATAGCCTCTCCCCTTGTAAAGAAGCTTAATATTAAGACTTCTGGGCTTTCGCAAAAGGTTAGAAATCTCAGTGGGGGGAATCAGCAGAAAGTGGTTATAGCGCGCTGGCTCACAATTCAACCTCGGATCCTTATTGTTGATGAAATGACGAGGGGAGTCGATGTAGGGGCAAAGCAAGAGATGTACAGGATTATTCAAGACTTGCGCAGGGAGGGCATGTCTATCATTTTCATATCCTCGGAGCTCCCAGAGATCACAGGTTTGTGTGACCGTGTTCTCGTGATGTATAAGGGGAAAATCGTAGGGGAACTCCAAAGGGAAGCCATTTCTGAGGAGACCATCCTTGCTCATGCCATGGGGGCGAAAGCCCTAAATTAAGGGGGGAAGGTGAGAAGATGACTCGCGAAGAACGAGTGCTACGGACCATTTCCCGTCAGGAGGTAGATTACCTCCCAAGCCAGATATACTTTGCTTCTCAGACCACCAAAGAGAAACTGCAAAACGTGCTTGGATTTGCCTCTCCTCAAGACCTCGAAGCGTACCTCGACAACCACCTCTACCTGACGTTCACCATGGACGACGTCTTCCGCTACCGGGAGGACCATGAGCTCCTGAAGAGGGCCGAGGCAATGGGTTTCGCCCGGGTGGACTGGGAAAAAGGCATCGTCTACGACCGCTGGGGCATTGGCTTTGACATGTACTCTGATGGGTTCTGCATCCGCCACTTCCCCCTCCAGGACGAGGACGCCCTTAAAAAGTTCGAACCCCCTGACCCGACAAAATCCGGCCTTCTTGCTGTGGCCACTGAAGACCTGAAGCGGTACTCTGGAGACTACCTCGTTGTCTGCACCGGGTACCACGGCATCCTCGAGAAAGCCTGGGGGCTCCGGGGGTTCGAGGCATTCATGCTCGATCTCGCCCTGGGGACCAGGGACACCGAGCGGCTCCTTGACGCCATCACCGAGTACAAGGTCGAAGTCGCCCGACAAGTTGTCCAGGCAGGGTTCAAGTGCGGCCACACCGGGGATGACTTCGGTACTCAGCGGGGGCTCCTCATTTCCCGAGATACCTGGAGGAAGTACTTCAAGCCCCGCTGGGCCAAGGTGTGGCGGGTGTACAAGGATGCTGGCCTTCCGGTGATCCACCACTCCTGTGGCAACATCACCGAAATCATCGGCGACATGATCGACATCGGCCTTGACGTCCTCGAACCGGTGCAACCGGTCATGGACCTTGCCTACCTCAAGAGGGAATTCGGCAAGTACATCACCTTCTACGGGGGGATCGACACCCAGGAACTTCTGCCCTACGGCACACCTGACGAGGTGAAGACCATGGCCAGGGAAACCATACGGACCCTGGGAAAGGGTGGGGGCCTCATCATCTCCCCGGCCCAGGAAATCATGCGGGATGTCCCCATTGAGAATGTGGTGGCGCTGGTTGAGGTCATCAGGGAGGAACGAGAAAAGGTTCTCCAGATATGAGGAGGCTGTCTTCTCCATGTCGCGGATAAAGCTTTTCTTATCTTTGCCCAATCTTCGAGAACAAGGAATTGTTTTGGCGCTGGTTTTTCTCTTTGCCGGTTTTTCCTTAGCGACACCACACTTTTTAAGGATTACCAATCTCTTAAACGTGTTGCGGCAGATTTCCCTGTTAGGGATTATTTCAGTTGGTATGACTATGGTGATTATTTCTGGCGAGATTGATCTTTCGGTCGGAGCAGTTTATGGCATTGCCGCTGTCACCTGTGGTCTTTTGATGAGGGCAGGACATCCCATATGGGTTGCCATCATTGCGGCTGTCATGGTCGGAATGCTCATCGGTCTTTCCAATGGTGTTTTGGTAAACTATGGGAAAATCTCCTCGCTTATTGTTACTCTTGGGATGCTGAACGTGGTTCGAGGTTCCTATCTTCTCATCACGCAGGGGTTGCCTGTTTTCTTGAGTTCTCAAACTGTTTGCGATCCTCGTCTTCCTCTCTTTTTCTTTCTTGGTCAAGGTAGGATTTTTGACCTCATTCCCATGTTAACTATTTTCTTTGTGGCTATTGTCATTCTTGGATATTTCCTTTGTCATCGTTCTCTCTTTGGTTTTTACCTTCGGGCAGTTGGAGGAAATGCTCGTGCAGCAAGAGCTTCAGGGATTAATGTAGAACGAACAAAAACCCTTGCTTTTATGTTTGTCAGCACCTTAGCAGCACTAGCGGGGATCCTGAACCTCTCGTTTCTCTCCAGCGTTCAGGGGATTGTGGGAGCAGGTCTTGAACTTGACGTGATTGCTGCAACAGTCATAGGAGGAACTTCCCTCGCTGGTGGCGAAGGAACTGTACTTGGAACCGTCATCGGTGTCCTCATTATTGGCATACTCCGTAACGGGTTGGTATTACTTGGTGTCTCTCCATTCTGGCAAATTACGCTTATCGGCGGTATTATTATTGGTGCCGCGGCGGTTGACGTAGCTACACGAAAGGTTCGTGGATGAAAGGGGTAAATTGTTGCAGGCCTGTTGCAGGCGATTTTCTGAGTTCTCCATGAGCTTGAGAATTGTCCTTCTTCGTTTAAGAAGAGTTAGATTGTAATGCCTGGGGTGGGAGAGTTGGAGAGATACATTCTGGCCATTGACCAGGGGACAACGGGAACACGGGCGATTCTTGTGGATCAGGAAGGCAACATTGTAGCCACTTCGTATCGGGAGATTCCGCAAATATACCCCCAGCCTGGCTGGGTAGAGCATAATCCCTGGGATTACTGGGAAACCACGGTGACCTGTGTACGTGAGGTTCTTGAGAGAGCAAAAATTCAGGTTTCCCAGCTTGCTGGTATCGGTCTTACCAATCAGCGTGAAACCACCGTGGTGTGGAACAGAAAGACAGGACAACCTCTGTATAATGCCATTGTCTGGCAATGCCGCAGGACTGCTCCGATATGTGAGGCATTGAAGGTACGGGGTGTTGAAAAGAACGTCAGAGAGAAAACCGGGCTCCCCATCGATGCGTATTTTTCAGCAACCAAAATTTGCTGGATTCTCGACCATGTCCCTGAGGCCTGGGAGCTCGTGCGAAAAGGGGACGTTCTTGCCGGATGTGTCGATTCATGGCTTCTGTGGCTTCTGACCGGGAGGACAATGCACATCACCGATTACTCGAATGCCTCACGGACCATGCTCTTCAACGTGCGGACCCTGGAGTGGGACGAGGAGCTGCTTGGTATCCTGGGCATTCCTCGGGAAATGCTCCCAACCCCGGTGCCCTCAAGTGGAGTTGTAGCGTCCGCAAGGGTTCAGGAAATCTTTGGGAACCGGGAGGTTCCGATTTCGGGGGTCGCAGGGGATCAGCAGGCTGCCCTTTTTGGGCAGGCGTGTTTCTCTCCCGGGATGGCCAAGAATACCTATGGCACGGCCTTAGCCCTTATGATGAATATCGGCGAGCAGTTTGTCCCTTCGCAGCACGGTTTAACCACGGATCTTGCCTGGTATATCGATGGGAAGGTCGAGTATGCTCTTGAAGGTCTGGCGTTTATCGGCGGAGCGGCCCTCCAGTGGCTGCGGGACGGATTGCGGATTGTCCAGAACGTTGCGGAGACAGGGCTTCTAGCAAGTTCTGTTCCCGACACTGCCGGAGTTTACGTGGTCCCAGCCTTCACCGGGCTCTGTGCACCGTACTGGGATATGTACGCCCGGGGGCTTATCATCGGCATCACCCGGGGCACAACCCGGGAACACATCGTCCGGGCCACCCTTGAATCTCTGGCTTACGAGGCGAGGGATATCCTTGAGGCCATGGTGGCCGACTCGGGACAGACCTTCTCTTTCCTTCGGGTTGATGGCGGGGCATCGCGGAGTAACTTCCTCATGCAGTTCCAGGCGGATATCCTTGGGGTTCCGGTGATACGACCGGCTGTTACGGAGATGACTGCTCTAGGGGCGGCGTACCTTGCCGGACTGGGTGTGGGATTCTGGAAGAGTAGGGAAGAAATTGCGGAACACTGGAAAGTGGAGAGGGTCTTTGAACCTCGGATGAACCCCTCACGCCGGGAAGAACTCTATGCAGGATGGAAAAAGGCGGTAGCACGTGCTCAGCGGTGGGCTGAGGAGCATTCTTCTCCGAACTGACTCAGGTACAGGGAGGAGTAGAATCCTTTTTCTCCAAGAGTTCCCTGTGAGTTCCTCTCTCCACGATTTCCCCGTCCCGCAGAACGAGGATGAGGTCAGCATTGCGGATAGTGCTCAGGCGGTGGGCGATGATGAAGGTCGTCCGCCCTCGCATGAGGCGGAGCATTGCGTCCTGGATGAGGCGCTCGGTGTGGGGT